>ENA-OSEY01003205-OSEY01003205.1-marine-metagenome-genome-assembly--contig:-NODE-3205-length-10182-cov-2.800000_pt1 | contig 10182 bp, 10 predicted proteins | sample MGYA00248465_ERZ534230 | MGnify/ENA primary metagenome ERZ534230 (study PRJEB26409, sample SAMN06344110) | marine metagenome | isolation source: Sea water from surface | place: Atlantic Ocean:Southern... | reverse complement strand
ATCAAAAAAACAAAAATCTATCAAGCAAGTACAAGTGAACTTTATGGATTAGTTCAAGAGACTCCACAAAATGAAAAGACACCTTTTTACCCAAGAAGTCCTTATGGAGTAGCAAAATTATATGCTTATTGGATAACAGTTAACTATAGAGAATCTTATGACCTATTTGCTTGTAATGGTATCCTTTTTAATCATGAAAGTCCTAGAAGAGGGGAAACATTTGTTACAAGAAAAATAACAAGAGCTGCAACAAGAATTAAGTTAGGAATTCAAACAAAAATAACTCTTGGAAATTTAGATGCATCAAGAGATTGGGGGTTCGCGGGTGATTACGTCGAAGGTATGTATTTAATGATGCAACATGATAAACCAGATGATTGGGTTCTTGCGACAGGAAAGTCAATTACTGTTAAAGAATTTGCGGAATTAGCGTTTAAAAAACTCGATCTTAATTGGGAAGATTATGTTGAAACATCAGAAAGGTATTTTAGACCGAACGAGGTCGAATTTCTTTTAGGTGATTACTCTAAAGCAAAAAAACATCTTAAATGGGAACCAAAGACATCTATTGATAATCTGGTTGATTTAATGATTGAAAGTGACTTAAATTTAGCGAAACAGGAGCAAGTCTTAATTAAAGAAAATTTACTTAAACCTACTTGGGAACATCCAAGTCCAGCTAAGTAACTCTTTTTTTAGCTAAGTTATCCAAAAACCATTTATAAGTTAATTCAATCCCATCTTTTAATTTAGTTTTTGATTTCCAACCTAGGGAATTAATTAATGTGCTATCAATTAATTTTCTTGGATTTCCATCTGGTTTTGAATTATCAAATTTAAGATCACCCTCGAATTCAATAATCTTTTTTATTAATGTCGCAAGATCTAAGATTGATATTTCTTCACCACTCCCAACATTAATTAAACTATTTTCTACTTTTTTATTGATTAAAAAGTTAATACAGTCTGCTAAATCATCTACATACAAAAACTCTCTAAGGGGTTTTCCTGATCCCCAGATCAAAAACTCGTCTTCCTTTTTTTCTTTTGAAATATGCATTCTATGAATAAGTCCTGGAATTACATGACTTTCTGTAAGTGAAAAATTATCGTTTGGTCCGTAAAGGTTTGTAGGCATTAGGTTAATGATTTCATGTCCATACTGTTTTGTCATTGCATCAGACATTTCTATTGCTGTCAACTTTGCCATTGCGTAAGGAGAATTTGTAGGTTCTAACTTTCCACTCATAAAATAATCTTCTTTAATTGGATTTTCTGCATCAAGAGGGTAAATACAACTACTGCCTAAATTAATAATTTTTATTTCCGGAAAAGGTATACAGCTTTCTAAAAGATTAAGGTTAATTTTTAAGTTCTCGAGAATAAATTCAGTTCTTTTTGTGTTATTTGCATATATACCACCAACCTTTGCAGCTGCATTAATAATTACATTTGGCTTTGTAGTTGATATTAAACTCTTAGTCTCATTGAAATCAAAAAGATTTGTATCTTCTCTAGTTGAGCTTATAACCTCTTCAATATTTTCTGAAGACGATAAGTTTTTATAAACCGAGGTACCAACAAGGCCCCTACTTCCTAGAATTAGAATTTTTTTATCCATTACCTAATCTTTTATTGATAGTAATAAAATTATATGTAATTAATTGATAAATCAGCAATAGAAAATAATTAATTTTATAATTATTTAAGTGAAGAACTCTCTACCTTACATATTAAATTTACCTCCCTTTATGTTTAATGGGTTAGATATTGAAAGTTATGGCTTAATTAAGAAAACAATACTCCTTATCAAAGGAAAGATCCTTTCACTAATAATTAACAATTTTAATGGAAAGTCTTTTTGCTTATTAATTAATTTATTTTATGGGAAAAATAATAAAATTTATTTCAACAATAATCTTTATTTAAAGAGTCTTGATAAGAATAAAATTTACTATCCAAATAAGAGAATTCTTAGAGTCGTAAATAATTATAAATATCATTTTTCAAAAATACTCGATTCATACTGCATAAATGATGTTCAACTTAAAGATGGAGATTTACTTATTGATTGTGGGGCAAATGTTGGAGAAATCAACGTAGCATTAAAAGAAAAAAATATATTTGTTGAATATGTTGGGTTTGAACCAGATCCAGTAACCTACAATTGTTTAAAAATAAACAATCCTGAGTCAGTTAACAACTTATATAATATCGGTTTATCAAATGAAGATAAAGAAGACGTCCTTTATTTGGATGGTTATGGGGGTAATTCTTCCCTGCTTGATTTTGGTTCTAATCATCAAATATCTATCAACATTAAAAGGCTTGATAGTTTCGATTTTCATAAAAGGATAAAGTTGTTAAAAATTGATGCTGAGGGTTTAGAGCCCGAAGTACTAGAAGGAACTCAAAATATTTTAAAAAATATTGAATATATAACAGTTGATTTTAGTCCTGAAAGGGGTACTGAACAAAATTTAACAATTGTAGATACAAATTCTTTTTTGTATTCGAATAAATTTGAACTTGTGAAATTTAGCGACTTTAGAATGATAGGTTTATACAAAAATAAAGAATTTAACAAATGAATAATCTTTTGTGGCTATCAGATCTTAATGAAAATATCGAACAGTTTTTATTGAGCCTCAATCATGATCATGACAAATTCAATTTTAAACCTTGCATAGATGGCTCCGAAAAAAGTGGTGAAAAACTAAAATTAGGTTTTTGTTGTTATGCTTTAAAAATCTTTTTTATTTCTGGAGCTTGGCATAGAGTTGATGATAAAAAGAAGTATGAGTGGACAAACTATATAAATTCATTTCAGAAAAAACAAAAGGAATTCCCAGAGAACTCATTTGTTGATAGTGAATATGTTAGATATTTCAACTTAGAGCAAAATAGGCAATTTATAAAGAATTCAGGAAAAAAGTTATTAAATCTATTACCAAATCAAAATTATTTATCAAAGAATGAAATTCTTATTAACTCAATAAGAGCTGAATCAAAACAAGCAATTTCTACTTTATATCAAGTAAACACTATAAATCAAAAAAAGTATAAAGAGTTTCCTAGCGATTATGAAACAATTAATGCATATTTAAATTCTTTAAATTGGAGCAAACCATGGTCTTCAGGAGCTCAATTTGCAAGCTTATGTGTTTTCAATAAGACTCAACTAGGCAATAATAAAAATTCAATAAAAGCATTGGAAGACTTTTCAAATAAATTAGTTAATAAAGAAACAGGGGGATACTATTTTGGCGATAAACCTAATTCACAAGAGTTTATAAATGGAACCATGAAAATGATTACTGGATTTGATTGGCTAGATTCACAAATACATTATCCTGAAAAACTTATAGATTATTGTTTAGGTACAAATCCATCATCTGAAGGTTGTGATTTAGTTGACGTAGTCTATGTTCTTTATATGTGCCAAAAGCAGACAAATTATAGAAAAAGTGAAATTGTTACGTACTTGAAAGACCTAATTTCAATTATTTATTTACATTTTTTTCCAAATCTTTATGGCTTTTCATATTTTCTTAACAAATCCCAAACTCATTATTATGGAGTAAAAATCTCAAAAGGACTTAATACACCTGACATCCATGGAACAACACTCTTGGTTTGGGCTCTATCAATGATTCTTGAAATTATTGAGTTTGAAACTTTTAAATGGAATCCACTTAAACCTTGAAATTATTTATAACCAACAACCAAAATGTGTGGAATTTTATAGTTATACTTTTCTATCTTTATCTTGTAATCATTTAATAAACTGACATTTCTAAAACCAGAATTTTCCATCATAGATTTTATTGCTTTCCATGAATAATGATAAAAATTTCCACCAGCACCTGTGTATTTTAAATAATTTTTTCTTGATGAAAATAGTCCAGTATTGAAGCTATTTGATACATCTATGATGCAAAAATTATTAGTTTTAAAATACATTTGTTCAATCGCTGTAATAGGATCTCTTAAATGTTCCAGTAATGAACCACAAAAGGTAATATCGTAATTATCAAATTCATTTAAGTTATATATTGAGCCGTACTCAAAGTTACAATTTAGATCAAAAATTTTTTTTAAAAGTAAGTATTTATTTGCATTCGTTAGTTTTAATATTTCATATTCTGATTTGAGTCTGTCAAAATCATTTTGTTCGCTATATTTTTTTTCATAATCACTTTTATGATTTTCCAAAACATCAAATGCAACACTCCCATCATATTTATTAATATCAACTCCTGTAACATTTTTTGCCTCAAGTTTATTTAAAAAATGATACGTAAAAAAACCATCAGAACATCCAATATCTAATACCGACTGGTTTTTCATATCTGGTATATTTAATTCATAAATTAAATTGCGGTAGTCAAAAGTTCCTTTACTAGTTACACCTTCAAAATCAACAGTATGATACCAAATACCATTTTCAAAAATATTTTTAGCTGCTTGAATTTCATCAAGTTTCATCAAATCACCTTTTTAACATTCTTATTAATTCTAAATAATAAGTATTTTATTTTTTTTAATTTACTCTCAAGAAAATTAATTGTCTTATATTTATATTTCCAGAAATTTGAAACAATATAATTTTGTACAATTGTTATTTCCTCAATTTCTGAATTAACCTTAGTTTTCTTTATTTCTTCAATCCACCAGAGTGCGTTCAATTTATTAAAATTAAATTCTTTATTTTTAATTTCATCTAAACAATCTCTAAGCATTTGATAATTTATATCTTTGTATGAATCAACTTGAACTATTGGTAAATCATTAAATTTACGGAAAGTATCATGTTTTTTAGTAATTGGTATTGATCCGGAGTATAAAGTCTCCCATAACCTATGAGTATCAACACCGTTTCCCCACGGACAAAGTACAAAAAGATTTTCTTTCAAATCTTTTTCATACTCCTCAAGACTTAGCTCAGGATTCTTTGTAACAACCCAATCAAAATCTTGAAAATATTCATAAAGCATTCCTCGTTCTTCTCTGTTTGTGCTTTTACGAAAGTTCACATACAATTTTAAATTTTTACCGTCTATTTTTAAATTTTTAGGTATTTCTTTAACATACGTTAAGTTTTTTTTTGACATTTTATTTGATAGACCAAAAGGTATAGACTCTACCGATAAATTTTCTTCATCAAGGTTTAAAGAATACCATTGGGATACACAAGACGGTCTCATTTTTATTATTTTATTTGTTAATGGTTTATCAGATTGATGTGTTATTAGCTTTAAATTTTTCAATTTGTTTACTTTTTTTAAAATGTTAAATAGCTCTATAACAAAATCACGATGACAATAAATTAAGTCGTTTTCTTTAAGTGTGAAACTTTTTACCTTATAAGTAATGGAATTATATATTTCATTTTTTGGGGTTTTAATCAAATGTATATTGTTTTTGTTTAGGGAGTTTAAATGTTCAATGCTTATGTCTTCTGAAAAAATAACGTCAGATAGTGAAGATAAATTATTTGGACTGATAAATTTTTCATTCATCTTTAAATTAGAATAATACTCATATAGAAAATAGTTATCGGCAAATTATAAATATTAAATTTAAATTAGATTGAAGCTTGTATTATTATCAGCGAAATGAGTGAATTTTGGGAAAATAAAATCCAAACTGGTTACTATGACAAAATTGTAAAAGATGGTCTTTTAAAGAATAAAGGTATTCAACCAAATTGGCATATCCAAACGTTTAAGGAGATTGCAAAGTGTATAGATATTCATGATAAACATCTAGATTTTGCTTGTGGACCCGGAACATTTATTGGACTGTTTGGTAATGGAAATTCAATTGGTACTGATATATCTAAAAATCAAATAGATTACGCTAAAGACACGTATTCAACAAAAGGAACATTTCTTTATCTTGAAGAATTTAATTTCAACTCATATCAAAATAAATTTGATGTAATAACAATTCTTGGATTGATTGAATTTATAAGTGATAATGAAATAATTAATTTGCTTGATAAATTATTCACTTGTTTGAAGCCAGGTGGAAAATTAATATTAACAACACCAAATTATAGGGGCGGCATGATTATTTTAGAAAAGCTCATAAATTTATTAGGTAAAACAGACTACAAAAATCAGCATATTAATAGATTTAATAAAAATAGATTAAAAAAACTATTATCTCAGTCTTCTTTCAATGATTCAGAGATTATAAAATTTATGAATTTTGGTATTTTTTCTTCTTTGTTTAGTTTGAAAGTTGCGGAAACTTCACTCTCTTTAGTTGGCAGAATATTTAATGATTTCTTTGGTTTCATGTTAAAAGTTGAACTAAAAAAATAATTCTTTATAGTTTAGATTTTTCTAACTAATTAATATAAAGTAATGGAATCAACATCTTTATCGGTAGTCTTACCAACATTAAATGAGGGAAAGAATTTAGAATATTTAATACCATCAATAATGCGTAATCTTAAGTCTCTAAGTAATTTTACGTTTGAGATAATTGTTGTAGACGATGGCTCTACAGATGATACAGCTGAAATTCTCAACAAATTGAATACTGAAAATTTAATAAATTTTATTCAAAGAACCAAACCTCCCTCACTGCCTATGTCAATATATGAAGGAATTGAAAATGCAAAATATCAGAATGTTGCTTGGCTAGATGCTGATGGATCAATGTCAGGAGATATTCTTAAAGAATTAGTCATAAAATTAATAGATAAAAATGAATCAGTGATTATTGGATCAAGATTTGTTGATGGTGGAGGTTATAAAGGAATAAAGGAACTTGGAAAAACCTCAATTTATTCTGCAATTAAAAATGTATATAATTCCAATGATTCAGTTCCTGGTATGATCTTTTCTACATTATTTAATCAATTTTTAAGATATATTTTAAATGTAAATGTTAAAGATATAACAAGTGGTTTTATTGTTGGAAACAAAGAATACTTTACCAAAAAGATTTTTGATAAATCGGAATATGGTGAATATTTTATTTACTTAATGAACGATTTGTATTTGAATAATGTAGACATTATCGAATATGGTTATGTGTGCGAAACAAGAATGTATGGAGTTTCTAAAACATCTACAAACATATTGCAGTTAATAAAGAGAGGTATACCATATATTAAAGCTGCAAATAATTGTAGAAAGGTTCAAAATTGAGAATTTATGATGAGAACAATAAACTACTTGCAATATATGTAAAATTTGATTCATTGTCTAATGAAAAAAATTTTGTTACTGATAACGAATTTGAATTTCAAGTAGCAACATTTAACTTAGATAAAAATACCGAAATATTGAGACATTATCATCCTGAGCAAAAAAGAGAGATTATAGGAACATCAGAGGTTTTAATCGTACAAGAAGGAAGTTTGACGATTGATATATATTCAGATAAAAAAGAACTTGTAAAATCATTGGTTCTTGAAAAGGGTGATATGGTAAACATGATATCAGGGGGTCACGGAGTAAAAATAAATGAAAATTGTAAATTTATTGAAGTAAAGCAAGGGCCATATATTGATAAAATTGATAAAGTTAGATTTTAGAAATTAAATGATTCCAGTATTTACGCCGACAATTACAAAAAAAGATATTTTTTTTGTAATGAAAAATATGCTTAAAAATAATATTTCAGGAACTAGCCCAGTAGTAAATCAATTTGAGCAAAATTTTTCAGATTATTTTAATAGAGATTATGGAGTTTCCCTAAGTAATGGAAGTGTAGCATTAGATGTTGCATTTAAGTTATTTAACTTTAAAGAAGGGGACGAAGTCATTTTACCTTCCTTTACAATCATTTCTTGTTTGTCTGCAGTAATAAGATCAGGTGCGACTCCTGTATTTTGTGATGTCGATTTTGATACTTGGAATATGACATTGGAAGATGTAAAAAGGGTCTACACGAAAAAAACAAAAGCTGTATTAGCGGTACATACATACGGACTACCTTCTGAAATTAGTGAGATAAGTGATTTCTGTAAAGAGCAAAACCTTTTTCTCATAGAAGATACTGCTGAAGCACATGGAGTTACAATTGATGGTAAAAAATGTGGTTCTTTTGGAGATGTTTCAACATTTAGTTTTTATGCAAATAAACATGTAACAACTGGTGAAGGTGGAATGATTCTTACAGACTCTAAAGAATTATCAAATCAGGCAAAAAAAATAAGAAATTTAGATTTTGATAGTAACAAAAGATTTTGGCATGAAAATTTATTTTGGAATTATCGTTTGGGAGGTTTACAGGCATCACTAGGTATATCTCAGCTAGGTAACTTAGGATCAACAATAGATTTCAAAATTAATCAAGGCAATTATTATTCAAATATATTCAAAAATTTTGATGAACTAGTTTATTTACCAAAAATTAAGCATAAAAATATTCAAAATCATTACTGGGTGTATGGCTTAGTTTTAAAAAGAGAAGGAATCAGAGAAAAAGTAACAAATGAATTATTTGAAAACAATATTGAAACAAGACCTTTTTTTCACCCTCTTCATTTACAGCCAGCTCTCCCTGAAAAATTTAAGTCAAATGTCGATTTAAGCAAATCGGAGTATATCGGAAACAATGGTTTTTATATTCCAATGGGAAAACATATATCGAAAAATTTACAAAAAAAGATTGCTAATTTGGTTGTTGAAGCAATTTCTAAATTTACTTAATAAAATTAATTATCTTTTCAATTATTAAATCTTGATCGCTTATCTCTAATCCTGGATAGCTTGGAAGACATAAACCTGATTGATAAATTTTCAAGGCATTTCTGTAAGTATTTTTTGTACTACTGAGATATGGTTTTTGCATCGGTAATGGTAAAAATACCCTTCTTGTTTCAATTTTATTTTTGTATAAGTATTCTTGGAGTTTTGAAACATCTGTATTCTTATTAAAAATACAAACTGTAAGCCAATATGAATGTAAAACATTTTCTTTAGTTTCCTGAAACTTTACTCCAAATTGTGTCAAACTATCTTTGTAGTTATTAAAAATTTTTGTTTTTAATTTTCTATGCTTTTTTATTTTATCTATTTGATTTAGCCCTAATGCAGCTGACATAGCTGAAATTCTATAGTTATACCCAACAATATCGTGTGTATAGTCGGTTCCTTTTTTCAAGCCCTGAGCTCGTAACTTTCTGCTAAGATCGTAAATTTTCTTGTTGTTTGTAAGAATGGCTCCACCTTCTCCAGTAGTAATTATTTTGTTTGGAAAAAAACTTAATATTCCTACATCTTTGTAACTTACAGAATGTTTTTTATTAAACTCAGACCCAAGAGCTTCAGCTGCATCATGGATAACTTTCAGATTGTGTTTGTTTGCGATATTTTTTATCTGGTTAAGTTCAGGAACTCCTCCATATAAGTGAACTGGTAGAATCGCCTTTGTTTTTTTTGTAATATTTTTTTCAATTTTCGAAGCATCAATTTGAAAGTCATCTAAATTAACATCACAAAATACAGGCTTTGCACCTATATAATGTACTGCATTAGCTGTAGCGATATAAGTTAAAGATGGAATAATTACTTCATCACCTTTTTTAATGCCTGATGATAAAAGTGATAAATGTAAGGCGGTTGTACCACTTGATGTAACAGTACAGTATTTGGTTTGACAAAAATTTTTTAACTTATTTTCAAATTTTTCAACAATTGGAGAATTTCCCGAAATCCAACCTTCATTAAGAGTTTTATTTACTAATTCAATATCTTCTTTGTATAATTTGGGTTCGTAGAGTTTTATCATAATCTAAACTTAATAAACCATTATATACTGTTAAAAATATGAAAAAATCAATAATAATTTCATATAATTATCCTCCAGTTGTGGGAGGCATAGAAACTTACGCGTTTGAACTTATATCTTTTTTTAAAAAGAATTATTCAAACGAATATGACTTTATATTTAATGAAACTCAAAAACCAGTTACGGGCATTTTTAGAGCAATGAGTTTTATGATTTTTATAATAAAAACTATTTTTAAAATTAGTAAAAAAAAGTATAAAACAATTCATTTAACCAATTTTAATTTATGGTTTATTGGGTACTTTTATTCATTATTTAATAAAGAGACAAAAGTAATTTTAAACTTGTGGGGTTTAGAGCTTGTTTACTCACGTAAAAAAGGCTTTTTGCCAAGCATTTATAACTTTTTTCTACCAATAAATTTTA
>ENA-OSEY01003204-OSEY01003204.1-marine-metagenome-genome-assembly--contig:-NODE-3204-length-10189-cov-2.065862_pt1 | contig 10189 bp, 5 predicted proteins | sample MGYA00248465_ERZ534230 | MGnify/ENA primary metagenome ERZ534230 (study PRJEB26409, sample SAMN06344110) | marine metagenome | isolation source: Sea water from surface | place: Atlantic Ocean:Southern... | reverse complement strand
AAAGCAAGCCCTTGTCCTGTACCCAACCAAGTAAGAGAATCTCCAAGTAAACGAATTTCCGCAACTATATTGCTGCTAAGACCGCTCGTGAAAAATGAATCACTAGCAGTTGATTTAAGAGAAAATCTTACAGGAGGATGATGCTGAGCCAACGCCTGTGCAATGAACAAAATATAAAAAATTAATTTATTGAATGACAATAACATGGTCTACTGTTTGACTATAATCATTTGCCATATCTTGAGCAGAAAACCTCCATCGAAAAGCTCCAGTTCGTGTGGTATCGTCATCTTCCTCAGAACCAAATCCATCTCCGTATATCGGAATTTTAAAAGTATAAATTCCATCATCTCTTGCAGAATCGCCACTTGTGAAATCTGGTGGATATAAAATTTCAGTACCACCATCATCATACAAATAAATCATGTTCCCATTATTCATCATTTCATTATCCCGAAGACTAAATGAAGTGAACCCAACCCATTTAATGGATTCATTTCCATCACCATCTAATACTTCTGCTTTTACTTTGATAAGATTGATGTTTCTACCTTCTGGCCTGTTAATTAATGTGTCTGCAATTACATTAATAATTTTAGGAATTAAATTCCCAACCTTTGCTGAATCTAGAAGGCCCACATAATTCCCACCACCATAAATTGCAGTAAAGTCAGCAAATAAAAACCCAGTATCCGCATCAGTAATTGCACGATTAAGCGATTCATTGGAAATTTTCCTCGCAAAAATATTATCTCCTTCAATTATATCTCCATTTATCCCATCATCGTTCAAGACTACAACATCAAATCCTAAATCTAAACTTGAACTATACCATCTGACAAATGTACTATCTAGAGCCTCTCCTTGATATTCTTCCTGAAAATTAGCACTAAAGTATACTTTGTTTTGATCTTGCATAAAAGTGAACTCAGGGTTTGAAATAGGATTGTCTGGAGGTATTCGATCAGGATCAAGACACGAAAAAAAAATAAAAAATAAACAAGTAAATTTTAAAGAAAAATTGTTTTGATAGATAAAAAATTTCACGCCAACTATCACCAGTTTTGATTTTCTCTATAATATATATAATCTACCATCAACCTTCCAACTTGGCCAAGGCTTTCCGCACTACAGTTTTCAGGTGTATCATCCATTGTATGCCAAAAATTAGCATATGGATTTGGATACTTAAAATCAATTAAATCAATTGCTGGAATACCTGCAATCTGATATAAAGGGACATGATCATCGTAAATAGCGTACTGAGGTGTCATATCAAAGGCGTCAAGTCCTAAATCATCTGCACGTTTCCAAAGATATCGTACCAGTTCAGGATTAAACTCTAATGAATACTTTTCAATAGGAAGATGCAATTGTTTATCGCCAACCATATCCAAATTAATTGCTTCGTATGGTAATGGTATAGGTGGATTTTTTGCAAAATATCTAGATCCCTGGCAGTATGTTTCATTTTCCCCTGGAATTCCCATATCTTCTCCATCAAACATTACAAGATTCACTCCAATTTGAGGAAAGTTTTCACCTAATATTCTAGCCAATTCTAATATTACTGCTACTCCAGATGCACCATCATTAGCACCTATAATTGGCTGATTCCTATCTTCCCTATTATCTTCCATATCTGCTACAGGACGAGTATCCCAATGACAAGATATCATCGTCTGAAATTCTGCATTTGGATTAAACCTAGCAATTACGTTTGTTAATTCATGGGTTTTTTTCCTAATTCTGGGATCTTTGTAGGAAAATTCTTGTAAAATTACTTCATCAGCATATTTCTCAAACTCTTTTACCATAAAATCAAGACACGCATAGTAACCCTCTGAGCCAGGGTTTCTTGGACCGAAATCACATTGAGTTAACAAATGTCCAAACGCCCTGTTTTCATCAAACTTTGGAACGTCTGGACCACAGCTAAAAAAAAGAAGAAGAAAAAAGACAAAAATTTTCATATTATCCTGAAATTGCTAAATTAACATCAAAACCAAAATCTCTATCAATTTTTCTACCAGTAGTTCGAGTATCACTTTCCCTGTATTCATATCGTATTCCTCCACTTACTTTAGTAGAAAACTGGTAAGACATTCGAAGTCCGGCTTTCCAACTCTCAGAAAATGATCCTATTTCTAAATCTGTTTTATTCCCAGATCTCTCTTCCTGACTTTTATTTAAATCAAAGTTTAATGTAAAACTCATTGTATTATTAAGGTTGAGATCGCCATAAAAAGGAACAGGAATATTTATCCCTCCCCTATGAGTATAAGTACCTGTTGATGTGTAGCTATTATCATTTTGGATTGTGAGGCCCGTTGGAGATTCATCTTTAGATTTATTCAAATTATTCCTAAAAGTCACAGAAATATTCTTATGTAAAGTCATATTCACACCTATTAAGGGTGAAAAGTTACGACTAATCCTTGAAGAACGCTCATTTTCCTTATTTTCAATTGCAAAATCTCCAAAACTAGAAAAACTCATTTTCTCTGGAGCACCTTCCTCAAATTGCCAAGACCGAGTCTCTTTACCGGAATAACCATGCTCAAGAGATGCTGATTTTGCAATAATTTTAATAATGGGCCATTTTTCTAACCCACTCACTCTAAAACTCCAACCAGGGAATGCTAGCCCCTGATTAAACAATTCACCATAAGCAAAAAAATCTCTTGTCATTGATAATTGTTCAATTCCAGTATTAGAACGTGTGGTTGAAAAATTTTGAGAAAAACTAGTGCTTATGTTTATTGAACGAGTTAGTTTTATCCCACTACGTACAGAGCCATCTCTCTTATGATCCCAGGTCCCTAAATTACTCCCAACCTCCTGAGACTGCTCTAAACCATGATCTGGTAGCCATCCAAACTTATATCCTGTAGGAACTTCACCTATAATCTGATTTGCAGATCTGTTTAAGGTTTCAGTGTAACTCAATGATATCGGATTAATTTTTTTTGTTAAACTATGTACATATTGCAATGGATTAAATGATGCCTTTTTATCTGTATCCTTTTTTTCTTTTTGAATATTAGAACTTCTTGATCTTGATCTAGAGTTTCTTCCTCTTGATTTAGACTGGCTCCTTGAGCTTTTTTTCGGTTTATAAATCAATTCTATTATCTGAACCGGAACTAAATTAAAATTTGACCCAAACCTTAATTGAGTACTCACATTCTGACCTTCCCTTGTTAAATCATCTGACCATCGGTAGCTCGCAGTATAATTAAATGAAGGTTTTAGCCATTTCATAATTGCTGGATTATATGTTGTATTAAAAGTTTCTGAGGATTGAGTTACTAGACCTGGATCTAGTTCTTTCAAAGCTAACCATGCATATCCCCTATATTCATTTAATTTGCTTTGCCCATTCCAACTATATTTACTAGCCAGTGTGTTGGTCAATTTATAATCAAGGTTAAAAGTTCTATTTAATCCAAAGTTATATGTTTCTGGACTCTTATTTCCTCCTCTTGTCTCATTCCAATTTAATTTTTCACTAAGATTTAAACCTGTTTTAAAGGAAGATGGGGTATAATAAAATTGAAATTCACTTAATGTACTACCTACAAGTGGTATTTTATCTGACCATGACAAAGGCCTGAAGTAATTACTTCTACCAAACGATAAATTATAGTCTAATTTACCTGAATAAGACTCTGTCCATTTCTCACTATAAGTCACATCTGACGATCTTGATTGCGATGCACTAAAATTCACAGATAGGTTATCTAAAGTATACTTTACTAATTTGTTATCTGATTTTCCAGTTTTTTTAATAGCTGTATTAATTGAAACTGTATTACTTAAAATCATCACAGAATCGGGAGTGCTGTTTGGATCAACCAATATATCTTCACCTGAAAAATATTTAGGCCTACTTAGATTTTGACTAACTGATCCATTGACAGGTATAGATATACCAAATGATCTAGGTAAGAACCGATGTAAATCTAACTTTGCATTAAAATTAAAGTTTTCAGAACTATTATTTGATTTTGATAGCCGCTCTTGCAATCGATGATAATCTGCGTCCTGCCTGCTGTAAATAAAACTTGCAGAACCGAGATCAGATAACTTTAAATTGGACTGAACCCGCATTGCAACACCCTTCTCTTTTTTAATTCCGCTAAGACGAAGCTCATCTAACCATATTTCTCCATCAATGGGTTCTTCACCAGTGTTTTTCACGCCAACCATAAAATATTGTAGCCGATTAAGCGCAGGTTGCCCAACAATTTTTACTTTTTTCCCAGTTAACTCACCAAAATTATCAGTATATATATAATGCCTGGTATTCAAAGAATCTAAAATTATATCGTTTTCATTTATTTTTTTTATATTAGTAGTATCTCCTTGCTTTAAGCTTGTTAGCCAATCAAGAGGAATTTTAAAACTATTTCGATTTTCATCTTCATCCCAACCTGAATACACCGGCTGGGTTATTTGGTAATAGTCATCTGCTAAACCAAATCTAAGAAATAATTCTACATTGGTCTGGCTAGAGCTCATCCATGGACTATTTTCATCACCATGCACATACATCTTCATATAGTCATAGGTCATAAAACTTTTTTTCTGATTATCATTTAGCGTATACAAGGTCTTTTGAGCTATTCCAGTGTGTTTTGCAGGTAAGTTTGTGAATTTCAAAGCTAATGATTGCTCTTTGGATTCAATTTGGTTAATCCTATCATACTCCCCCTTAACACCTTTGGGAGGTATGTAATCAGCATTATCTTCATTGTTAATCACTGCCACCTGAAATTGAGCTTCAACATCAGAATTCAATAAGTTTTGAGAAAGACGAGACATCGATAATGAAGATGTTGTATCTGGAGATAAAATACCTAATTCTTGCCATTCATTTCCCACAATCTCCATTTTAGCAATTTTTAAGGATTGAAACCCTACTAATGGATCTAAGCCTGTTATAGACAATCGAACATATCTAATCTCATTCCATTCAATGTTTTGTACTTTTTTAAAATCTGATAAAGGAACGCGAAAAAGTCTCCATCCAGTTGGGCCTGTATTGTTTTTTGTTATCCCTGCTAAATACGTAGTATCCGTAAGTAAAAAATTTGAAGAAAAATAATCATTTGTTTTATCTAAAAAAGTAGATCTATCAAGATCTTCCGTATCCGGATATTTTCCACCTTCTTGTATACGAGATCCAGTACCATTGGACTCCGTACCATTAATCTTTGAAGGATCTCCTCCTGGCTCGTAATCCCAATTGTCACCATTCGGATCATTTACATCTACATCTTCTGAAATATTGATTATTTGATTATTACCTAAAGAGAGGAACTGTGCATATGTACTATCTCCTGATAAACAGCCTCCCCATCCATCCTCATTTTCATCAAAACATCCATCGATTCCTGTATCTTCCTCTTCTTCCAAAAATCCATTCCCTAGGGTTAAGCCCGCAGCAGGTTTATCTTCAGTATTCAGCTGGCCGTTTCCATCCGTATCTTCAGAAATTTTTCCTAAATCTATATGTAATCTACCTGATTCACCCTTGACCCATATTTCAAAAAATTTACTTTGAATTTGGTCATAATCTCCTGAGTAAAGAGATGTAGTTATTCCAACCCAAAGAGAATCAGGGTCATAGTCGACTTGATAATCTCGGGCTCCGTAGCGTAATACCAAAACATCCGTGGTTTCATTCCCTGCTCTAATGGAAGTAGACTGGTTAGGCCAAATTTCTTTAGTTTTATAAGGTACATAAGGATTGTACCAGTGCATTTTTCCCCTATTCCTTTGAGGTAATGGATCAAGAAATATTGAATCTTGTTCATTATAAATAAGAGGCGCCGATGACGCTTTCCAAAATCTTCGCTGAATCGAGGGAGAGGTTGTTCTTTTACTGCCTTCAAAGTCATCGATAAAAGCTACGCCATTGGGGTCACCTGTAGCACTATTATTTATTGAATTAGGATTTGGTAAAACCTGAGCAATTTCTCCTTCCACAGAAAAAGAAGACAACTTCTCTGCCTCAATTAAAGGAAGCTTATCCATGAGGCGGGTAATGCCATCCATCTCCCACTCATAGCGTCCGTTTACATCCCAAATGAAATTTCTAGTTGGTTCATAACCCACTTCTACTTTTTCATTTATTATAGATTGATTAAAATATAACGCTGTTGCTCCAATGAAAGAGTTAGGATTATTAAAATCCATTTGCGCCCTAGTACCAAATATAGTTTTTTTATCAAATGAAACAAGTTCATGCTTGTCATAATTTACTTTTAATTTCGCATTAGGATCATTTGCAGCATCTCCTAAAAGAACAATTGTTCCAGTAAAGTAATCAATATTATAATCCAATCCTCTTTTTAACGTAACTCCATTTTGAATAACTTCTTCACTGCCTTCTATTAACATAAAACCAAGATTAATAGTGGAACTTTGATTTGTATACTCAGCTTCAATCATCCATCGATGATCGCCATTAATTTCGGAAGATGAAGAAGATAAATACATAGTACCATCTCCCAATTGCCCTTTTAACTGATCAATGTTTTGGCCATATTTTAATGAATCTCCTTCTGCGAACGGATGCAGTGATGGAAGCATTAATTCCCCATCAATCATATTTATAATATTTGCCATATCTTTATCAATGATTTCATCATAATTACGATTACCATTTTCATCTAAACTATCTAAGCCAAAAAGAGTTATATACGGCAAACTAGAGTTTTTATCACGATCCGAAACAGGTGTCGCATTCTTATTCAATATTCTGACTTCAAACCCTTCAGGATTTATTTGGGATGTGCCTAGGTAATAAACATTTTTAAACATAAGAGGCCAAGTTGAGTGGTTTGGATGACTGTTGCGAGGCTTAAGCATCATTAAATCTAAGTTTGCCCCACTATCATCTGTTTTCCCTACTTCCAAAAGAACTTCTCCTGTTTGACGGTGTTCTATTGTAAACGTACATCCTAAAATATCTTGTGAAACTTGATCTCTCACTCTTACAAAACCTAAATCTGGGCTAACATAATAATTATTTCCTTGTTCTAATCTTATAAAACTCCCTTCTTCATTTTCATCCAAAAACTTCGTTGTATCGGTAGGGTCTATATAGGCCATTCCTGTTATAGCATTGGGATCATTGGTGTTAATTGATTTGTATAATTCAAAGTTCTTTATTACTACATCACCAATTAAATGTAAACCGTTTCTTAAAGGATAAAAAGAAGGTATAGAAAATGCAGTAGATACTGAAAAAGTGTCCACCCCAGTACGAAACCAAGGATGAACAAAAAAATAACGGTTTTTTATCCAATCAACATCTCGAATTTGCTGAGTATTACTTTGACCACCACCTTCCCACTCAGACTGTTCTTTTTTTGATTTTTCTATTGATGCAATTGTTGTGACATTAACAGGACCAAGCTTTGAAGTTGACTTCACTCCAAACAATCCCTGATTTTTACCAGAAAAAGTAACATATTTGGTTGAAGGCAAAGAGAGAGAAATATTACCGGCCTCAACTTTTTGAATAATATCATCTTCATACCCTTCGTATGAAATACGAATATTATTCTCCCAGTCAAATTGTCTTTCTGAATCCTGATCCATTGCAACCGTTATTCTATCACCAATTTTTCCTTTTATATTCAAATTTTGTTTTTGGTCAAATTCTAAATGTGTATTTTGAGTTTCATTTAGGGTAGATCTAACTAATTCTTGATCTTGAAAAACCATTTTACCATTAATATTAACATTCCCACTTACATTTAAAGATGCTCTACCTAAGCGACCAATATCTACACCAACAACCTCAAGCATTTGCCCTCTCCCTCTTCTAGAATCATCTTTTTTCACAGTCTGCATAACCTCTAAAAAACTAACATGCCATTTTTTTTGTCGCATGATTTTTAGATACCATTCAAGCGATGAAGTAAAAGGAATTTTCAATTTTCTATCATCAACTATCTCTGTAATTGTAATCAAAGACCAATCCCATGAGACATGGACATCTAATTTTTTCTGCCCAAAAGAGAAATCTATGACTCCTGAAGGCAATTCTAAAGAGTCTTGAGATTGGATTAAAGAAACATTGCTTTTTGGAAAAGGGTTTAAAATAGAAGGAAAAGTAGGGACATATTCGGGCAAGGATATCTTGACTTCACCTTTTGAAAGCGAATTAATTTCATCTTCCGCCTTTAGTGTGGGCAGAGACAAAAAGATGAACAAGGAAAACAAATATATTCTCCTCATAATATTTTGATATGTTTTTTTATAGATCAAGTTCAGTCTTGATTAAACTGATATCATTTTAAATCTATATTTCCTCCTTTTCTATTAAAGTACGGTATTAAAAATTCTTTTATTTTATCTAATGCTTTAAAACGATGACTAATTCTATTCTTCTCATCCGCATCCATTTCTGCATAAGTCAGATTTTGAGATTCTGGTTGAAAAATAGGATCATATCCAAACCCATCAACCCCTCTATATTTCTTTACGATCAAACCTTTAACAACGCCTTCAGTACTATGTTCTATTTCACCATCTACAAAAGCAATAACCGTTTTAAAACTTGCAACTCTCTTTTCATTTGGGTACCCTTTCAAATTTAAAAGCAATTTGCTACAGTTTTCTTGATATGTTGGGTTTTTTCCCGCATAACGAGCAGAGTAAACACCTGGAGCACCATCTAAAGAATCTACTTCTAACCCAGTATCATCCGCTAAAGAAGGTAACCCCGTAAGCTCATAAACAGTCCTTGCTTTAATAAAAGCATTTTCAAGAAGCGTCGAACCGGTTTCTTCAATATCTCCAATTTGGGGAAATTGATCCAATCCTACAATAAGAATTCCTAGAGAGGATAAAATACTATTCATCTCCATTTTCTTATGCAAATTATGAGTTGCAAGCACTAATTTATTACGTAACATTTAATTCTGTCCCCGGATTAAAGGGATGGGAACCTATATGTTCTAGAGTGAGAAATCAAGATCTATCTAGTTTTTATATTTTTAAGTCTTATATAATAATTTGTGAGAAGAATTTATTATAAACAAGTAATTAATATATAAAGAATACATTTTGGCAATCAAATCTATTTGTTTTGAAAAAACTGCCCGGTAAATTTCTATTCCATCTTTCTTGTAATTTTATTTTTTTGTGGCTCGGTAGCTCAGTTGGTAGAGCAGAGGACTGAAAATCCTTGTGTCGCTGGTTCGATTCCGGCCCGAGCCACTTTCTTTTAAATCTCTAAATATTAACTACTTAGGGAGCATTGTTCCCCTCTCAAAAAGTCGTAAAAATGGCTATTTTTACTACTACACTTTACTACACTTTTCAGAGGAAGCCCCCTATAACCCATTTTTAGTTTTACTACACTTTTTACTACACAAAACAAAAGGAGCGTAAAATGAATATAGGTTTATGCAGAATTAGTTCAGTAAGTCAGAAAGATAATACCTCATTATCTAACCAAAAAAAGATGATTAAAGATTACTGTAAGATGTATGGAATAGAGCTTTCTAACATAATCAGCGAATGTTATAGTGGGACAACATCTAACAGAAATGGATTGAATGAATTAAAGGAATTGGTGGAAAACGGAAATGTTAAAAGTGTAGTGGTTATGAAATTAGATAGGCTAATGAGGAACTTTACAGAAGGTGTAATCTTCATAAAGTATCTATTAGATAATGATGTTAAGATCATTTCTGTTATGGAACAAATAGACACATCCTCAGTAAGTGGGCGGTTCTTAGTTAATATCTTACTCAGTATGTCAGAGATGGAAAGAGATACAATAGTCCAAAGATTATCCAATGGAAAAGAGAAGCGATTTAATGATAAAGAAAGAGTATGTGGCAGAATACCTTACGGATATAAGAAGGAAAATGGACTTACCACAGTTGATGCAGAAGAGAGTAAGATAGTTGATTATATCTTTAAGAAGTATCTATCACTTACTAAAAGAGGCTTAACTCCAATTAAAAGAATGAGAAGATTAAGAACCCTCTTAGTTAGGAATGGCTACTCATATAGGGGTAAGGAATTCACCACCCATAACATTAATTACATACTCAGAAATAGTTTCTATTTTGGCGAAATGAAATATGGAGATAAGGTTTGTAAGCATAATTACGAAACAATTATTTCTAAAAGATTATTCAATTTGGTGAATAGATGA
>ENA-OSEY01003203-OSEY01003203.1-marine-metagenome-genome-assembly--contig:-NODE-3203-length-10190-cov-1.891328_pt1 | contig 10190 bp, 11 predicted proteins | sample MGYA00248465_ERZ534230 | MGnify/ENA primary metagenome ERZ534230 (study PRJEB26409, sample SAMN06344110) | marine metagenome | isolation source: Sea water from surface | place: Atlantic Ocean:Southern... | reverse complement strand
CAATAAAACCGAATTAACTAATGAAACTCCCTTAGAAGACAAAACAGACAGTAATGTAGATTTAGAAGTAAACAAAACAGAATTAACTAATGAAACCATCTTAGAAGACAAAACAGAGACTATCGATGTTAGTAAATCTAAAGAAATTATTGTACCCAAAGAAATCCTTGATGTTGTAGAGGAACCGGTGTTTAAGGAAAAAGTTGATACAGATAAAAATCAAATTGATGACACACTTTCATCAAAATACCTATCACCATTAGTTAGAAGTATAGCAAAAAAAGAGAATGTTTCAGACGATGAATTGCTTCTTATAAATGGGACTGGAGAGAAGGGTAGAATTACAAAAAATGATATTCTGAGTTTTATTTCCTCTAGAAATGAAAATAAAAATAAAATCCCCACAAAAGAGATAAATCAACTTGAGAAAGTAAATGAAGTTGGTTTAGAGAACGAAATAGTTTCAGAAATGACAAGGATTCAAAAAATCACTTCTGAACATATGGTTGATAGTTACAAAAAATCTGTACACGTTCAGTCTTTTGTTGAGGCCGATGTCACTGAATTGTGGAATTGGTACTCTAAAAATAAAAATGATTTTTTAAATACTTATAATACCAAGTTAACTTTAACACCTATTTTCATATCAGCCGTGATAAGAGCATTATCGGATTTTCCTATTTTAAATAGTAGTGTTGAAAATGATAAAATAATCACAAAAAAAAGAATAAATATAGGAATGGCGACTGCATTAGAAGGAGGGAATTTAATCGTCCCAGTTATTAAGGATGCAAACCATTTAAATTTGGCAGGTTTAGCAAAATCTGTAAATGATCTTTCAACCAGAGCGAGACAAAATCAACTTCAACCTGATGACACAAAGGATGGAACATATACAGTAACTAATATTGGTAATTTTGGTTCAATTATGGGTACGCCAATAATTAATCAACCTCAAGTAGGTATTATTGCTTTTGGGGTAATAAGAAAAATGCCTTCTGTAATTGAAACCTCAAATGGAGATTTTTTAGGGATAAGGAGAAAAATTATTCTAACCCATAGCTATGATCACAGAATAATAAACGGAGCAGTTGGAGGTAATTTTGTCAAGCATGTGTCAGATTATCTTGAAAACTGGGAAGCAAATACTAAATTAAGTTGATCTTTGATGAATCTCGCATTAGATAAACCATTATGTTTTTTTGATCTTGAAACAACTGGAGTTAATATAGTTAAGGATAGAATTGTGGAGATTGGGATAGTAAAATTATATCCTGAAGGTAAAAGAGAAAGTAAGTCTTGGCGTGTTAATCCTCAAGTAAAAATACCTTCAGAGGCTTCAGAAGTCCACGGTATAACTGATGCTATGGTGGAAAAATCCCCAATTTTCAAGCAGATAGCACCGGAGGTCAAAAATTTTTTACAAAACTGTGATTTGGCTGGATTTAATTCTGATAGATTTGATATTCCTCTTTTAGCAGAAGAATTTTTAAGATCAGAAATTGAATTTGATATTGGAAAATTTAAAACAATTGATGTTCAGACTATTTTTCACAAAATGGAGAAAAGAACTTTAGAGGCAGCATATAAATTTTATTGTAATCAAGAAATGAAAAATGCTCATTCAGCTTTATCAGATGCTGAAGCTACTTGTGACATTCTTTTAGCTCAATTAGATTTCTATAAAGACCTTGAAAACTCCGTTAAGTTTTTAAGCGAATTTTCGACTCATAAAAAATTTTTAGATCTTGCGGGGTTTATTGTTAGCGACAAAAACAACGTTCCTTCATTTTCATTTGGAAAACATAAAGGTAAATCAGTTGAAGAGGTGCTTAAAAACGAGCCAGGGTATTTTGGCTGGATTTTAAATGCAGATTTCCCACTTTACACGAAAAAGGTTCTTACTTCATTGAAATTAAAAAAAATGAATAATAGGCAATGAAAATTATCTGTGTTGGACAAAATTATTTAGAACACATAAAAGAACTTTCTAATGTTAAGTCCAAAGAACCGCTAGTTTTTTTAAAACCCGATACTGCTTTGATTTCAAAAGGTAGATCTTTTTTTATTCCAAACTTTTCGAAAGAGATTCATTATGAATTAGAAGTGGTAATAAAAATTAAAAAGCCAGGCAGGTATATTGAACGAAAATACTCAAATCAATATTATGATGAAATTACCGTAGGAATTGATTTCACAGCCAGAGATCTTCAAAAAAAGTTAAGAGAAAAAGGACATCCATGGGAAAAGAGCAAGGGTTTTGATGGTTCTACACTTGTTGGAGATTTTTTGAATAAAAATGATTTGCCACCAATTTCAAATTTAAATTTTCACCTTTTAAAAAATGACGAAATTGTACAAAAAGACAATACTAAAAATATGATTTGGCCAATTGATGAATTAATCGAACATACATCAAAGTTTTTCACACTCAAAATTGGAGATTTAATTTTTACAGGAACCCCTTCTGGGGTTGGACGAGTTTGTTTTGAGGACAATTTGAAAGGATTTTTGGAGGGTGAAAAATTATTTGAAATTAATGTAAGTTAAATTTTAATGCTAGCTGAAATTATTTGTATAGGGGATGAGATTTTAATTGGTCAAGTTGTCAATACCAATGCGACATTCCTATCAAAAGAATTAAGTAAAATCGGGATTGAGGTTTTACAAGTAACATCTATTTCAGATAATATTGAAAACATCAAAGACTCACTCAAGAGTGCCATGAAAAAATCGGACTTAGTCATTATTACTGGGGGTTTAGGTCCAACTAATGATGATAAAACAAAAATCGCACTATGTGAATTTTTCAATGATAAACTAATTACAAATCCTGATGTATTAGAACATATAATAAAAATATTTAAAGATTACGTTAAAAAACCCATTAATGAATTAAATAAAAATCAAGCTTTACTGCCTTCTAAAGCTAAAATTTTAATTAATGATTATGGCACAGCATCAGGAATGTGGTTTAGGAAAAACAAAAAAAATGTGATTTCACTTCCGGGAGTTCCTTTTGAAATGAAACATTTAATGAATGAAAAAGTTATACCTGAACTTAGAAAATATTCTAAATCCCACATAGTAAATAAAACATTATTAACTTATGGCCTAGGTGAAAGTCATATTGCTAAAAGAATTGAATCTTGGGAAAAAGAATTACCTAAAGATATAAAGTTTGCTTATTTACCCAATTTAGGAAGAGTCAGATTGAGGCTATCGTCAAAAGGAATAAATGAAAAGCAAATTCATGCAAAAATAGATAAATATGTTGCAAAATTGTTACCTCTAATTAAAGATATATTTGTTGGTTATGAAGAAGATGCACCTATTGAAAAACAAATTCAAAATTTATTTAAAAAAAATAATATTACTTTGGCAATCGCAGAAAGTTGCACTGGAGGCGAAATTGCATCGAGACTTACTAAAATTCCTGGATCGTCTGACTATTTTTTGGGAAGTATTACAGCTTACAACAGCTCTGCCAAGAGAGAAATCTTAGGAGTTGATAAGCAACTTATCAAAACTCATTCTGTTGTTAGCAAAGAGGTGTCAAAAGAAATGGCCATAAAAGTAAGAGAAAAATTTAACTCTAACTATGGTCTTTCAACAACTGGTACTGCAGGTCCTTCTCTAGGAGATTCAAAAGAAAAAATTGGAACTGTTTATATTTCAATATCCAAAGAAGATAAAATCATAACTGAAAAATTCAATTTTGGGAATCACAGAGAAAGAATCATTTTAAAAACTGTAAATAAAGTTTTTGAGATGCTAATTAAGGTCATTCAATAATGCAAATCAGTGTTAATCAACAATCAAATCTGTAAATTGACTTTTAATCAAATATTGTTAAAAGCTTAGCAATTAAATAATTTAAGCTAAAAGTTAGCCACTATATGGAAACGATGAGTGATGCAAATCAATTTTCAAAGCACCATCAATTAATTTATACCCGAAAGTATATTCAACTTTAGCTTCGTTGCCATCAAGATCTGTAAAAAAATAATTTCCCATAGAAATCGCTCGATTTTCTTCAAGTATCATTCCTGCATTTTCAAATCTAACATTGGTCCAAGGGTTAATTGCGAAACCTTTGTCCTCATCGCATGCTCTATCTTCACCTGAAATGAAATAAGATAAAGCTTCTGCCTTGGAAGGTCTAAATTGCTGAGCCGCACATTTAGTTGGTTTAAATAACACATCGCTTGAATCAAATGCGTAAAGCTCATCAAGAAAATCACTTGTATATTCTTCACATTCTGCTCGGTTATCTCGAAGAGAACCAATTTTGACTACACCAGATCCCCAGGTCTGTTGTGCGTCAAGTACTTGTTGTTTTGTTATCATTTTTTGTATATCATATTTCACATCAAAAATAAATATTTTTACTTTTTTTTTGCATAAACCACACAATATTTAACAAATAAATAATTTGATTCCAATTAAATTCCTAACAATTAGAAATTTATAATCTAATTTTAAATCAAATTAAAATCTAAATAAGCTACAAGTTTTGAAACTTGTTAAAAAAACTTAAATTTGCAAATCTAATAGATACAAATGTCTAAAATTTGTCAAATTTCGGGAAAGAGAGTTATGTTTGGGAACAATGTCTCTAAGGCCATAAATAAGACAAGGAGAAGATTTGATATTAACCTTGTTAAAAAGAGATTTTTTATCCCCGAGCAAAACAAGTGGGTTACTTTGAAAGTGACCACATCAATTTTAAAAACAATTAATAAAAAAGGCATTACTGAAGTGTTAAGAAAAAATAAAAGACTAATTAAGGATTAGTAATGGCAAAAAAAGGGAATAGAATTCAGGTTATATTAGAATGTACCGAACATAAAGACTCAGGTTTACCTGGTACATCTAGATATGTAACAACCAAGAATAAAAAAAATTCACCTGATCGTTTAGAGATTAAAAAATTTAATCCTATTCTTAAAAAAATGACTTTACATAAAGAAATCAAATAATTATGGCAAAAAAAGCGGTAGCATCACTACAAACAGGATCGAAAAAACTTACTAAAGTCATAAAAATGACCAAAAAAGACGGTTCCAACTCCTATACTTTTTCTGAAAGTATTATATCTCCAGATTTGGCCAACGAATGGTTTAACAAAAAATAATCTTTTTTACTTATAATTATTAAGCTTAATTTTACAGGAAGTTTTATATGCAATGAACTTCTTTAAAAAGTTATTTTCAAGTCAAAGTGAGAAAAAAATAGACAAAGGGCTTGATAAGTCCAAAAAGTCTTTTTTTTCGAATATTAAAAAATCAATTGCAGGTAAATCAAAAGTTGATGCTAGTTTTCTTGATGAATTAGAAGAAATTTTTATTGGCGCTGATGTTGGAGTTTCAACTACAATTAAGATAATTGATAAACTTGAAGAAAGAGTTGCTAGAGATAAGTATATCAACACTGAAGACTTAAATAAAATCTTAAAAGATGAAATTACCAAAATTCTAGAAGTAGATAATCATGACTTTAAGGAAGTTGAAATTTCAAACAATGGTCCATATGTAATTATGATTGTTGGAGTTAATGGAGTTGGAAAAACTACAACCATTGGGAAATTGGCTAATAAATTTAGAAATGCTGGCAAATCGGTCATAATAGGTGCTGCTGACACGTTTAGAGCCGGAGCAATTGATCAACTGCAAGTTTGGGCTAAAAGAGCGAAAGTCGATATTGTGAAGCAACAAATGGGTAGTGATCCTGCATCTGTAGTACACGACACATTAAATTCTTCTATTTCAAAAAAATCTGACATAGTATTAATAGATACTGCGGGAAGATTGCACAATAAAGTGAATTTAATGAATGAACTATCAAAAATAAAAAGGGTTATGAACAAAGTCATTCCTGAAGCACCTCACGAAATTCTACTAGTTTTAGACGGCTCAACAGGACAAAATGCCTTTGAACAAGCAAAAAAATTTATTGAATCTACCGATGTAAATTCTTTAGCTATTACAAAGCTGGATGGAACTGCTAAAGGAGGAGTTGTAATTGGAATTTGTGATCAATTCCAAATTCCAATTAAATATATTGGAATAGGAGAGGGTATTGATGATATGAAGATATTTGATAGCAAAAACTTTATTAATTCATTTTTCAATTAAATGAAAAAGGTAATTTTTATTATTAGTTTTTTTGTTCTGGTATTTCTTCTTGGTCCCAAAATTGAAAAACCATCAATTTTTAAAGCCTTGCCCAAAATTAAATTAAGAATTAATGAAGTTGAGTCATGGATTGATCAAAAAGAATCAAAATTTAAAAATATTAAAGAAGGAAACGAATCTAGAATTATATTTTATGATTCAGTTCCAAAAAAAACAAACATAAGTATAGTTTATCTTCATGGATTTTCAGGTTCTTCACAGGACGGATCTCCAGTGCATATAAATGTCGCTGAAAAATTAAATTCTAATATTTATCTACCCAGACTTTATGCACATGGATTAAATTCCAATGAGCCTTTAATTGAATATACAGGGGAAAAATACCTGGATAGTGCTCGCGAAGCTTTAGCTCTTGGTAAAATAATTGGTAAGAAAGTCGTTTTAATGTGTACTTCTACTGGTTGTACTGCTGCTCTTACACTCGCTGCAAATCACTCTGAAGTTGCTGCCCTAGTAATGTATGCACCAAATATAAGGATTACCCATCCACTTGATTTTGTAGCTACTTTACCTTGGGGTCTCTACATAGCTAGACTTGTTGAGGGTGGTAAGTATCATTACATTACCAAAACTTGGAAAGATAAAGAAAAGTTTTGGACCACTAAATATCGTCTTGAGGCTCCTATACAAATGCAAATGTTGTTAGAAACAGCCATGAATGAAGACATATTTAGAAAAGTAAAAGTTCCAACTTTTTCTGGATTTTATTATAAAACTGAAATAGAACAGGATAATGTTGTATCTGTTGATGCTATGAGAAGGATGTTTAAACAATTAGGAACACAAGATTCCTTAAAGCTAGAAATCGCTTTTGATGATGCTGGGGGCCACGAGATAGCTCACAATCTTGTAAATAAAAATTATGTTAATGTCCAGGAATCAACATTAAGTTTTTTACAGAACGTATTTAATCTAAATGAGAACTAAAGCGATTAAAAATAAAATTAACGTAATAACTTTAGGATGTTCAAAAAACATTTACGATTCTGAAGTTCTAATTAGTCATCTTAAAAATGGTGGAAAAGATGTATCTAGTGAGAAAGATGGAAACATTGTAGTTATAAATACATGTGGTTTCATTGATAGAGCTAAAGAAGAATCTATAAATACAATTTTAAAAAATGTAAGGAAAAAACAAATTGGTGAAATAGATAAAGTATTTGTAACAGGCTGTTTAAGCGAAAGGTATAAAGAAGACTTGATAAAGAATATTCCAGAGGTGGATCAATTTTTTGGAACTAATGATTTACCTCAATTATTAGAAAGACTTAAGGTTGACTACAAATATAGTTTGCTTGGAGAAAAACAGAGAATTACACCTAAGCATTATAGTTATTTAAAAATTTCTGAAGGATGTGACAGACCTTGTTCTTTTTGTTCAATTCCATTAATGCGAGGAAGTCATAAATCAAAAGCTATAGAAGAGTTGATTTTTGAGGCTAAAAATTTAGCTCAAAATGGAGTTAAAGAAATAATTTTAATTGCTCAGGATTTAACTTATTATGGGATTGATATTTACAAGAGACGAATGCTTGATGTTCTTTTGTCTAAATTATGTCAAGTGGATGGAATAGAATGGATTAGACTTCATTATGCGTTCCCTACTGGTTTCCCCGAGGAAATTTTAGATGTTATGTCTAAGGAGAAAAAAATTTGTAAATACCTTGACATGCCAATTCAACACATATCTAATCATATCCTGAAGTCAATGAAAAGAGGTGCTAGTAAAGAAAAAATTAATGATTTAATAAAAAAAATAAGAGACAAAGTACCAGGAATTGCACTGAGGACTACTGTTATGGTTGGATATCCCGGAGAAAAAGAAGAGGATTTCGTTGAATTAAAAGATTGGCTTCAAGAAACTAGATTCGAGCGTTTAGGTTGTTTTACCTATTCTCATGAAGAAAACACAACCGCTTTTGGTTTAATTGATGACGTATCTGAGGCAGAAAAAGAAAAACGAGCTGGAGAAATTATGTCTCAGCAGGCAGAGATATCTCTCAATATGAATAACAAAAAAATTAATAAAATTTTTAAATGCATGATAGACAGGGTTGAAGGTAAAAACTTTATTTGCAGAACTGAAATGGATTCTCCAGATGTTGATAATGAAATTTTAGTAGATGCATCAAAATTTTATCTAAGGCTGGGAGATTTTTGTAAAATTAAAATCATTAAAGTTTCCGAGTTTGATTTACTTGGCGAACCGGTAAGTAGTTTAAAGAAATTTAATTAATACTTTATTAATTTACATTTAAATTAAATCTAAAAAATTGAAAAAAAACATTGATTTAAAGAAAACTAGAGTTTATTCAGATTTTGTATTTGATTTTTTAAATGGAAATAAAGCCTTAAAAAAATTTTATAATTCAAGTTTTGATGTTAAAAACTTTAAAAAACAGTTAGGGATGAAGAAAAGTTTTTCTTCCTCGAAGAGAAATGTTTTGGTAAAGGAACTATTGTCTCAATACTCGGATATAAAGGACAAAAAAGTCTTAAAAAACATCAACCTTTTGTCAAAAGAGTCAACTTTTACAATAACTACTGGACACCAGCTTAGTATTTTAACTGGTCCGATATTTTTTATATACAAAATAATTAGTGTTATAAACATGTGCGTAAAACTGAAAAGAGAATATCCTAAAAATAATTTTATCCCTGTTTTTTGGTTAGCTTCTGAAGACCATGATTTTGAAGAAATATCCGAGGTCTATTTTAGAGATAAAAAAATAAATTATTTAACAAAATCTAAAGGCTCCGTAGGCAGAATGAAGTTAGATGAAATTAGTGTTTTTTTAGATCAAATATTAAGTTATTTCCCTACAAATAATTTGGCTAATAAAATTAAAAAAATCATTAAATCTGCCTACAAAGATAACTTTACATTAGCTAAAGCGACTAGAAATTTAGTTCATCAATTATTCGGTGATAAAGGGCTCATCATAATTGATCCAGATTCTCATAACCTTAAAAAAGTATTTGCTTCCTATATGGAAGACGAGTTGATAAATAATACGTGTCAAGAGTTTGTTAATAAAACGGTAAAGAGTATTAAAGAGGTTTACTCTGAAAAATACATTCCTCAAGTTAATCCAAGAGAAATTAATTTATTTCATTTAAATGTTAATTCAAGACAAAGAATTATTAAAAAAGGATTAAAATACATTCTTTCTGATAAAAACGTTTCTCAACAAGAAATGTTAAATGAGCTTAATAAATGCCCAGAAAATTTTTCTCCAAATGTTTTGATGCGGCCCTTATATCAAGAAGTAATTCTACCAAATCTTTGCTACATAGGAGGACCAAGTGAAATGTCTTATTGGTTACAGCTAAAAAGTTTTTTTGACTATCATGGTGTTGTATTTCCAATTATAAATCCTCGTGTTTCTGTTTTGCTTATAACTCAAAAAATGAGAAGAAAAATTAATAAATATTTAATAAATGAGAATGAGATTTTTCTTAAAAAAAATGAATTTATTAATCTAAATATTAAAAAGCATAGCAAAATTGATATAAATTTAGATTTCTTAAAAGATGCTTTAAAAAAACAGTTTAAAGTTTTGGATGATATAGTTAAAATTACTGACTCGTCATTTTTGGGAGCTGTAAATGCACAAAAGAAAAAACAATTTAATGGAATTGATAAACTAGAAAAAAGATTATTGAAGGCTCAAAAAAGAAAAATGAGTTCCATTGAAAATGATTTAATACATATATATAAAGAAATCAATCCTGACAATATATTTCAAGAAAGAAAAATTAATTTTATTGACTTTTACCTTCATTATGGAAATACTTTTTTTGAAGATTTATTTAGTAACATTGATTTATTTAAAAAAAAGTTTTTAGTTCTTGATTTAAAATAATTTAATTACCTAATCACTATTTTGAAGAAAGATTAGTTGTATTTTTGAGGATGGAATTCAAGGTATTAATTATTGATTTCGGATCTCAATATACCCAATTAATTGCTAGAAGAGTCAGAGAGCTAAA
>ENA-OSEY01003200-OSEY01003200.1-marine-metagenome-genome-assembly--contig:-NODE-3200-length-10194-cov-5.658100_pt1 | contig 10194 bp, 10 predicted proteins | sample MGYA00248465_ERZ534230 | MGnify/ENA primary metagenome ERZ534230 (study PRJEB26409, sample SAMN06344110) | marine metagenome | isolation source: Sea water from surface | place: Atlantic Ocean:Southern... | reverse complement strand
GCTGCCGCCGAAAACACCTGCGACGCCCAGCATGTGGAAGGGGTGCATCAGGATGTTGTGCTCGGCCTGGAACACCAGCATGTAGTTGAAGGTGCCAGAGATGCCCAGGGGCATTGCGTCAGAGAAAGAACCCTGACCGAAGGGGTAAACCAGGAAGACAGCGGAGGCTGCAGCGACAGGTGCGCTGTAGGCAACGCAGATCCAGGGGCGCATGCCCAGGCGGTAGGAGAGTTCCCACTCACGACCCATGTAGGCGTAGATGCCGATGAGGAAGTGGAAAACAACCAGCTGGAAGGGGCCGCCGTTGTACAGCCACTCATCGAGGGAAGCAGCTTCCCAGATGGGGTAGAAGTGCAGGCCGATGGCGTTGCTGGAAGGAACAACAGCACCAGAGATGATGTTGTTGCCGTAGATCAGGGAGCCAGCGACGGGCTCACGGATGCCATCGATGTCGACCGGAGGAGCGGCGACGAAAGCGATGACGAAGCAGATGGTGGCAGCCAGCAGTGTGGGGATCATCAGCACACCGAACCAACCGACATACAGACGGTTGTTGGTGGAGGTGACCCACTCACAGAAGGCCTGCCAGCTGGAAGCGCCGGAGCGCTGCTGGAGGGTGGTGGTCATGAGAACGGAAAGAAATGTTCCCGAAGGAACGGTTTAAGGAAGGGCAGGAGAGCCCTGCCTGTCGCCGAGTGTAAAGGAAGTTTGCGCTGTGTGTCCACAGATTGCGAAACCAACGCTTAGCCGCCCCACGCGGGGAAGCAAGACTTCCAAAAGGCTTAAGATTCATGAGACTCACCAGGGCATTTTTTGGTTCTGATCCGCTGGATGCAAGCCGGCCTTCGCTTGGAGGAAACCGTTCCTCTGAACCAGGCTCGTCACAGGCGACTGGAGCTGGAGGCTCAAGGTGCCACGGTGTATTGGAGTGAGCGACTGGCCCAAGGCCAGGTCTGCTGAGAGGCTGGGACCAATCGGGACTGGCCCATGCGGCGTTTGATTCCTCTGATTTGCCTTGGGATGACCTCAGTTGGGCTGAGCAGCTGTGGAGTGGTGCCCTCCAGCAACGACAAGCCAAGCGCTAGCGCTTCGATCGAACAGCTGGAACGAAGGATCAACCAGCTGGAGAAGAAGCTGCAAGAACTCAGGTCACCTGCCGGCGACCCAGACAGCAAGACACCAGCCGGCCCGCTGCGATCCCTCACCCTCCGGATCGGCACCGAGGACGACCGATTGCGGATGTACTGGGCTGATGGTCAGACGAGCAATCTGATCTGCTCAGAAGAAGGGAAGGGTGTGTGGGCCTGCGGTTAAGCCGCAGCGAGCAGCTGTTTGAGGGCCAGTAGCCAGTTGGGCTCCACAGGCCACACCTCCCGGCGGGTGAGGGAGAAAGCAATGCTTTTCTCCGCGTAGGCCGCTTCATTCACAAACACCGGAATCTCCCCCTCAACCCACGCTTCACCACGATCGGTCCCATCCGCAGCACGGAACATGGCCTGGGTTGAGCTGATGTCCTGCCAATCGCGGCCCTGCAGTTCGGGATGCACAAGGGCCTGAGGCTCTCCGTTCTCCGCCTTCGGAAGATCCCGACTCCCCAAGTGACGGTGCACCACCAGAGCATCCGGCAGCCGGGCCAACCCCTGATGTGCCTGATCCAAGGCCCTGAGGCAGCTTTCCAAGCCAAGACGGGTCTGTTCAACGACCCGGGCATTGAGCAGACCCTGCGGCACAGGGCCCACCTCGATCACCAGGCCGCAAGGCCAGGATTCCACGAGGAAGCCGGTCTGCTGAGCATCGGCTTCATGCAGATAAATCGGCAGGCCAAGGGCCCCCTGCACCAAAGCCGCGAGGGCCAGATCAGCGGGACGCCGGCCGTACACCACAAGGGAATTGCCCATGGCCGCAGTGGTGCTGTGCAGATCGATGGCCACAGCACAGGGCTGCTCGCCACTCGGGCCATGCAACCGCAGGAGTTCACCAGCACGCTGAAACTCCAATCCGGAGGCACCCTGCTCCAGCTGTTCCGGGAGGAAGCAGCGGTTGAGATCACGATCGACGTATCGGCAGCGGCGAAGCAACGCTTCTGGGTTGCCGATCACCTTCTGCACGGCCAAGCCAGCCGCGTCGATCAAATCAGGGTTGGCCTGCCACTGCTGCAGCAACCAAGGGGCATTCACCTCATTCCCATGGGTACCGGCCACCACAAGAACGCCACAGCTGCTCATGGACCACAGCGAACCAAGTTCTGACTGAAGCACGAGTCACAGCGAGGATGAAAGCGATCCAAACCGAGCCATGTCGATCCCACCTGTCGTGGTCACGGCCGCCCGTCGCAGCTGGCGATGGCAATGGCAACGGCTCATGGGTGGGCTGGGCCCAGCCGATGCGGCCGGCAATTACACCCGCCCAAGCAGCGATCCGCTCACCCCGCCGGCCTTAAATCCCGCGGACCTGCTCCAGCGCAGCGCAGGTCAACGGCCGATGCTGGTGATCGGGCGCAGCTGCCCCTGGGCCCACCGCACCTGGCTGGTGCATCAGCTGCGCCATCTGCACGACAGCGTCACCCTCGTGATGGCACGGGCGGATCACAACGCTGGACGCTGGGCCCTCGATCCAGCCTGGGAGGGATGCAAAACGATGCTGGAGTTGTATCAGCACTGCGGCGCCCCCCCCAGCTACCGGGCCACCGTGCCTGTGCTGGTGGATCCCAAGACGCGCACCCTGCTGGGAAATGACAGTGCACCACTGGTGGACCTACTGAACCGCTGGCCCCATCACGACGAGGTTGTGGACCTGGCACCAACAGAAGCAACCGACAGGATCCAGGCCTGGCAGCAGCGGCTGCAACCGGCCATCAACGATGGGGTTTACCGCTGCGGTTTCGCCCGCAACCAAGCGGCCTACGACCACGCTGAAGCCGATCTCTTCGCCGCCCTCGATGCGGTGGAGCAGAGCCTCGAAAGCTACGGTCCATGGCTGTGCGGGGAAGCACTGACCCTGGCGGATGTGCGGCTGTTCCCCACCTTGATCCGCTGGGAGCTGGTGTATGCCCCCCTGTTCGGCTGCAGTCGGCAGCCGCTCTGGCACTACCCGAACCTCTGGAAGTGGCGACAGCGCTTTTATCGCCTGCCGGGCGTGGCGGACACCTGCGACGGCACCGCCTGGCGACACGATTACTTCGGTGCCCTGTTCCCCCTCAATCCCAGCGGCATCGTTCCAGCCGGTCCTGACCTGAGCACACTGGTGAACAGCACTGCAGCGTCGGGATGACCAGCGCAGATCCAACCTTCGAAGGTGTCTACGGCACCTACTCGATCACCGCTGCCGATCGCCAGGAGGTGCGTTTTTATCGAATCTCCCTGTTGATCACCGGCCTCAGCCTGGCCGCAGGGGTGCTGCAGTGGTGGCAGACCGATAGCCCCTGGGCATGGCTCTGGGTGCTGCCGATGGCCACAGCCCTGGGCCTGGCGCTGCGCTGGATTCACATTTATCTCCGTCCCTTGCACCGGGCCCTTCAACTGTTCTGGCTCAGCGGTTGCATCGGTTGGGGGGGCCTGCTGCTGCAGGCCGGCCCCACCGAAGTGCTCTCCGTCCTCAGAGATCAGCCGCTGTGGATCCTGGCCATCGGGCCGCTGTTTGCCGCCTTGGCGGGAATCGGCTTCAAGGAGTTTTTCTGCTTCCAACGGCCCGAAGCCATTGGTCTCACCTTGCTGCTGCCGGCAGCGCTGCTGGGGCATCTGGTGGGAGTGATCAATGGTCCCCTCTGCCTGGCTCTACTAGAAGCTGCAGCGTTGCTGCTGGTGCTGCTGGCCCTGCGCAAATTCGGCATGGAGGCAGCAGCGGATGTGGGCGATAAGAGCGTGTTTGCTTATCTGGACGGTCAATTGCCCGCTGGCACGCCGTGAGTCTGATCAGCCTGGTGGGTGCGGCCAAGGATTTCGGCATCCGCACCCTCTTTTCCGATCTCGATCTCCACATCGCTGAAGGAGAACGGCTCGGGCTGATCGGTCCCAATGGCGCCGGCAAATCCACCCTGTTGAAGGTTCTGGCGGGGAAAGAGCCGCTCGGTGAGGGGGAACGCCGCTGTTCGCCGCGGCTTCGGGTGGAGCTGGTGGGTCAGGAGAGCCGAATCACTCCGGGGCTCACGGTGCTGGAACAGGTGCTGGAGGGCTGTGGCGCCAAACGGGATCTGCTGGTGCGCTTCAGCGCCCTCAGCGACGCCATCGCGGCAGACCCCAGCAATGAAGCACTGATGGCGGAGCTGGGTCAGCTCAGCCAACGGATGGATGAAGAAGAAGCCTGGAGCCTGGAGCAGCAATGCCGGGAAGTGCTGCAGAAATTGGGCATCAGCGATCTCCAGCGCCCGGTCGACGACCTCTCCGGCGGATACCGCAAACGGGTGGGTCTGGCATCAGCCCTGGTGGCCTGCCCCGATGTGCTGCTGCTGGATGAGCCCACCAACCATCTCGATGCCGCTGCCGTGGAATGGCTGCAGAGCTGGCTGGATCGCTACCCCGGGGCTCTGGTGCTGGTCACCCATGACCGCTATGTGCTCGATCGGGTGACGCGACGGATGGTGGAGGTGGACCGAGGCCAGGCCCGCACCTATCAGGGGAACTACAGCACCTTTCTGCAGCACAAAGCGGAAGAAGAAGCCTCCGAAGCAGCCTCAGCGGCCAAGTTCAAAAGCGTGCTTCGCCGCGAATTGGCCTGGCTACGCCAGGGCCCCAAGGCGCGCAGCACCAAACAGAAGGCGCGACTGCAACGCATCGAAGCGATGCGCGAGCAGAAACCCAATCAGGCCAAAGCGAAGCTGGAGATGACCGGCATCAGCCGGCGCATCGGCAAACAGGTGATTGAAGCGGAAGCCGTTGGGGTCACAGCCGATGGCAGCGGGGGCGGTCGCCCACTCCTCGATGGCTTCAGCTACAGCTTCAGCCCTGAAGACCGAATCGGCATCATCGGCCCCAACGGCAGCGGCAAATCCACCCTGCTTGATCTCATTGCCAGACGGCGCGAGCCAACCCAAGGCAGCCTGCTGCTTGGGGAGACCGTGCACATCGGCTACCTGGACCAGCACACCGAAGACTTCAACAAAGGCAAAGGGCTCGATCGCAAAGTGATCGAGTTCGTGGAAGAAGCCGCCAGCCGGATCGATCTGGGGGGTGAGCAAGTCACCGCATCCCAGCTTCTGGAACGCTTTTTGTTTCCACCGGCCCAGCAGCACAGCCCCTTGGCCAAGCTCTCGGGAGGCGAGCGCCGCCGCCTCACCCTCTGCCGGATGCTGATCCAGGCGCCCAACGTGTTGCTGTTGGACGAACCCACCAACGATCTGGATGTTCAGACCCTCAGCGTTCTCGAAGACTTCCTTGAAGACTTCCGAGGCTGCGTGATCGTTGTTTCCCACGACCGTTATTTCCTCGATCGCACCGTTGATCGCCTGTTCTGCTTCGACCAAGGACGGCTTAATCGCTTTGAAGGGAACTACAGCGCGTTTCTGGAGCAGCAGCGCCAGGAGGAACGCAGCCAGACCCAGGCGAGCAAACCCTCCTCACCAAAACCGGAGCGCAGCAGCGAAACCAAGCGCGATGGTCCGCGGCGTCGAAACTTCAAGGAAAACAAGGAGCTTGCGGCTCTCGATCAACAGCTGCCTGACCTGGAGTTGCAGAAGAGGGATCTGGAACAGCAGATGACGCAGGAGGGCACCGACATGGCCAAGCTGAGCCTTGATCTGGCTGATCTGATCTCCCGCATCGAACAGGCCGAAGAACGCTGGCTGGAACTCAGCGAATTGGCCCCCTGAGCAAGGAGCTGGAGCCGTGGTTGTAGCCACGGCTACTGCCACCTCAGATCAAGATTGTCGGATAGTCATGGGGCGGGATTCCACCACTCCAAAACCGATGAATCGCCGTAAGGTGCAGCCAGGCCACGGTCTGAATTCATGAAGTCCATCGACGAACACATCCAGAAGGATCAATCGGAAATCGAAGCTGCCAAAGCAGCTGGAGACGAGGCCAAGGTTCGTCACCTCACCGATGAGTTGAAGTCGCTGGAGGAATACAAAGAACACCACCCCGGCGACAGCCACGACCCCACCTCCCTCGAGCTGCATTGCGAGGCCAATCCCGATGCCGACGAGTGCCGCGTCTACGACGACTGAGCCAACAAACGCGGTTAATTCAACGAGGGCTCAATAGTCCTCGTTGTAATCGGAGGGGCTGCCGGTCAGGCTGCAGACGACAGCCTCCTCCTTACGCATTGCCTTCACTTCAGCGATCGGGCGTCCCATGCGTTGAAGCACAGCAACATCTTCTTTCGTTTGGCACCGGGCGATCACGTCGCCCTTGTTGTCCAGACAGGTGTAAAAGGTCATGTCATGGGAGAGACATTCCCGTTATGGCTCTCCTGCGATCAGCCCACAAGCATCGGTGTGGCTGATCACATGAAGATTGTCTGGAGCATCAGCTCACACCCCGAGCTCGGCCCAGGTTTCTGCCAGCAACTGGTCGAGGTTGGTTCCCATGGCGGCTGAAATGCACAGCACGGGCCGACCGCTCGCCGCTTCAAGCTCCTGCTGCAACGTGGGGAGATCGTCCTCTGACACCAACTCCTGCTTGTTGATCACCAGCAGACGGGGCCGATCAACCAGACCATGGCCATAGGCCTCCAGCTCCTGCTGGACGACGTTCAGGTCAGCCACGGGATCCTCGGATCCAGCGTCCACCAGGTGAATCAGCAGACGGGTGCGTTCGATATGACGCAGAAAGTCGTGGCCAAGACCAGCGCCCTGGGCGGCCCCTTCAATCAAGCCTGGTATGTCTGCAAAAACAGTGCCATCTCCACTGGGCCGGCGCACCACACCAAGGTTGGGGACCAAGGTGGTGAAGGGGTAATCGGCAATCTTGGGTCGCGCTGCCGACAACACGGCGATCAAGGTGCTTTTGCCGGCATTGGGAAGTCCAATGATGCCCACCTCAGCCAGCAACTTGAGTTCCAGCTGAAGGGGCCATTCCTCACCCTCACGCCCCTCGGTGAATTTCTCCGGCGCACGGTTGCGATTGCTCAGGTAATGGGCATTGCCCAGACCACCTCGCCCACCGAAGGCAACGGTGAGCCGTTCACCCGGCGCTGTGAGGTCACCCAGAAGAATGCCGGTGCGCAGATGGCGTACCTCCGTGCCGCAAGGCACCTTGATCACCAGGTCTTTCCCTGATGCACCGGTGCATTTGTTCGGGCCACCGCGTCGCCCGTCGTCAGCAGCGAACAGGCGCTTGTATTTGAAGTCGAGCAGGGTTTGCAGGTTGCTGTCGGCCTCCAGAACCACGGGAGCCCCACACCCGCCGTCACCTCCGGAGGGGCCTCCAGCAGGCACATACTTTTCACGGCGAAATGCAGCGATGCCGTCGCCGCCGCGCCCGCCTCGGACCGTGATCCGTGCCTGATCGATGAACTGCACGGTGCTGCCGGCTCAATCCAATCCATAACCCTAAGATTCAGCCGCTGCAGCTCTGCCGTTGGCCGGCGTCCGTTTCGAAGACCTCAGCAAGACGTTCCCAGGACGCGGCGGCGGTGATCCCGTTGATGTGATTCGTCAGTTGAATCTGACAATCAACGATGGCGAGTTTTTGGTGCTGGTCGGTCCCTCGGGGTGCGGCAAAAGCACCTTGCTGCGACTGCTGGCCGGTCTCGACCATCCCAGCAGCGGTGAAATCAGAATCGGGACTCGGCCCATCAGCGATGTGCCGCCAGCGCGCCGCAACGTCGCCATGGTGTTCCAGAGCTACGCGCTTTACCCGCATCTCAGCGTGAGGGACAACCTCAGCTTCGGGCTGCGCAGAAGCCAGGCAAGATCGACATTTCAGCGAATCCAAGATCAAGCCTTTCGATCCACGCGCATGTTGCCCAAACCACTGCGGGTGCGGTCAGTCAGAGAAGAACAAATCGAAGCCCGGGTGAACACCGTTGCCAGATCTCTGGAACTAACGGAATTGCTCGATCGAAGGCCAAAGGAACTGTCCGGTGGACAGAAACAACGGGTCGCCCTCGGACGCGCCATGGCGCGCAATCCTGAGGTGTTCTTGATGGATGAACCGCTCAGCAATCTCGACGCCAAACTCAGAACGAGCACGCGCCAAAAAATCGTCGAGCTGCAGCGAGAACTCGGAACAACAACGGTTTATGTGACCCACGACCAGGTGGAAGCGATGACCATGGGCGACCGCATCGCGGTGTTGAACCAAGGGCGCTTGCAACAACTGGGAACACCGATGGAGTTGTACCGGTGGCCCTCCAACATCTTTGTGGCCCAGTTCATCGGCAGCCCAGCGATGAGCCTGTTGCCCATCACGGTGGGACCCAATGCAACCCTCATTTTGGGAAGCAAGCGCATTCAGGTTGAAGGTGAAATGGTTGAGCCTTTACTTCAACGAGAAGGCCAACACCTCACCGCAGGATTGAGGCCTGAACACTGGCATCTGGCACCAGCAACGAACAGAAATCTCCAAGCCGAGGTGAGCCATTGCGAGCGTCTGGGCAATGAGCAGATCCTCACCTGTCGGCTCGTGGATGGTGATCAACTCATCCAAGTCAGAGGTTCAGCGGACATCAACATCAAGGCCGGCGATGCCATCCATCTCGACCCTGATCCCACAGGCTGGCGGTTGTTCGAGGCGGATGGAGAAGCGATCCTTTGATCCCTGCATCGGCTGAGTCAACTCAGCGCACCCAGACAACGCTGCAGCCCGGTCCGCCGTCCCCCTGCTCCGCATCAGTCACCCGTTCCACGTAGGGCACCGTGTCCAGCCAGGCGCGCAGGCCGCGCTTGAGCTTGCCCGTGCCAATGCCATGGATCACCCAAACCGGGCCATTGGCACTGCGCAGGCATTCCTCAACCGCTGCTTCGGCCTCATGCACCCGCATGCCCCGCACATCAAGGGTGTTGCGACTGGTGCGCACCTGTGCACCACCGCCACCGGCTGAACGGGCATGCACCTTCACCACCGGCTTTGGAGGCGGCTCGGGCTTACGCCCATCCAGGCTTTCCACCGCCGTCAGATCCACCGTGGTGCGCATCACCCCGCAACGGACTGTCAGCTGAAGGCCGTCATCGGTGATGGCCAACACATCTGCAGCCTTACCGAGGGCCAGCAAGCGCACGCGATCGCCCACGGCCGGACGCCAGCCTGGCTTGGGTGCACGCCGTTCTGGGGTGGGGCGGTGATGGTCCTCCAGGCTGCGTAACCGTTGCCCAGCCCGCCGCGCGGTTTCCCCATCCGCGCGTTCATCCCGCAGACGGCGAATCAGGGTGCGAACTTCCTTCTGGCCCTGACGGATCGACTGCTCCAGGCGTTGACGACCCTGCTCCTGACGTTGCGCGGTCTGCTGCTTTTGCTTCTGCCAGCGCTGCAGCAACTCCTCGTGCAGCAGCTCCGTGCGTGCCAGGAGTGCTGCAGCGTCTTCTGCCGCGGCCTGCTGGCGCTGCCGTTGCTCCTCCAAGCCACGGATCACACTGTTCACCTCACCATCACCCCCTGGGGCCAGAAGCTGCTGGGCCTGGTGAAGCACATCCGAATCGAGCCCCAGGCGCGTCGCGATCGCCAGTGCATTGCTGCGTCCCGGAATTCCCCACAGCAATTCATAGGTGGGGGACAAGGTCTCAGGATTGAAGGCAACAGAGGCATTCTCAAAACGAGCGTCGTCGTATTTGAGGGCCTTGAGTTCACCGAAGTGGGTGGTAGCAATCGTGAGCCGAGCCCGATCCGCAAGAGCCTTCAGCAGAGCCGTGGCCAGGGCCGTTCCCTCGCTGGGATCCGTTCCGGCACCCACCTCATCCAACAGCACCAGGGCAGGGGAACCACCGCGCTGCAGCGCCTCAAGAATGCGCCCGATGCGCTTCACATGACCACTGAAAGTGGACAGGCTCTGCTGCAGCGACTGCTCATCGCCGATGTCAGCCAGCACCTGGGCGCACCAGGGCAAGGAGGGCTGACCTGAGCAGGGCAGCAGCATTCCGGCACGGGCCATCAGCGCCGCCAGACCGATGCTCTTGAGCGTGACCGTCTTGCCCCCGGTGTTGGGCCCGGTGATCGCCACCACCCGCAAGTCGGCGGACACCTCAACGCTGATCGGCACCACGGCGGGGCCTCCAGCCTTCTTGTGCTGCCAGACGAGCAGGGGATGGCGAAGCTCCTTGAA
>ENA-OSEY01003197-OSEY01003197.1-marine-metagenome-genome-assembly--contig:-NODE-3197-length-10202-cov-2.202272_pt1 | contig 10202 bp, 6 predicted proteins | sample MGYA00248465_ERZ534230 | MGnify/ENA primary metagenome ERZ534230 (study PRJEB26409, sample SAMN06344110) | marine metagenome | isolation source: Sea water from surface | place: Atlantic Ocean:Southern... | reverse complement strand
TCGATCTCATCAAGCAACAAAACAGCATGTGGCGTCTGATCAACAGCATCAGTTAATAGGCCACCCTGATCGAAACCAACGTAACCAGGGGGGGCACCAATAAGTCGGCTTACTGTGTGTCGTTCCATATATTCAGACATGTCGAAACGAATGAGCTTAACGCCCAATATTTCAGACAGCTGCCGAGCAGCTTCTGTTTTACCCACACCAGTTGGCCCAGAAAACAAATAATTGCCAATGGGTTTTTCAGGTTCACGCAAGCCCGCTCGTGACAATTTGATAGCGGACGCAAGGGTTGATAAGGCCTGATCCTGACCAAACACCATCCTCCGTAGGTCTACTTCAAGTGTCTTTAGGGCACTCTTATCATCACGGCTAACTTGTTTTGACGGAATCCGTGCAATTGAAGAAATTGTCGTTTCGATTTCTTTCTGTCCAATCACTTGCCGGCGCCGTGATGGTGGCAACAAATTTTGCGCTGCGGCTGCCTCATCAATCACATCGATGGCTTTGTCGGGCAATTTACGATCGTTGATATAACGCGCTGACAGTTCAACAGCCTGTTTTAAAGCTGCGCTGGTAAACCGAACGCCGTGATGTTCTTCATAACGCTGTTTCAGCCCATGCAGAATGCGGATACTGTCTGGCACAGATGGCTCAGTGATATCAATTTTCTGAAATCTGCGGGCAAGCGCTCGGTCTTTTTCAAAATAGGATCTGAACTCTTTATACGTGGTTGACCCAATGCAGCGTAGCCCTCCTGTCTGCAAAGCAGGCTTCAACAGGTTAGAGGCATCCATAGCTCCCCCAGACGTAGCCCCCGCGCCAATGATTGTATGAATCTCATCGATAAACAGAATCGCATTATCGTCTTGTTCAACTTGTTTCATAACCGCTTTCAGTCGTTCCTCAAAATCACCGCGATAGCGCGTTCCAGCAAGGAGCTGGCCCATATCCAGTGCATAAATAACTGCAGATTTTAAAACATCCGGAACCGTCCCCTGAACCACCCGCAGGGCAAGCCCCTCAGCAATAGCTGTTTTGCCAACGCCAGGATCGCCCACATATAAAGGATTGTTTTTGGTACGCCGGCATAAAACCTGTATTGTCCTGTCAACTTCCTTATCTCTGCCGATTAAAGGGTCAACACGCCCGTCTCTAGCTTTTGCCATCAGGTCGACAGCATATTCAGACAGAGGGTCAGACTTGCTCCCTTCTCCATCTGCTAACTTATCATCGCTCTGTTCTGTGCCTTGCACGGTTCCACCATTGCCATGGCTGACAAAACTCACCGCATCAAGACGCGACATGTTCAGTGAGTTCAAGAACCACACTGCATAACTTTCACGCTCAGAATACATGGCAATTAGGATATTCGCTCCTGTTGCAGCACCACGGCCAGAAGACTGCGTGTGAATAATGGCTCGCTGAACAACGCGCTGAAAACCCGCTGTTGGCTGCACTTCCAGATTTTCAGATGGGTTCACAATAGAAGATAATTCATCTTCAATGTGGTTGACTAAAAGATCACGTAACTCGCTGATGTCAACTTTGCAGCCCTTTAGAACCTCAATCGCATCCTCATCATCGACCAAAGCAAGTAAAAGATGCTCAAGCGTTGCAAATTCGTGTGAACGCTCACCAGCTATTGACAATGCGCGCCGCAGCGTCTCTTCAAGATCTGGGGACAACATACTCCAGCTACTCCTTTTCCAACTGCAATTGCAGAGGGTGTTCATTCTGCCGGGCAAAATTCATCACTTGACTAGCCTTTGCCTCGGCAATCTCAAAAGTATAAACGCCGCAAATACCGACACCTCGCTGATGAACATGCAACATAATCTGCTGCGCTGCTTCATGATTATGACCAAAAAAGCGCTGAAGGACGAGCACCACAAATTCCATGGGTGTGTAATCGTCGTTCAGCATAAGAACACGATAAAGCGATGGCTTTTCTGTCTTCTCTTTCTTTTTGAGAAGCACGCCGCCAGCCACATCATCATCTTCAGACCGATTGTCTCTGCTCATTTTGGTAAAACTCATAGACATCATATTATCGTCAACGTTTTTGACACTTGTTACCTAATATTGGCACTTAAATTGAATAATTGAAGTCATAAAGCTGGAAAAATCCGCATCGTGATGTCAATTCTACCTTTTTACCGTCGCTTACGCCAGCAATCACTTGTTTCTGTTACGAGATATAGTATGGTTAAGACCGTAATGAGCTACTCGCCACTAGATATAGGTCACACCAAATCGACCCCATTGGCCCGAATTTCGTTTCATAAAGCGGTAAAGCGGCTTATGTTTTTGACTTCTATCGTCTTCAGTCTTAGCCTGTTGACCAGTCCCCCAGTTGCAGCCAACCCGAAATATGCCTCTATCATTGTGGAAGAATCCAGCGGACGGGTTCTCTATTCCCGTAGTGCCGATAAACAACTTTTTCCAGCGTCACTAACTAAAATAATGACCTTATATCTGCTGTTTGAAGCACTCCAGAACCGGCGCATAACCCTTGGGACACGCATGAAAGTCAGCAAGGTCGCCGCCAGCAGATCACCCTCAAAATTGTATCTAAAGCCTGGCCAGACCATCACCGTAGAGAACGCCATTCTGGCCCTGGTTACAAAGTCAGCAAATGATGTAGCAACTGTTGTCTCAGAACATCTGGGAGGCAACGAACGCAATTTTGCAAAAAAAATGACCCGCAAGGCTAAAGCTATTGGCATGAAACGCACAATTTTTAAAAATGCCTCTGGTCTGCCTAACCAAGCGCAACTGAGCACGGCACGTGATATGGCGCGCCTCGGGATCGCCATTCGTCGCGACTTTCCGCAATATTTTAAATATTTCAATAGCACCAGCTTTGACTGGAAAGGACGTAAGTTCAGAAATCACAACAAGTTGTTAACCCAATTTAAAGGCACAGATGGCATTAAAACAGGGTATATTAATGCCTCTGGCTTTAATCTTGTTGCCACAACAGAGCGAAATGGTGTGCGTCTAGTTGGGGTAGTCTTTGGCGGTAAAACTGGCAAAAGCCGTGATAAGCATATGATCAGCCTGCTTAACCGTCAGTTCGAACGAATCAAGCCTGTTCAGGTGAAATCAACGCCTCTGCCTGCAACTCCCTTATCACGGCCAGACAACTTTCTGGCTGCAAATCTGCAGCCAGAATTCCAGAAACCACCCGTCACTAACGATCTTCAGATTGCTTCAAGGCCTCTAGTGCAGGCTGAAACCACATCCCCTGCCCCTTCAGTAAATACCTTGTCCCAGCAAGTGTCTGTGCCACCACCGCTCTGGTCTATTCAAGTTGGCAGCTTCACAAGGCGCGTATCCGCTCACAAGGCTGCGATTAAGGCCCGCCAAACCGCACGTGATACGCTAAATCTGACACCAGCTGAGCTTTCTGTTGTTACCAGAGGCGGGTTACCATTATGGCGTGTGCGGTTCCGCAATCTAGACGAAAACCGGGCTAGGGCAGCTTGTGCAGCCTTATTATCAGCAGGGTCAACCTGTATTGCCCTGCCTGTATCTGTCACAGATTCTGGATAAGATAATCCAGCTGTAACACCTAGTGAAAATCACGGCTTTTCAAGCGGGGGGCCTGTTGGTCACTAGCGTGTAAAAACCCTAGTTAAGAATCACAATTGTGCACAGATTCAGCAATGAAGTGGGTGATTGGTCCTTGCCGCTGCAAACGGCCATATACTCCCATCAGATGCGCCCCAAGTAGGGCTGTTCTGTCCCGTTCAACAATATGCGGCCAGACAATTACATTCACAGATAACAGACTGTCTTCAATAGTAACAAACACTGTGCCTTTCGCTGTACCAGGACGCTGACGCATAGTAACAAGCCCAATAAGGCGCAAACGCCGCCCATTTGGCGCCTCGTCAATCGCAGAGCAGCCCTGCCATCTGTCTTTTTCAAACCAGGCCTTCAGACTGTCTACCGGATGCCCTTTTAAGGACAGGCCTGTTGCCGTATAATCCTGCGCAATCTGTTCACCAAACAAGCTGGGCGGCAGTTTCAGATAGCTGTCATCATCCTGTTTTATAATTTTGGTCCGGTTGTCTGCTTGCGCAAATAAAGGTAGCTTATTCATTTGTAGACGACCCTGTTTACGAGCCTGCCAGAACCCTTGTCGTGCGTTCAACCCTAATGAGCGCAACCCATCTGCGGCTGCAATCAGCTCAATTGTCTTTGCAGAGATATCTGACCTAGTAATAATATCCTCAACAGACTGATAACTCTCGCTACGGCAGGCCGTTATCCGCGCTGCTTCTACGGCATTCAACCCTTTGACCAGACGCAGACCCAAACGCAGCGCATGACGGGCCTGAGGGACGGGTTCAAGAGTTGAGTCCCATGCCGAATGGTTAATATCAACAGGCCGCACCTCTACCCCGCTGCGCTGCGCATCAGCAATAAGCTGTGCGGGGCTGTAAAATCCCATTGGCTGGGCATTTAACAGGGCACATGTAAACACCTCAGGATAATGGCATTTCAACCAGGCTGAGGCATAAACTAGCAGTGCAAAACTGGCGGCATGCGATTCTGGAAATCCATATGTGCCAAACCCTTCAATTTGTTTAAAACAACGCTGCGCAAATTCGGCATCATATCCCCGTTCAATCATGCCATTCACCATCTTATCAAAAAACGTATGGATATCCCCGTTTTTACGAAAGGTGGCCATAGCCCGCCTGAGCCTGTCTGCCTCTGCCCCACTGAATCCAGCCCCAACAATCGCAATTTTCATTGCCTGTTCCTGAAACAGGGGTACACCAAGCGTACGGTCAAGGACAGAACGCAGCTCATCAGACGGATAGTCAACATATTCAAGACCAGCCCGGCGACGTAGATAAGGATGAACCATATCCCCTTGAATAGGTCCCGGGCGGACAATTGCCACCTGAACGATCAGATCATGAAAACAACGTGGCTGAAGACGAGGCAGCATCGCCATCTGGGCCCGCGATTCCACCTGAAACACACCAACTGATTCCCCTCGGCAGAGCATGTCATAGGTACGTTTATCTTCTGGCGGAATTGTTGCCAGTGTCAGGGTCATATGATAATGACGCTGCATCAGCGCAAATGCACCGGCAAGACAGCTGAGCATGCCCAGAGCCAGCACATCAATTTTTAACAGCCCCAGCGCATCTAGATCATCTTTATCCCATTCAATGATGCTGCGTCCCTGCATGGCTGCTGGCCGAACCACACACAGTTTATCCAGCCGATCCTGCACAATCACAAAGCCCCCAACATGTTGAGAGAGATGGCGTGGAAACCCCTGAATCTGGCGGGCCAGCCTGACCACCATCTGCAAAGTTGGATCCTGAACATCAAGCCCGACTGCGCGCAGTGATTCAGAATTCAAACCGCTGTTCTTGCGGCCCCACACCTGACCAGACAAAGCCCGCTGAACATCCCGACTGAGACCAAAAGCCTTGGCAACTTCAACAAAAGCACTGCGCCCCTTATAAGTGATCACAGATGACGCCAGACCTGCACGATGCCGGCCATACCGGTGATAAATATACTGGATGACCTCTTCGCGCCGGTTATGTTCAAAATCCACATCAATATCTGGCGGCTCATTTCGGGCCTCGCTGACAAACCGTTCAAACAGAGGCTCTGAACGGTCAGGATCAACAGATGTGATAAACAAACAATAACAGATTGCTGAATTTGCAGCAGACCCCCGTCCCTGACACAGAATATTGCGGCTGCGGGCAAAGCGGACAATATCAAATACCGTTAGGAAAAACGGGGCATAACCCATCTTCCGCACCAAAGCCAGTTCCTTATCCAAATAGGCATTCACCTTATCCGGCACCCCATCAGGATAGCGTTTCCGACTCCCTTCGCGGGCTTGCCAGGTTAATTCATCCATCGCAGACCGGCCAGAGCGGCCTTCGTGGGCCGGATAATCATAACGCAAATCATCAAGGCTGAACTGGCAGCTGGCAGCAATTTCATCTGCTGTCTGCAACGCTTGTTCAAAGCCCTGCCACCGGCGGGCCATCTCATCTGGGGCCAGCAGATGACGTTCAGCATTGCGGGATAATAGCTGTCCAGCTTCAGGCAGGCTGGTTTTATGCCGGATACAGCTGAGCACATCTGCAAGCGGGCGCCGGTCAGGACGATGATATAAAACATGCCCAAGCGCAACAAATCCTAAATTATCTGCCGCTGCTTCCTGGCTGAGGCGATAAAGACGTTCTTCATCACAGCCATCACGCATCAGATAACCGCCAACATACACATCACCTGGAGCAAACAGCCTAATTGTGCGGGCCTGTTCACGATAATCTGTATCCGCCAGAACAGGCGGCAGCGTAATCACAATCACATCAGAAGACAGCCGCCCCAAATCACTGATATGTATATCCGGCAAAGCGCGGTTATTATGACCTGATCGCATCATCGCTGCGCTCAACCACTGACACAGGCTGTGGTAGCCATCCAGAGTGCGGGAATAACATAAAATATCGCCGCCATTATGAAGGCTGACACCTACCCCGCAAATCAGCTTATCAAGAGACAGGCTGGCGACAGGCTTCTGATCTGGATTGTTCTGAGCCGCAATATCCTTTATCGCTATATGCGCACGCACCAGCCCGCCACAGCTGAATCTGTCAGCAATCCCCACAGCCTGCCAACCCAGAAGATGAGCATGAGCAACCAACTCTTCAGGATGTGAGGCGCCAGACAAAAAGCTGAAATTCGTCTGACAGCCTAGAACAGCTTTCGGCCTGTATATCATCTTGTCTGCCATCAGCTGAACAGACCATATATAAACCAACTGACCTTATCACCGCGTTCAACAAGGCCTTCACGGCACAGCCATAACCGGCGGCCATCTTCAACCTCAACCCGGTAGTAATCACGTGATAATCTGTCTGTCCTGTTCGGATCCCACCAGCGGGGGCCAACCCGTTCAGGGCCTGTTGCCCGCAATACTGTCCAGTTATAATGCCGCCAGCGGATCATTGCTGGCGGATGATCCGGCATCATTGCCACAACTTTTACCGGTTCGGGCCTATCCAGCAGACGGACCGGACGCGGCGATGCCAAACCAGCCAAAACAGGCATAGACCACTGACCTGTTTTATCTGTTACATCTGCAACCGGCTGATAGGCCTGGCTGTCAGCGATATGCCAGTCTGATTGGCTGACAACACGCTGAACCTTGTCCGGCCCCAGCCGGGCAGCTAAGATATCAACCATATCACTGACCTGACTTGCCTGCAGACTGTCTTGATCTGTTCCCAGAAGAGCCGTAACAGGAACATCAACCGTCAGTTCATGCGCCTGTATCCAGCTGTATTCCACACCAAATTCCGCATCAATTTTTTCAGCTGCCCCTGCTATCAACCGCTGTAAGGTCTGTTCACGCCGACCCGGCCGTGACAAGCGGAAAAGCAAACAGCTGACCTGACCATCTGTGCGCTGCCAGCCCAGCTCAAAAGACCGGGCGGCCAGTTCAGCATCAAGCAGCCTCTCTGCCATTTTTGCTGTCAGTTGACTGACCATATGACATAAGGCCTCATAGCCCATGACCGGTTCTGCCCAGATTTTTGTGACAGCCACAGGCTGGACTGGCTGAACTGGTATCTGGCTGTCAGGCTGATCCCCAAAAAGCTGGCTGTAACGCAGAACCATATCCGGGCCAAACCGAGCTGTCAGATCTGCCCGGCTAAGCGGATACAGATGGCTGATTTGCCGCAAGCCTGCCTGGCTGAGCGCATGTAATATATCTAGCGGCAAGCGCAAGGCTGCCAGCGGTAGGTCAGCAAGAGCCTCCCGCATCCGGGCACGGCGGGCAGGTGCATGTACCGGCTGGGCAGATACATCCCGATGGTAATGTGCCAGTGCAAAAGCCGCCCCAAAAGTTGACGCGCTGGCAATCGATGCACGCAAGCCTGTCTGGCTGATCTGACGATACAGATCAGCACACATCGCTTTCAGCCCACTATCCGTATCATCAGCGTCTGTATCATGAAAATCTGTAGCGTGGGCAAACAGATGGCTGGCCCCTGTTGCCTCAATCCAAATCCCCAAACCGTCGGCATCAATACCAGTGACAGGGCTGTACCGGAACGCCCATCGTGCAAAAGCTGTCAACAGGGCCTGATCTGCATTGTGGTCAACTGGCGCAAAGCGCATATCAGGATGCCGGGCCCGCGCATCAGCCACAGATAATCCGGCCTGAACCCCATCTGCCCGGGCTTCAGCAGACAGATAAACCAGCCTATCTGCTCCTTTTTCACGCTGATATAGGCCTACTTTTTCCTCCAATGACCAGCCCTGCACCCGTGCCATGCGCCGGATCGGCAAACATGGCAGATGTAAATAAATTATTTGCCGATCATCACCAGATACATCCATTGCCCTGCTTTCATGATATAAGCACACCCATGTCTTACGCTGAAATAGACGCAAGCAGAGCCGGCTTTGAAACGCGGAGCTGGCTGGCCTGACCATCCTTATCTGGCCGGCTGATAGCTGACTGCAGCTGGCCAGTCAGACCATCATAGATAAGCTTATCCGCACAAGGTGTCCCCTGCCGGCTGTAGGTCAGTTGAACCGACCAGTATGGCCGCCAGTCTGTTTGCAGCCCTTCCCTTTCGGCAAACAGATCAGCTGACGCTGTCGTGATATGCCAGCCCGTCTCAAAACCTGAAACAGGGGCAGGCGGACCCAGCAACAGCCCCATCGTCCCGCCTGTCTTGGCTGCCAAACGTGTGCGGCGGACCCAGCGTTGCCATGTATCTGCACTCCGCGCAAACAAGCCATACTCACCTACAACCGCCAGAACACCCCTGGTCTGCAGAACCTCTTCAAAGGCCCCCATCAGCCGTTTAGGGTGCTGGTCATGAACAAAAATAAACCGTGATGGGGACACCCCTAATGCAGGCAGGGCAGATGCCAGTATGTGGCCAGCATGGCCAGCATGGCTGGGACTGCACCAGACCACAGGTGAGAGGGTGTCCTGATCCATCATCAATCGCAGCAAGGCCAGCACAAACCCTGTTGCTGCCCCATCAAATGACCGGCCTGTCATCAGATGCACATGACCAAACCGCAGTCCTCCTGATAAGGCTATGTCAAACCGGTCCACCTTTAGCTGAAGAGTCGGGAAAGACCGGGCTGTGTCAGCCTGCCTGATTTGCGTTTTCAGTTCAGAAAACCGGCTGGCTTTGCATGAGGGGGAAATATATCCGCCCCTGCCACCCTGAATCAAATCAGAAGACCCATTCACCAACCCGTCTGAAACAGAAGATTTAAAATATGTTGTCTGCATGATCTGTAGCCTGAGCATGACCCCCCCCTCACGCTGTCATCACTCATCCGATTTATATCCGAATCATCTATTCAAAAGGGTTGATCAGAATAGAACAAAACAAGAACATTGTCAAGTTCAGAAAACAGACCTGTTCTGGGCTAAACATCAGACGTTTACAAAAAATAGCACAAGATCGGGATTATTCAGAGTAAAGATCAGGTCAGCTGAGATCGTCATCTGGGTCCTGCCAGGCCGCTTCATCATGACCAGAGCGGGCAGAATAAAAGCTTAACGCCATCAGGCCGCCTCCCAGGACCACCATGCCAACTGAACCGGCAATAAGTGCAATCCAGCCATGCAGGCCAAGGGCAATCTGTCCCATCTGATACCAGACAACATAACTGCTGAGAGCGATCACAATGAGGCTGGTCATAGCAAACAGTACAGCTACACCTGTCCGCCGTCTGCGCTGGTCTGTTTGTTTATCAGCAGGCATTTTCAGTCTTTCTAAAGCTGTCCAGCACAAAGCTGGCCATGTTTGAACTGTTCAGGATAACAAATCTATTTTGCGGCAAGTTCGCTTTCAACAAGAGCTGCCCAATAGCTGGTTCCTGTTGGCAGAATTTCATCATTGAAATCATAACCAGTGTTATGCAGCATTCTGCCGGCTTCAGCTTCCCCTGCACCCAACCAGATATAGGCGCCTGGCTTTGCTTCCAGCATAAAGGCAAAATCTTCCGCACCCATAGAGGGTTCCGGGTTCATATGGACGCGTTCTGCTCCTACAACCGCCCGAGCCACATTCGCAGCCCGTATGGCCTCTGCCTGATGGTTAACTGTTGGCGGATAACCTTGCCGCCAGTCAAGCGCAACTGTACAGCCATGCGCCTCAGCG
>ENA-OSEY01003196-OSEY01003196.1-marine-metagenome-genome-assembly--contig:-NODE-3196-length-10202-cov-8.215605_pt1 | contig 10202 bp, 12 predicted proteins | sample MGYA00248465_ERZ534230 | MGnify/ENA primary metagenome ERZ534230 (study PRJEB26409, sample SAMN06344110) | marine metagenome | isolation source: Sea water from surface | place: Atlantic Ocean:Southern... | reverse complement strand
GTTGTAGATTTCTCAGGAAGACCAGGGTTAAGTTGGAATGTAAATTTCACAAAAGAATCGATTAACGATTTTGATTTAAGTTTGTTAAAAGAATTTTTCCATGGTTTTGTCAACAAAGCTCTTGCAACTGTTCATATTGATAACCTCAAAGGGGAAAACGCGCATCACCAAGCTGAAACTATATTCAAAGCATTTGCTTTAGCTCTTAAGACCGCATGTATGGTAGACCCTTCTAAAGGAGATGTTCTCCCTTCAACTAAAGGCTTGCTATAAATTAATGCGCCTAGGAGTAATTGATTACGGAGCCAGCAACATACATTCAGTAGCTAGAGCTCTCGAATCACTTGGCTCAAAAGTTTCAATAGTCGATACTCCTGATAAATTTAAAAGTATCGATAAGCTTGTTTTTCCGGGACAAGGTTCTATGGGCTCTTGCGTAAAAAAATTAAAAGAGACGGAAATGTTCAATTCTTTGCTAGAAGCAATCAAATCGAAACCTTATCTTGGAATTTGTTTAGGCCTCCAAATCCTATTTAATTCAAGCGAAGAAAGTATAGAGAAGGGTTTAGGTGTAATTAATGGAAGCATTACTAAAATAAAAGACTTAAATAACGAAAATCTAAAAATCCCTCACATGGGCTGGAATAATGTAAAGATTGAAAAAAAACATGAATTATTTTCAGGCATAGAAGACAAACAGTTTTTTTATTTTGTTCATTCTTTTGTAGCCTCCAGCACAGAAACCAGTATCACCACTACACATTACGGAGAAGAGTTTGTTTCGTCGTTGGCAACTGAAAACATTTTTGCTACTCAATTTCACCCGGAAAAAAGTGGAGAAATAGGTCTCAAATTTTTAGAAAATTTTATAAATTGGAAAATTTAAATGTTGCCAATTCCTGCAATTGATATTCAAAGCGGAAAATGTGTTCGTTTAAAAAAAGGAGACTTATCCTCAACTAAAATTTATTTTGAAAAACCCGTCGATGCAGCAGCTCATTGGATAAAAGAAGGAACAGAAAGACTTCATTTAGTTGATTTGGATGGTGCAAAGTCGGGTAAACCTGAAAACTTACAATACGTTTTAGAGATTAAAGAAAAATTCCCAGACGTAATTCTTCAACTGGGAGGAGGAGTAAGAGATCTTGAAACTCTAGATTTAATCTTTTCATCTGGCGTTGATAATGTAATTTTAGGAAGCATTGCTATAAAGGATAAAGAACTGTTCACGAAAGCCTGTATAACTTTTCCAGAAAAAATTATTTTGGGTATTGATGCAATGAATGGTTTTCTAGCTGCAGAAGCATGGACAGAAGCTTCAAAATTATCAGCCTCAGACCTGATCGGTTCTTATAAAGAGCTGCCTATCAAATCAATTATTTATACAGATATCAATAAAGACGGCATGCTTTCTGGGCCAAATTTAGAGGAAACATCTGAAGTTGCAAAATTATCTCCTTTTCCTGTCATTGCTTCGGGAGGAGTAAAAGACATAAACGACTTAACAAATCTTTCAAAAATTCCCAACGTTATTGGGGCTATCTGCGGTGTTTCGCTTTATGAAAATAAAATAAACTTCAAAGAAGCCTTAGAGATGTTTTAAAAAATGAGTTTAGCAGTTCGAATTATCCCTTGTTTAGATGTCAGAGGGGGAAGAGTAGTTAAAGGTATTAATTTTAAGGATATTGTTGACGCTGGAGATCCAGCAGAAGCTGCTAAAAGATACGATGCTGAAGGTGCTGATGAGATATGCATGTTGGATATCGACGCGTCTTTTGAGGAACGTTCCACCACAATTGAGACTGTAAAATCAATAGCCTCGCAAGTCTTCATCCCGTTTACTGTTGGAGGAGGAATAAAATCTCTCAAAGATATTGATATGCTTCTAAAATCAGGAGCTGATAAAGTTTCTATTAATACAAGTGCTATTTTAAACCCCGAATTAATAGAGGAGGCTTCCAAAGAATATGGAGCTCAATGTATTGTTTTAGCTATAGATGCTAAACAGAATGGGGAAAATTGGAATGTCTATACTCACGGAGGAAAAAACAAAACTGACTTAGACGCCATAGAGTGGGCGAAAAAAGGTCAGGATTTAGGCGCAGGAGAAATCCTCATGACGTCTATGGATAAAGATGGAACCAAAAGTGGTTTTGATAACAAATTGTATAAGGAAATTTCGAATAATTTATCGATTCCTATTATCGCATCTGGAGGAGCTGGAGAGCTTTCTCATTTAGTTGATGCTGTAAGGCTTGGAAAAGCTGATGCTTTACTTGCAGCTAGTATCTTTCATTACGAGGAAATTTCGATTAAAAAAGTTAAACAAGCTCTTCAGACTCAAGGTTTTGAGGTAAGACTTTAAGTTCTAAAAAATTCTTTGTTTTGGAACTTATAAAAAATAGGCTCACCCGTGGCTATTTCTATTTTGACTATATCTTCAGGAGATATTTTTTCTATATGCATTACAAGCGCTCTAAGAGAGTTTCCATGAGCACATATCAATACATTCTTCTCATCATTAAGTACAGGCTCTATGACTTTTTCAAAATACGGAATAACTCTATCAGCAGTATCTTTTAAACTTTCTCCTCCTGGCGGAGGCTGATCAAAAGACCTTCTCCAAATATGAATCTGTTCCTCTCCCCATTTTTCTCTGGATTCATCTTTATTAAGCCCAGACAATTCTCCGTAGTCTCTTTCATTTAAAGCAATATTCTTAACTGTCTCGATAGACACTTGATCGATTTCAGCGAGGATTATTTCTCCTGTTAACTGAGCCCTTTTTAGTTCTGAGGTAAAGTGGATATCAAAAATAATGTTTTGTTGTTTTATTTTTTCTCCTGTGATTTTTGCCTCTTTTTGACCTTTTTCAGTAAGACTTGGGTTTTTCCAGCCCGTAAAAAGATTTTTTGCATTCCATTCGCTCTGTCCATGCCTAACAAGAACTAAGTGAGAAAAATTTTCTTCTGAATTCATAGTGTCAAATCAGTTTTACGTTTATCATATCGCGCTTATGCCATATTTTATTGAATTTTTAATCGACAATTGGTTTATTGTTATTCCCTTAATCTTTTCATTATTCGCCCTCTACTTGTTGGATAGGATTTCAAAAGCAATAAATTTAGAACCTCATAAAGGAGTTGTTTTGATTAATAAAAAAAATGCTCTCGTTATTGATATTAGATCTCAAAAAGAATTCGCTGAAGGAAAAATTAGTCAAGCAAGACATGTCGGTCCTGATCTAGATGTTTGTAAGAAGGAAATAGCGAAAGCTGATGGCACACCAGTTATATTGGTTTGCCAAAACGGCACCAATTCGTCTCGCATGGCTTCAGATCTAAAAAAAGAAAACATAAGTGTTTTTGTTTTAAAAGGAGGTATTAATAACTGGGTATCAGAAAAACTTCCCCTGGTTAATTAAAGATCAAGTTCTGTAATTTTTCTCGCTAATGTGTTTCTTCCCCAACCCAATAGCTTAGCTGCCTCACTTTTTTTACCTTTCGTCACTTTCAACGCTGCTTTAATCATTGTTCCCTCAAATATCGGGGTAGCGCTATTTAGAATATGATCGTCACCCTTAAGCAGCTTCTTTGATGCCCACGACTCAAGCATATCGCTCCAACTCATTTCTGGACCTTTTCGCTGTAAAGAAAGATCTTTAGGTATGTCTGTAATAGAGATTTCTTGACCTGAAGACAACAAAGTCAACGACTGACATACATTTTGTAATTGCAAAACGTTTCCAGGCCAAATTAAATTTTCAAACAATTCTTCTACTTCCTTACTTAGAACCTTAATTTTAATATTAGCTTCTTCTGAAAATTTCTTTAGAAAATAACTTGTCAGCAAAAGAATATCTTCTTTTCTATCTCTTAAAGGAGGTAAATTAATTTTTATTACATTTAGCCTATGATAAAGATCTTCACGAAACGAACCATTCTTGACTTTTTCTTCTAAATTTTGATTGGTTGCTGCAATAATTCTCACATCTACTTTGATTGGGCTGTTGCCACCAATTCTATAAAACTCTCCGCTCGACAAAACTCTTATAAGTCTGGTTTGAGTTTCTAATGGCATATCACCTACCTCATCTAAAAACAAAGTACCTTTGTCAGCTTGTTCAAATCTTCCTATTCTCTGATCTCCAGCTCCTTTAAAAGCTCCTTTTTCATGACCGAATAGTTCAGACTCTAAAAGTTCCACTGGGATGTCAGCAACATTTAAAGAAATCAATTTCTTATTGGATCTATCTGAATGTTCAAAAATAGCTTGGGAAACAAGTTCTTTACCTGTTCCAGATTCACCTACAAGCAAAACAGTACTATCTGAATGCGAAAGCTTACCAATTGAATTAAAAAGATCTTGCATAGCAGGAGACTTACCTAGGATTTTTCCTTTTCTCAGACTTATCTCCTCTTTTTCTGAGAGTTTTTTTTGAACATTTTTCTTTTCAGAAATTGCCTTGTTAATTTTTTCAATTGCAGTGTTCAGATCAAATGGTTTAGCAATATAGTCCCAGGCTCCTGCCTCAAATGCCTCAACTGTAGTATCTAAGTCTGAATGGGCAGTCATAATTATTATCGGAATTTTTTGATGATCATTTCTAAATGTTTCTAGCAAATCCATGCCATCTCTACCGGGCATCTTTAGATCCGTGAGCAAAAGGTGGGGAGATTCAACATCAAGCTTGTTTACAACTTCGTTACCATCTTCAAAAGTTGAAACATTGAACCCAGCTTCCGAAAGGCCTGATTCCAAAACAAATCTTATTGACTCATCATCATCAGCAATCCAGATTTTTTTATTTTTAGCCATCTATCCCTTAACTTGAGTTTTTTCGAAATTTATTTCAGATATCGGTAAAAGGATTGTAAAAGTCGTTCCTGTTTCATCACTACTGCAATCAATGGAACCCCCATGTTGATTAATGATTCCCTTTACAATGGACAAACCCAAGCCCGAGGCAATTTCTTTAGAAGAAACCAAGGGAAAAAAGATTGAATCAATAATATCATCGGGAATTCCGGGACCATTATCGATAAAATCTATTTGGCAGGCTGTCTTGAATTTTTTATTATTAATATAAACTTCATAAGCAACTCTGCTTCTAATTATGATTTTTCCAGAGGTATTTTTCTTTTTAAAAGCTTCCACAGAATTGGTAGCTAAATTGAAAAAGACTTGCGATATCAAAGAATTATCAACTTCAATCAAGGGCAAGCTAGGATCATAATCTTTAACGATTTGAATTTTTTGATTTTCTATATTTCTTATGAAAGCTGGAATTTTCTCTAGAATAGTGTGAATATTTTGATAGGTTTGCTCCAATCTGAAGCCGTTGTCAGAGACTTTATTAACAATATTTGCTAGGCGATCTGACTCTTTTAGAATTATGTTTGCAAACTCCTTTTTCTTAGGATCTTCGATTTTTTGGGACAGCAATTGAGCTGCCCCGCGAATCCCACTTAAAGGATTTTTAATTTCATGTGCTAGTCCTCTTGAGAAAGCTTGTGTTACTGATGCAGCAGTTCTTTTTTTCATTTTATCTACGATAGAATTTGGTTTTGAATTATCAAAAAATTCAAAAATTATTCCTTTGAATTCTTCATTTGCAAAATACGAAGCAGTGAAAGAGGCTTTTTTTTGAAGATTATCTTTAAGAAAGATTGTCGTTATATGTCTCTTTAAAGATTTCTTTTGCTCCAAGACTTCTTGCAACTCTAATTCATTACTAATTTTTTCCTTAAAGACTAAATCGATATTTTTGTCTTTGACTTCTTCAAGAGAAGTGCATAAATAGTCTTCTGCAGATTTATTTAAAAAAAGAATATCTAAATTGTCATCTACGACAAGAATTTTTGCCGATAATTCATCTAATATGTTCTCAAAAAATATCATTTTAGAAAAACTTCTCTAAATGGATTTTCCAAATTTCGTATTTAAGACCATTTACTGACCACAATTCCAAAAAATTGTTTCAGTTCAATGGTCTTAAACACTATTAATCTTTTTAGACTTACTTAGTTAAAGTGCCAACTATGTGAGCCAAAATTTTATATGGATCAGCATTTGAGGCAGGTCTTCTATCTTCTAAGTATCCGTTCCAGTCGTGTTCAACTGTGTAAACTGGAATTCTTATACTTGCTCCTCTATCACTAACTCCGTATGAGAATTCTGTAATTTTTTGAGTTTCATGCAAACCAGTTAGTCTCATATCGTTATCTGAGCCATAAGAAGCTATTCCATCCTCGTGAACTTTACCTAGTTTCTCACACATACCCTCAAATAACTCTTTCGAGCCTTTAGATCTCATCTCTTCATTTGAAAAGTTAGTGTGCATTCCTGAACCATTCCAGTCTCCAGTCTTTGGTTTTGGATGAATATTTACACCAACACCAAATTCTTCAGCTATTTTGAAAAGAAGATACCTACTTACCCAAAGATCATCTGCAGCTTTAATTCCCTTTCCAAAACATTGGTATTCCCATTGTCCTAGAGCAACTTCTGCATTCGTTCCTGTTAGAGTTATTCCTAGGTCAAGACAAGCATGCAAATGTGCATCGGAAATTTCTCTTCCTACAACATTACTCGCACCTACACCACAATAATACTCACCTTGCTCTCTTGGAGTACCGTCTTCCCAGCCTAAAGGCTCTCCTGTTTTTGGATCCGTAAAAAAGAATTCTTGTTCGAATCCAAACCACCATTCATCTGTAACTACTTCAGCAGCTGCAGCTCTAAAATTAGAGGGATGAGTTGTGTGGTCTGCAGATTGAACCTGTGTCATGACTAAATCATGTCCATTGGGATTTTCATAGGTTTGAACAGGTAAAAGTAGACAATCTGAACTACCTCCTTCTGCTTGAAGTGTTGATGAACCATCAAAAGACCAGTCTGGTGCTGAATCTTCATCGGTAGCTTTTACTTTACTTCGCATATTTGCTTCTGGAGTATATCCATCAAGCCAAATATATTCGTATGTTTTAAAGTCTGTCATTGTATTCTCCTAAAAAATAAAATTGAAAGAAAATATTAACAAAGTAATTGCTATAAAATAGTGCATTTTTTGTTTTTATTTAGTGCTTATTTTGCACTATTTTAGAACATATGTTCTAAAATTAAAGGAATTTTTTCAAAAAAATCATCATAACTGTGATTTCCTCCTTTTTCGCTCAATATGTAAGATTTAGAAAAATATTCAAATGTCATTTTATGATCTAAAACTTCATCAGACATTTTAATAAGAGATAAATGATTCAGGGGTTCTTTGAGATTATCTATTCCAAATTTATTTAAATCTGAATAGTCCTTCATCGAGAATTCATACTCTTCTTCAGTATGAAATTTTTTATGAATACCTACCAAATCTTTCATACCGGAGATGTGTTTTTTCACAACCGGATTTATCGTCACAGATTTAAGGCTATATGTATCTGCTAAAAAAGTTGCATACAAGCCTCCAAGAGAACTACCTATGAGACTTACCCTATCAGGACTTTCTTTAATTATTTTTTCAATCTGGCAAATTGCTTTTTTTGGAGAGGTCTCTAAATTAGGGGATTCTAAATTAATTAATTTATTTCCTTCTAAAAAAGAATCTAAGATTTTTGATTTTTTTGATTCTGATGAACTATTGAATCCATGAAGGTAAATAATCTTCAATTGATCTTCCATGGAGAATAGAATAATTCAAAAATTGATTCATAAAAAGATTCCATTGTATGCGCTCATCTTTTTCAAAATTAATACTTTTAAGTCTAAAAATTGATAATAAATCTTTATGAAAATTTTGAAACTCAATAACTTCCATCATTTTTGCTTCATTATAAGTTCTGCATTTAATAATGATGTCTTTGATTTTTGTAACATCATTAATTTTAAATTCTAATTCGTCAGTAAATTTTGATAGTCTCTTTTTCGATATTGTTACTTGAGTTTTGTTCTCTAGATTCCCCACTTGGAAAGCAAATTTTAGTTGTTTGTTCAACTCGCCAGAGATTTTATTAGCTAGAACGAAATTCTGCTCGTAAAGACTGTGTAAGCTTTTTAAATTTCTATAAGTTTTAAACATTCATTTAGTCTATATAGATTTCATTCATTTTAAAAATCAGTCATAAGATGCCCATAGCACATTAGCAACAGTACTTCTATAAGGCCTCCAAATCTGAGATATCTTTTCCATGTCATCCTCAGAAGGTCTTTTTTTAAGACCTTTCATTCTCCTGACTGCTTCCATTAAACCTAAGTCTGCAACTGGCCATATATCATCTCTATTTAGTGAAGCAAGCATGTAACATTGAGCTGTCCATGGACCAATACCCTTAATTTTAGTAATTTCTTGTACTAGATTTTCATCATCCATTTTATGAATTTTTCTAAAATTTATTTCCTTTTTTTCACATTTTTTTGCTAACTCGGTTAAGTAATTAATTTTCTGTTTGCTTAAGCCACAATTTTTTAGATCTGATTTTTTTAATTTTAAAAAAGATTCTGGAGAAATATTTGGCATTTTTCCTTTTAGTTTTTTATATATTGCATTTGCTGATGCAACAGAGAGCTGTTGCTCAATTATCAATTGCAAAATTCCTTTAAAACCCTTGTCTCTTTTATATTCCCCAAAATTAGAAAAATTTATAAACAAATCAATCAAATCTTTATCCTTCCTAACCAGATAAAAAATCTTTTTTTTTGATTTATGATCTTTAAATACTTTTGAAAGGGAGATATTTGCTTGTTGCTTTGACATAGGCTTTTATATGTTGTTCTTCGTTATTTACAAAATTCTCTATTGCATCTTTAAAGTTTGGTTCTGAAATCCAATGGGCAGAATATGTAATAGTTGGCTTAAAACCCCTTTTAATTTTATGTTCGCCTTGAACGCCGGGATCAAACTTATTTAGTTTATTTTTAATTGCATATTCTATTCCTTGGTAGTAACAGCATTCAAAATGTAAGCAATCGTACTCAGCTGAGCAGCCCCAATAACGTCCATATAAATTTTCCTTATCTTTAAAGAACATTGATCCCCCAACCAAGGAATCACTATTTGTATCTTTTGCAAGCACAAGAACGATATTTTGATTTATCGTATCAAGGCATTCTTCAAAAAATTCTTTTGTAAGATACCCAAAATGCCCACTGCGTTTTAAATTTGTTGATAAGTAAAATTCATAAAACTGCATCATCAACTCCTGATTCAAGTCAGTTCCTGAAAAAGTCTCTATGTCTATACCCTGGTTTAAAACTTTTTCTCTTTCTTTTTTTACATTTTTTCGATGTCTAGATCTGAAAGTGTCAACGAAGTCATCGAATGTATTAAAGTTTTCATTGAACCAAATAAACTGAGCATTTTTCCTAACACTTAGAGATTTCTCAGAAAATACTCCGATGTCCTTTTCCTCTGGAAACAAGACATGCCAGGAAGATATATTATTTTCCTCGCTAAGCTTTTTTACACCAGAAAGAATTAGAGAAAATATTTGATCAGCTGATTCTTTATCTTGATGAAGAATTCTTGGACCGGTGGCAGGAGTAAAGGGTATGGAGGAGACCAATTTAGGATAATAATCCAAGCCATGTTGATAAAATGCGTTAGCCCAAGAGTAGTCAAAAACAAATTCACCAGAGGAATCGGTTTTAATGTAGAGCGGCATTGCCCCTATGATCTCGGAATTCTCTTCAATAGAGATGTGTGCAGGATGCCAGCCAGTATTTTTTCCTACACAATTTGTTTTTTCAAGCAACTCAAGAAATTCATATTTTAAAAAAGGGTAATCATTATCTGGAATTAGTTTGTTCCAGTTTTCTTTGTCTATTGAGCTTATTGAATTGTTAAATTTAATTTCCTTCATTTATATAAAAGCAGCAACAAAGCTTAAAAATATTCCTATACCAAGCCAATGGTTTTTTCTAAAAAATTTCGAACAATCCGAGGATTTGTCAAAATCAGTTGTGATCATCAAATAAAGAATCAATAAAATATTTGCCGATACTGCAAAAAAATATAATAAAGAAAAGGAATTAAAAATTCCTATTAAAAGAAGAAAAGTTATAAGTAAAAAATAACTTATCCATAAAACTAACTTTTCTTTACCTTGAAAATAAATTGCTGAGCTTTTTACGTTGATTAACAAATCATCTTGTCTGTCTGACAATGCGTAAACTGTATCGTAGGCAAGTACCCAAAAAATGTTTCCAAA
>ENA-OSEY01003195-OSEY01003195.1-marine-metagenome-genome-assembly--contig:-NODE-3195-length-10204-cov-4.176656_pt1 | contig 10204 bp, 8 predicted proteins | sample MGYA00248465_ERZ534230 | MGnify/ENA primary metagenome ERZ534230 (study PRJEB26409, sample SAMN06344110) | marine metagenome | isolation source: Sea water from surface | place: Atlantic Ocean:Southern... | reverse complement strand
AAAAAAAAATAATTTTTGTTGCAGATAATGAAAAGAATAAAGAAAAATTAATTTTCTATATTAAAAGTTTATTTAAAAGTGAAGAGTTTATTTTAAGAACAAATAAAAGCAATTTTACAGAGTGTTTTGATGATCAGGAAATAGTAGATATTTTTATATACCCTTTAGATAAAGGTTTTGAAAATAACTTTATAAAGATTATCTCTTTTTATGAAATCTTTAAAGTCAGAAAAACAATACAAAGTAGAAAATTTAAAAATAATATAAATATTTCCGATATAAATATTTATGATTATATAGTTCATAATGATCATGGTATTGGCAAATATTTGGGTTTAAAAGCTATTTTAATTGATAACCTGCCGCATGATTGCATGGTTATTGAATATTTGAATAATGCAAAATTATACTTACCGGTCGAGAATATAAACTTAATATCTAAGTATGGAAGTTCTGAAAAGAATATTCAATTGGATAAATTAGGACAAAACAGCTGGAATACTAGAAAGAATTCAGTAAAGAAAAAAATAAAAGACTTAGCTAACTCATTGATTTCAATAGCAGCCAAAAGAGAAATGGCTCAGACCTATAAGATGAATGTTGATCATATCAAATTACAAGAGTTCGCAAGAGGCTTTAAGTTTAATGAAACTGAAGATCAAATAACTTGTTTAAATGAAGTTTTTAATGATTTATCATCTGCCAAACCAATGGATAGATTAATTTGTGGAGATGTAGGCTTTGGTAAAACAGAGATTGCACTAAGAGCCTCTTTTATTAGTTCCTTAAATAATTTTAAGGTTTTAATAATAGCTCCTACTACTCTTTTAGCAAATCAACATTATAAGAATTTTAAAGAAAGATTACATAATTATACAAATGTTGAACTAATCACTAGAAATACTACTAAGTCCAACAAAAGTAATATTTTAAAAAAATTTGAAAGTAATAAAAGTAATATTTTAATTGGGACACATGCATTATTATCTTTAAAATTTTCTGATATTAACTTGGGATTAATAGTCGTAGATGAAGAGCAGCATTTTGGAGTAGCTCAAAAGGAAAAAATAAGAAGTTTAAAGGATAATGTTAATCTTCTTACTCTAACAGCTACTCCTATACCTAGAACATTACATATGTCTTTGCTTGGAATTAGGGATCTTAGTTTAATTACAACTCCCCCAGTAAATAGACAAAATATCAGAACTACTGTGTGTAACTTTGAAAAAGGAATAGTAAGGAAAGCAATACAAAATGAAAAAGTTAGATCTGGTCAAATCTTTTTGATTGTTCCTCGTATAAGAGATATAGAAAAAATTATTGCTAAACTTAAAGTAATTTATCCTAATTTAAAATTAGAGATTGTGCATGGAAAACTAAAATCTAAGGATATTGACAATGCTATGAATAATTTCTATTCAGGAAAGTGCGACTTACTTTTATCAACTTCAATAGTAGAATCAGGACTTGATATTCCTAAAGCTAATACATTAATAGTTTATAAAGCAGATCAATTTGGTCTTGCCCAATTACATCAATTAAGGGGAAGAATAGGGAGAAGTATTGAAAAAGGATTTGCTTACTTTACTTTAGAAAAAAAAAATATAACTAAAAATGCGGAAAGAAGACTAAAAGCATTACAAGCAATGGACTCATTGGGTGCTGGAATTAATCTTGCTAACCATGACTTAGATATTAGAGGTGCAGGAAACCTCTTAGGAGAGGAGCAATCTGGTCAAATAATACAAGTAGGGATTGAGCTCTATCAAAAATTACTTAAGGAATGTATTGATGATCTTAAAAATATTAAAAAAGATTTTTCAGATGATATTATTATTAATATAAAGCTTCCTATTCTTATACCTGAAAATTATATTTACGATTTATCTTTACGTTTAAGTACTTATAGAAAATTAGGTGAGCTGAGATCAAATGAGGATTTTATGCTTTTTGAAGAAGAGATGATTAATCGTTTTGGCTTAATACCAAATCAATTTAAAAACTTAATAGAGTTAGTTAAACTAAAAGTATTAGCAGCAAAAACTAAAATTATAAGAATAGATGCCAATCAAGAATATATAAATGTTTACTTTAATAAAGATTTTAAAGACTATCCTGAAGAATTTATAAAATGGATAACTAAAAATAAAAACTATGTTAAATTGGTTGATGAATTTAAAATTAAAATTTTCAATAATAAAATTATAGATATTGAAAATCTGTTATTGCATGTATATGAAATAGTAAATACAATTAATCTAGTTTTGATAAAAAAGGAGCAGATATGAATATAGAATTCTCTAAAGATGACTTAGAGTTTCAACAAAAAGTAAGAAACTTCATAAGTAAAAATTTAAGTAATGAACTTAGAAATAAAGTAGCCAATGGTAGTGAAATTTCAAAAGAAGAAATTATTAGCTGGCAAAAAGCTCTTCATAAGGAAAATTTATTTGCTCCTGGCTGGAAAAAAGAATTTGGTGGAGCAGAGTTGTCAGCTTCAAAAAGATACATACTAGATCAAGAGTTAGCATTAGCGGATACGCCTACAATTATACCTTTCGGAGTAACCATGATAGGACCTGTATTAATGCATTACGGCACACCAAAACAGCAAAGTTTTTTTCTTCCTAAAATTCTTAATTCAGATCACTGGTGGTGTCAGGGCTATTCTGAGCCAGGATCAGGATCAGATCTTGCCTCATTAAAAACTAAAGCTATTCTGAAAGGGGATAAATATATTATTAATGGTACTAAGACATGGACTACATTAGCACAATATGCAGATTGGATGTTTTGCTTGGTGAGAACCTCTTTTGAAGGTAAACCACAAGAAGGTATTTCTTTTATAATGATTGATATGAAAACTAAAGGAATTACTGTGGATCCTATTATAACTTTAGATGGTGCGCATGAAATTAATACCGTATATTTAGAAGATGTAGAAGTTCCAAAAGAAAATATTATCTTTGAAGAAAATAAAGGTTGGACCGTTGCTAAATTTTTACTTAGCCACGAAAGGACTTCAATCGCAGCAGTAGGAAAATCCATAAGTGCAGTAAAGAAACTTAAACAAATAGCTAATATTGAATTAAATAATGAAGGTAGTTTATTAATTACTGATAAAAGATTTAGAGATAGGCTAACAACTCTTGAAATGGATCTTAAGGCTTTAGAGTTTACTGAACTCAGAATTTTATCTGAAGAAAATAAAGGAGTAGCTCCTGGTCCAGAAGCTTCTTTGCTAAAAATTAGAGGTTCTGAAATTCAACAAAGAATTACAGAGTTAACAATGAATGCTGTAGGATATTATGGTATTTCTAATGACTTAGCAAATAGTAATGCAGATAGAAGCAATAGCAATCAATTTAGACCAGACTATTCTCAAAATACAGCAGCTAACTATTTAAATATGAGAAAAACTACCATTTATGGTGGTTCTAACGAGATACAAAAAAATATACTTTCAAAAATGGTTTTAGGTTTATAAATGAATCTTTCACTAAATGAAGAACAATTATTGATAAAGAATTCTGCTGAAAAATTTTTTCTAGATAATCTCTCATTTGAGCAAAGAAATAAAATCCTAACATCGGACGGTAAATTATTTGAAGATCTTATACTTAAATCTAAAGAGTTAGGTTGGTATGGTTTACCTTTTGATCAAAAGTTTGGTGGTTTAGGTGGTAACATTACTGATGTTATGACTTTAATAGAAACCTTTGGTGCATCTCTACATATTGATCCATATATTTTTTCACTATTATTGCCCGGTAAAATAATAGAACATTTTTTTGATGAAGATAAAAAAAGTCACTATCTAGATAAAATAATTAATGACAACATTAAATTGGCCTATTGTTTTGCGGAACCAAATATAAGGTTTGATATTCATAAACTTAATTGTAAGGTTTATTTAGAAGAAAATAAATACTTTCTCAAAGGAAAAAAAATGTTAGTGTTAGCAGCAGACCAAGCTAATTCAATTATAGTGCCAGCAATTGATAAAGATAAAAATGTTTATCTAGTTAAAATTGATAATACGAGCAAAAATTTTCTCTCTAATAAATATAAAATAATTGATGATAGTGATGCAGTTGACTATGAGTTTGATGGTTTTGAGTTTAATGAAAATGATATTTTAGTTAAGCTTAATTACGACGAGTATAAAAAAAAGATTAGCATTATTTTTGATTACTTAACTTTAGCTGTATGTTCAGAAGCACTTGGTGTTATAGAAAAAATGTATAAACTAACTTTAGAATATGTAAAAACAAGAGAACAGTTTGGGAAACGAATTGGAGATTTTCAGGTTATACAACACAGAATGGTAGAAATGTATATAATAAAAGAGGAGATGAGATCTTTAAATTGTAGTGCACAAGTGTCTTTCTCTAATAATGACCCAAAAGAAAGAATAAAAAGTATTTCATTGAATAAGATTTTCTTAGATACCAAAGCAAAAGAAGCTGCACAGGATTGTATTCAATTACATGGAGGTATGGGTGTTGCAAATGAAATGTCTATAGGCCATTTTTTCAAAAAACTTACTTTTCTTTCAATGTTATTTGGAGACTCTGACTATCATTATAAAAGATACGAACTCGCAGATAAAATTTAATATGGGTTTTTTTTTTAGTGATATAAAAAAAATTTTCTTATTATTACTATTTCTTCTAATTCTATTTATTGGCTTATTCTTTTTTACGTTTTTAGCAATGATAATATTGCCTATGATCATAATTATATTTTTTATAAAAAAATATTTATATAATAATTCAACACCAAGTTTTAAAAGAAATAGTTATGATAATATGAAAAATGGAAACCCTACTTTTATTGATGCAGAGTATAAAAAAGATGAGGAGAAAGAATTATAAGTTAGGGAATAGGTGATAAAAGTTAATGATTTATCTCCACTTTATGGAACAGCCCATACTGCTAAATTGCTTAGTTACTATGGAATTTTCTTTAATCATTTTTTCGTAAGCATTTATTATAGATTTTTCTCTCTCTAAAAAATTAGCTTTAAATTTCACATTATCCAATCTACCACGATAGAATAATTTATCTCTGTTATCAAAACAGAAAAAGTCAGGTGTACAAACTGCTCCATAGCTTTTTGCCACTTCTTGCTTGTAATCAAATAAGTAAGGAAAAGAAAAATTATTATTATTTGAAAATTTCACCATATTCTCAAAAGAATCTTCAGGATAGGCTATATAATCATTAGGCATTACAGCGACAACTCCTATATCTTGCTTGAGAAGAACATTAAAGTCATCTACTAATCTAGTAATTAAATCTTTTACATAAGGACAATGGTTGCATATAAAGGCTATTACAAATCCATTTCTTTTTTTGATGTCATTAAGCGTATAAATTTGATTATCAACGTTCTTTAATTCAAAATCTTTGGCATGTACGCCAATATCAACTTTTTTACTATTTAACAACATTAAATAAATATTTTTTATACTTGAAATATATTAGAATTATATATATTTTTTTAACTTATGACAGCTTTAGTTGAAGTAAATAACATCTCAAAGTCATTTGAGTCTTTTTTAGCCGTTGATGACATTAATTTTTCGCTAGAAAAAGGAGAAGTACTAGGATTTCTTGGGCCTAATGGCGCCGGTAAAACTACTACAATGAGAATACTAACTGGTTTTTTAAAACCATCTTCAGGAAGTATAAAAATTAATGGTTTAGATTTATTCAAAAACTTAAAAAAAGCTAGAGAATTTATAGGTTATGTGCCTGAAGGTTCTCCTTTGTATAATGAAATGACAACTATAGATTTTTTAAGCTTTATTTGTGAAATAAGAAATATAGATAAAGGTCAGAATTTAAGTAAAATAATAAAATTATTAGATTTAGATGAAGTATTGCTTCAAAAAATTGATACTCTTTCTAAGGGCTTTAAAAGAAGAGTTGGATTAGCACAAGCACTAGTTCATGATCCAAAAATATTGATATTAGATGAACCTACAGATGGTCTAGACCCAAATCAAAAGCATGAAGTTAGAAAGTTAATAAAAAAATTAGGAAAAGAGAAATCTATAATTATATCTACTCACATTTTAGAAGAGGTTAAAGCTATTTGTAATAGAACTATGATTTTATCTAATGGCAAGCTTCTAATAGATGATACTCCCACCAATGTTTTAAAAAAATCTAGCAGCTACAATAACTTATTAGTTTCAGTGCATGATAAGTCAGCTAATGAGCTTAAAAAAGAACTACAGACTTTAAAAAGCTTCAAATATATTGATGTTAATAATAACTTATGTTCTATAAAATTAAAAAGCACTACTGATGCATCTTTCCTATCTAACTATTTGCTAAAGAAGAAGTATGCTATTAAACACTATTCTATTAACAAAGGACAATTAGATGAAGTATTTAGGCAACTAACTAATACTGAATAAATAAAATGAGACAATTTTTATCAATAACAAAAAGAGAATTAATTAGTTATTTTGCTACGCCTGTAGCTTATGTTTTTATAACTATTTTTTTACTACTATCTGGATTATTTACTTTTTATTTAGGAAATTTTTTTGAAATAGGTCAAGCCTCATTGGGAAGTTTTTTTGAATGGCATCCTTGGCTTTACTTGTTTTTGGTTCCTGCAATTACTATGAGATTATGGTCAGAAGAAAAAAAGTCAGGTACTATAGAGTTGTTAACTACATTACCAGTAAGTACGCTGAATATAGTTTTAGGAAAGTTTATGGCTGCTTGGTTATTCACGCTCTTAGCTTTAATTCTTACATTTCCGATGTGGATTACTGTAAATTATTTAGGAACCCCGGATAATGGAGTAATTATGGCTAGCTATATAGGAAGCTTTCTTATGTCCGGTGGTTATTTATCAATAGGAATTTTTATATCATCACTAACGAAAAATCAAGTTATAGCTTTTATTGTTTCTGTTACTATATGCTTTTTATTTACAGTAAGTGGGTTACCAATAGTATTAGACTTTTTTTCTAGTTGGGCAGGGGAAGCTATTACGGATGTTATTGCCTCTTTTAGTTTTTTAGCAAATTATTCTGATATTTCTAGAGGTATCATTGATTTTAGAACTTTAGTTTATTTTTTATCCTTAATATTTTTATTTTTATATTTAAATGTAATAACTTTAGATAACTCTAGGAATTAAAAATGAATATCAGTGGTTATAGAAAAAAACTTTATAATAATAAAATCTTACAATATTGTTTCTTAATTTTCCTTTTCTTATTTTTTAATATTATTATGTTTAAAATTTTAGTTAATAAAAAAATAGACTTAACAACTGATAAATTATATACAGTTTCTGAAAACACTAAAAGCATTATAAAAAATCTAAGTGAACCAATTAATATTAAATTATTTTTTTCTAACTCTTTAAGTAAAGAACTTTCGCAGATTAGAGATTACGAAAAGCGCGTTCGTGAATTATTAATGAGTTATAAGAAAATTTCAAATAAAAATATTGCTGTAGAAATTATAGATCCAAGACCTTTTACCGATCAAGAAGATTTAGCTAACGTCTATGGAATTCAAGGATTACAATTGAATGAAGAAGGAGAAAGGTTTTATTTTGGAGCAGTATTTAGTAATTCTGTAGATGATACTACAGTCATACCTTTTTTTGAATTAGATAGAGAGCAATTTCTAGAATATGATTTAACTAAAACAATATATAACCTAGCTAATACAACAAAGCCTAATATTGGATTAATATCTGGGTTACCTTTAGTAGGAAGAGTTAATAATAGTCAAGGAAATGCACAATATGAAAGACCTTTTTTTATATATCAGACTTTAAGTGAATTTTTTAATGTTATAGATTTATCACTTGAAGTCTCAGAGATACCTCAGAATGTTGATCAACTGTTAATTGTTCATCCTAAAAATTTATCAGATGTAACTTTATATGCTATTGATCAATTTGTTATGACTGGAAAAGGAGTTACTATTTTTACTGACCCTTTTTCTGAGTTTGATAATAATTTATCTAAACCTGAGTCAGAAAAAGATTTTTCTAATTCAAATTTGAGTAGGCTTTTTACAAGTTGGGGTTTTGATATGAAACCAGGTATGGTTATTGGAGATATTGTAAATGGAAGAAAAGTAAGTTTAGGCCCATCCAATGACCAGAAAATAGTAACTTATGTATTGTGGTTAGCTATTCAACAAAACTTATTATCAAATACAGATATTATTACTTCAAACTTAGACTATATATTTTTAAAATCAGCAGGATCTATAGAAAATTTAAATACTAATAGTAGTTTAGTAATAGAACCCTTAATAAGAACTTCAAAAGAATCTATGTTGATTGAAAGGTATAAGATGCAATTTAGAGCTGATCCAGAGCAGTTACTAAAAGATTTTGAATCACAAGATAAAAGCTATATCATTGGTGCAAGAATAAAAGGAGAGTTAGACTCAGCTTTTACAATGGAAGATATTAAAAAAATTGAATTAGATACAAAGCAACATATAAATAATATAAAAGATGCTAATATTATATTATTTGCGGATACAGATTTACTTTCTGATAATACTTGGATATCTGAACAGGATTTGTTTGGACGAAACTCTATTACGCCAATTGCAGATAATGGAAGAATGGTAGTTAACTCTATTGAATCAATGTCTGGTGGCAGAAATTTAATCGGTTTAAGAGGAAGAGGAAGTTCTAATAGACCTTTTTTAGTTATTGAGGATTTACAAAAAAAAGCTGAGTTAAGTTTTAGAGAAAAACAAACATCCTTACAGACTGAACTTCAAGGTACTGAAGATAAATTAAAGGAAATTCAGAGTAATCAATTAAACTCTTCTGAAAACAAGACTTCAGAACAAAATAAAGCTATTGAAGAATTTCAGAGAAAAATACTTTCAATTAGAAAACAATTAAGAGATGTACAAAGACAGTTAAATGCAGATATAGAAAGATTAGAAAATAATATTAAAATTCTAAATATTTGGACTATGCCACTAATTGTCATAATTCTATATTTCTTTATTAAAGTGCTTACTGAAAAGAGAAGAAAAGAGTTTTACAGAAAGATTGGTAGATTAGAGAATAAATGAATTTAAAAAAGCTTTTTTTAATATTATCAAGTTTAATAATAATTGTTGGGTTATTTATAACATTATTAAGTAAGGAATATACTGCTGATAATGAATATGCTAAGTTTTTTACTGATATTGAAAGTAAAATTGACTCAGTTAAAAAGATAGAAATAGAAACTACAGAAAATGCGGTATATTTATTTAATAATAACGGTAAATGGGAAATCCCTGGCTATGAAAACTACCCTGCGTCAGAGGAGAAAATTAAAAAATTTTTGATATCTATTGTTCAGCTAAAAGGAGTAGATAAGAAAACTAAGAATCCAGCCTTGCATGAGAAATTAGGTTTGGCATTTCCTTTAAAACAAGAAAGTATAAGAATCAGGTTATTAGATGATGAAAAAAATCTTATTAGCGATTTTATCATTGGTAATACCTCTTCTCATAACGAACAATTTAGTTACATCAGAGAGTTTGATAGTGAACAAACATGGCTTTTTAAAAATGAATTTGACTTTAAAACAACTGATATAGATTGGACTGAGGATAGTATATTAAAGATAGCCCGATGGCGTATAAAGTCAGTTAAGATAGAAGGAAGTAATAAAAAGAGTGAGAATATTTATATATATAAAGACAAGTATTCAGATCAATCTTTTAAGTTAGACAATATTCCAGATGGTTTTGTATTAGATGCTAACTTTAACTTGAGCAATTTCGCATCAATGCTTGAAAGCATTAAAAAGCTTGATATTAAAAGTAGTATTTTAAATGATAAAGATAATGCTTTAAGACATATATATTTTGAAACATTTGATGGCTTAATTATTAAAATTAAATCTTTTAAATCTGGAGATGGTATATATTATCATTTTGATGTTGATAGTGATATTAAAGTAAGAAAAGAGTTAGATGAGAATGAACCTAATATTGTAGGACTTCCTAAAATGATGACATTTGAAGAAATTGAAGAAGAAAAGACTAAATACAACTATTTAAAAAGCTGGTACTTTAAACTTTATAAAGATTTCAACACAGGAACAAATTTTACCTTACAAGACCTAATAGAAGAAAAAAATAGTAATTAAAAGTTGATTAGGGAATAATGTCTTTTGTTTAATGATTCAATTTT
>ENA-OSEY01003193-OSEY01003193.1-marine-metagenome-genome-assembly--contig:-NODE-3193-length-10208-cov-2.548514_pt1 | contig 10208 bp, 11 predicted proteins | sample MGYA00248465_ERZ534230 | MGnify/ENA primary metagenome ERZ534230 (study PRJEB26409, sample SAMN06344110) | marine metagenome | isolation source: Sea water from surface | place: Atlantic Ocean:Southern... | reverse complement strand
CACGGCCTGAAAGTGGATTCGTCGACTACTGTGATTGACTTGATGGTCCAGAATGACACCTTCCGTGGTGTGGTTTCTGGTACCATTCGAGGTGCCCGAACCGTGCGGATCAACCCGACTGGCTCTGACACCTATGAAATCGTTCTTGAGATAGACCGTGAGATGATCAGCTATCTGATCGGTACAGCGCGCGGTTTGGTCTAAGGCGCGGCGGAACGCAGAGACGGAGGTCATTGTGGTTCTCGAACTCTATGCAAGGCTCGAACAACGGCGCTGGCTTGATCTGGCCAAGCTGCCAATCGTACTGCTACTGGCCTTCGTCTGCTTCATCCTTGGTGCCACGGCCGGTCATGCCGCCAGCATGCGGTTCACCGAGACCACGGGACGCGCCGCCATCATCGATCCTGAGATGGAGCAGGAGGCACGGATGATGGCGCTGGAGGATGCACTTTATCTCGCCGCTCTCGAAGGTGGGGCCCGCATTGACGGCTTTTCGGCTGTGATGGCCGACTCTAGCCTTGAGGATCATTTTGTCATCCGGCCAGCAAGTCGCATTCTCGACTACACCATAACCAACGAGGTGATTGATGATCTGCATTACCAGGTGAGCATCCGCGCCGCCGTTGGCGACCTTCCAAAAGGAACTTGTCTTCACCGCCGAGACGTGAACTTGACTGTCTTCGCTCCAATAATCACCCATGGTAAAGCTGTGATTGCCGAGGCGGGAATGATGGCGCCGCAGGTGATCGATGCGCTTGTTGGGGCTATTGAATCGCACCCCGGTATTAACGCTGTCCGCGCCACCGACACCGTTCTTGATCCGGCGCGTCTGGCCCGTACAACTGATCAGTTCGATTACGAGGCGCTAACGACTGGTGTTACCCGCGTGCGTCGAGGGGATTTTGCTTTAATTCCAGAAGTCACACTCACAGGCAAACGCGTCCGCAACGGCCTAGACCGGCGTGACGAAATGCTGGTGAGCATTGAAATGCACCTGTTTGCAGGTGAAAGCTACGTGCCGGTTGACCATTTTGAGTCGCGCCAGCAGATCACCACAAAGCTTCGTACACCGTTTCGCACCGTCAATGTTCTTGGCCAACCGCGTCGGCCAGTCATTTTGGATACGATGCGCGCCCCGGTGGCTGGGCTTGTCGATAATATGGCAGCCAAGCTTCAATGCGCGCCGCTGACAGCAACCATGTCAATTGTCGATGGAAAACTCAGCGTGCCGATTGGCAGTTATCATGGAATGCGTCAGAATTCCCTTGCAGTGGCAAGTGGCACAGATACGCCCTGGCAGATCATGCGGGTGACATCGGTCGCGCCGATGTCGTCGATGCTAACGCCATTAAATGACAAACGTGACATCAACACGCTTGTGGGTAGAACCGCAGAGTTCATGGAGATACCACAATGAGATCGCTGATATTTTGCAAGCCGCTTTTTGCCAGTATCGCTACTTTTACCTTTCTGTTGATGCCGCAAGCGGCCATCGCGCAGGGGCCAATTGTAGTGCTGGAATACCCGGGCTATGCCAGCGTCTCGACGCCAGGGCTGAACCAGGACAATCCCTTTGTCTATGACCCAGACCATACAGCAACGCACCGGGTCCAGCCGGATGAAACACTGTCTCATATCATCACAGCCCATTACGCTGGAAGTGGACTTGATCTTTCAGTTGTGCAGATGGCGATTGTGAAGAAGAACAAGTCAGCCTTTGTAAGGGGCAACCCCAATTTTCTTTATGCCGACAAAGTGTTACATCTCCCCTCCCTTAACGAAATGAAGAACCTTGTTCTTGGATCAAAACAGCACGATGCCTCGGATCACCCTGTTGGAATGCAGAATGAAATCTTCTTTATCGGCGGATGATGCGATGACCGTCTCTCGCAGCATGACCGGCCAGATTTATGATGGAATTAAGACCATTGGCCTTTGTGCTGCTGCGATGTTGGCAGCCTTTGTCACTGCCACGGCCGTAGCGTCGACAGTCAAACTTGATGGTGTGGATGTCTCGCGCCTAATTGTCCAAAAGCTGGCTGGCCAGGGACTGGAAGGTGCGCCAGTCATCAAATCCGATCGCCAATTTCCGGCTTGCGAAACCAAACCCGAAATTGAGCCGATGTTTGGCAGCTGGAATACAGTGTCTGTTCGATGTGCATCTGGATCCGGATGGCGCTTTATGGTCCGTACCAATCTTACTAGCCGTGTCGTCCCGGTCCCGATCCGTGACTTCAAGCCGGGAGTGACCAAAATTGGATTAGTCAAAGGCCTAGCCATTGAACAAGCCATGGCGCGCGCCAAAACTGCGGCAGCTGTTGCTGACGAGATCGAGGTTGTGGCGCTTGCCCGCAGCGTGTCACGCAACGACATGATCGCTGCCGCCGACCTCGTTATGGTCGCCGTTTCTGAGCGCAACGTATTGGGTGCTTTCTTCGACCCGTCTGATGTAATCGGGCGCCGCGCGAAAATCGGGGTTGGTGTGAACCAGCCGTTGATGGCTCATCACCTTTATCCTGACTATCTTGTGGAGGAAGGTAATGAGGTGGTGATCAGCAGTTATGCTGGTGGCATCAGCGTCGATATGGTAGGCTATGCCCTTGAAAATGGACAGATTGGTGAATGGATCGGTGTAGAAAACGCCAGCAGTGGAAAGATGGTTCGTGGAAAGATCACAGGCGAAAAAAAAGTCAGCGTGATCACTAAAAAATGACGCTGCTGCGTCGTTAACGATCCCGAGGAGGGTTTAAAGATGGTTGACGCCATTAAAACCACAGTTAACCGACTGGAGCCGACCAAAGGTCGTGCATCTGAAGGACGCTCGGCAGGCGCCGGTGTCGCAACAGTTGCACCTTCCCCTTCGGTGGACAAAGTGACAGTGAGCAGCGTTGCGTCGTCTAAGGCGCATACACAGCTCGCCGAGGCACCGTCTATCGATATGGAAGCTGTCAAGCGTATCAAGGATGCGATTGCACGCGGTAAATATCCTATTGACGTGGATCGTATGTCCGAAGCGCTGATGGATGCCTACAGGGACATGAAGACCTGAAATAGCTCTGGCCGTCGTGATGACTGGTACACAAGAGTTGACTGATTTTGTCGACGCTCTCGATGATTTGATCGAGAGCGCTTCTGCGCGTGTGCGTGATCCGGACGTCTTTCTTGAGATCAATCGAAAAATCAGCAATCTTGTTGAAACCAGCCTGCCTCCTCTTGTTGAGGCGTTGGACGTTGGCAACCTTGCGCCCGAAGCAAGGGAACTTCTCAAAGAAAAACTCGCATCAGTCCGTGACTTGGAAAACAAGGCGCGTGCAAGGCTTGTCTGGTCTCGCGATTTTGAGGACTATATTCGCGATGCCTTGTCAGAAGGTGGATGACACAGGCGCCGCCTTCGTTTTTGTGGGAATCTAATATGTCTGAAGTCGATCAGTATCTGACACCGGAAGGTATCCTGCTATTTCTGTTACTTCTCATTACGCTTGGCATGTGGCTGCAACTCGCGTTGCTTCGCAATAGGCTGTCATCACGTTTGAGCCGGCTCGAAGAACGAATCCATGAACACGATCAGATTCTGGAGCTTCAGACGAAAAGTGGGCGTGAGATTGTTGAGGCTAGTGATCGTGTGGTTGAAGCAATGAATGAAAGTAGGATTGGCTTGGACGCGCTGCGCCGTGACGTAGTCAGACTAGCTGATGATGTGCGCGGAGAAGTAGGGATGAGCCGGGCCATAGAACTGGCACGTGGCGGCGCCACAAAACAGGCTGTTGCCGATGCGACGGGCCTGTCACTAGAGGAAGCCGAAGCTATTGTTACCTTTCACGGTCGCAAATAATCTTAGCAAAGCAACATGCGCTTCGCTAACCCTACATCCGGAAATTTGACTTCATGCATTTGACAATGCGGTAACGAGTACCTCGGGTCAGCCGTATAGTGCTGGATCCACGGTCGACACGGACGATCAGACCCGGTGCAGTCAAAACAAAGTGCGTGTCGCTGCTTTCGATGATTTGCATGGTTGCCGTTCCATCATTGAAGACAACCTTGGTCTCCTCGCCCTCATCAAAGTTACGAAAGTCTATCTCAACCAGACCGTCAGGATTATAACCGCATTCATAGCGTTCCTGCTCAAAGCGTGTCAGATCCTTGCAACCGGCGATAAGGCAGCTGGCGGTCAAAAGCTGAACGATCGTTTTACAGTTGGCTGTGATCCTATGCCTCTTCATCGTCGGATTTTTCCGCTTCGCGTTTTAACGCCTCTGCACTCTGCTGGGCTTCAAACCAGCCATCGGGCTTGTCAGCATTATCATCGCTGTTACCGCCTTTTTCTTCACCGGCAGCCGGCAGGTTGGATGTGTCTGGGTCGTTAGGGCCGGCTGCCATCGCCGCTGCCGCTGCCTCTAGCCCTGCCGCAACATTGGCATCTTCATTGCCTTCGGACGCCAAAGTAGCACTGAGTGCCTCCAGTTCAGCGGCGACATCGGCAGCCTCATCTATATTATCCTCGGCGGCTACTGCATCTTCAGCAGCTTTGGCTTCGGTCGACGTGGTCGCCTCATCTTCTGTATCGCTGCCACTCAGCGCCTCTAGAGCGGCTGTCACTTCGGCTGCGCTTGGTGTCTCAAGAATAGCTTCACTGGTAGGCTCCGGTTCAGAACCTGGAGCTTCCTCCTCAGGTTTTTGAGGTTCCTCGACCTCAGTCTCTGCTGCTGGCTCGTCTTCGAGTGCAGCGGACAAAGCACTAGGATCATCATCACTCTGGCCCGAATCATTTTCATCGTTGTCTGTCGTATGAGCCACTTCAGGCGCATCAGTAACAGCGTCGTTATCATCGGCTCTGTCAGACTCGGCTTGAGAATCTGTGGTTTCGGCATCCGCAGTTTGATTATTAGAAGGGGCAGCTTCCGATGTGCTTGGAGCGGTATCTTCCACGGCAAGCTCGGCCTTGCCGCTTGAAATAAGCTTTTCGGCATCCTCAGATTTTACGTCAATGATAACAGTCTTAGGGAAGCGGACACCATTCACCTCGCAATCATCCAGAATACGAAGCCGTGTCCATTCGCTTGTCTCGGCCTCGTTGCTGGAACCTTCGGTATCATCGGTACTTGGTGGCATCAGATCATCTGCCTTCGGTGCGGCACTTGTAACGACCCGGTTCTGATCACTCCCGGCAATATTGGCAATCCTTGGACGCAATATATATACGCGCGCTGCGAGAATGCCGAGCCGCTTTTGCTCATCCTCTTCATGCGTCAACAGGTTTTTCACCGAGATATTCATCTCGTCGAGCGGTTGATCGGCGAATTTTTCGATCACTTTATCACGCACGGCGATAGTTACTGGCGAGAGCTCTACGGAAGAGCCGGGACCGCCACTTTTGGGAATGGTCGATGCAGCCATTTTTTTGTCCTCTCCATTTGGATTGGCATCGTTATTGCAAAATACGGGCCATCAGGGCGTCAAGTCGCGATTATTCGAATAGAAAATTCAGATCGCCAAAAACGTCTAGAAAAAAGGTTTAACAATCTGTTTTTAATGTGAAAACAGATGCATGGAAAGGAAAGAGCGATGAAAGGGATTAGTGATTATCTGAACCTGCATGCGACCGCTCTTACTGTGCGCGCCAAGCGTAACAAGGTGCTTGCGTCAAACATTGCAAACGCCGCAACACCAAATTTCAAGGCGCGCGATATCGATTTCCAAGCCCTAATCAACAAAGCCGAAGGTAATGGCCCCATGCGGGCCACTGACGCCCGTCACTTTAAAGTGTCGATTGAAGCATCTGCAGAGAAGATGAAATACCGTACACCGGTGAACCCGTCACGTGATGGGAACACCGTCGAGATGAATGTTGAGCAGATGGAGTTCTCCGAGAACGTCATTCGCTATCAGACAACACTGACCTTCCTCAATAACAAAATCTCCGGGCTTACCTCGGCGATAAAGGGTGAATAATGGCGGGTATTGAAAACATCTTTGACGTAGCTGGCCGTTCAATGTCGGCGCAACTGGTCCGTCTGAACACCATCGCCAGTAACCTGGCGAATGCAGGCAATATTAGTGGCACTGAAGAAGAAGCCTATCGGGCGATGAAGCCGATCTTCCAGACGACCTATGCCGAGAATGTGAAGCAATCTGGAATTTCGACCACAGAGGTGGCCGGCATTACCACCACAGAGCGCCTCCCTGAACGTGTCTTTATGCCAGAACATCCTCTTGCTGATGATCAAGGCTTCGTCTTCTCAGCAGCAGTGAATGTGGAGGAGGAGTACATCGAGATGCTGGAAGCCAAACGCCAGTATGCAAACAACGTCGAGGTGGTTACTACCCTTCGCGCGTTGATGATGCGCACCATCAATATGGGCAAATAACCCAACGGAGACCATGAATGAGCACTATTGACCCCACAAGCCAGTCGCAACTCGACAGCATCCTAAAAAAGCTGGGTGTTCAGAAAGAGGAAGATACCTCGCGTGGCAACAAGGACACGTTGGGCCAAGGCGATTTTCTTAAGCTGATGACAACGCAGCTGCAGAACCAGGACCCATTTGCGCCTATGGAGAACGCTGAGTTTATCGCGCAGATGGCGCAGTTCTCCACAGTGACCGGCATCACAGAAATGGGGACTGAGCTAAAAGGTATTGCCGAACAGCTTGGCGAATTCCGGATTGCAACAGCAGCCAATCTTCTTGGCAGCTCAGTCATGATCCCTGGAAATTACGCGCGTCCTGATGACAGCGGGGAAATCCACGGCATGCTCGATTTGCCATCTGCATCAGGCCAAACCAGTCTCACTTTCAGCAATGCTGCTGGTGACGTCCTCCATCAAATGCAGCTTGGACCGCAATCATCGGGCCTTGTTGGCTTTGCGTGGGATGAAGTGCCGCAATCAGTGCTTGATAGCGGTGAGGCGGTGCGGATTGAAGCATTTGCCGATATGGGCAATGGCATGGAGAGCCTTACCCCGAGCATTTTTGCCGAGATCCTGGCTGCCTCAACAGGCGATCCAGTCACAGGCGTGATGCTTGACGTCCGCGATTACGGTGAGGTTCGCGCGGCCGACGTCAAGAAATTCCGCCGCTAAAGCAACAATTACTCAGTTAAGTGAGATCAGTTTCCAAGTGAGGAAAAGAGCTTCGAGAGGCTCAAGGAGAAAAGAAAATGTCATTCTATACTGCGCTAACAGGTCTGAACGGTTCGTCCGCTGATATTTCGGCAACCTCAAACAACATCGCGAACGTTGGCACCACAGGCTTTAAGAGAAGCCGTGTCGAATTTGGTGACATCTTTGCAACATCACCATTGCAGAATGCCTCGTCCTCGATTGGTTCGGGTGCCATCCTGAAAGGCATCAAGCAGCAGTTTACTCAGGGTAACATTGCGGCGTCTTTGAACGCGCTTGACCTTGCGATTTCAGGGCAGGGCTTCTTTGCACTTAAGCCGTCGCTGACATCGGCTCAGACGGTTTACACGCGGAATGGTTCGCTGAACGTAAATAACGACCGTTATGTTGTCGATTCTGCGGGTCAGTTCCTTCTGACTTACCCCGTCAACACAGACGGATCGGTTACCGCAAAGGATCTGGATAGCGCAGTTCCACTCCAGCTGCCTGTGACATCTGGTGATCCGCAAGCGACCTCAAACATCAAGCTTGGCGTTAACGTTAACGCTGCATCTGATGTTGTGACAGATCGCCCACAGTTCCAGGACGGGTACACCTTCGATCCAAACGATCCTGAGAGTTTCACGAACTCAACATCGATCACCATCTTTGATGATCTCGGTAATCCAACCATCGCAACGGTTTACTTCATTAAGACCCAGGCAGCATCGGCTGATGATCCGACGAACAAATATGATACTCGTCTGGTGATTAATGACACCATTATCAACCCGGATCTTGTTAGCGCAGTGGATGATGCTGGTAAGCAGATCTTTGTTGACCGTTTCGGCCAGCAAACCACTACAATCCCTGATGATAACTACTTCATCGAGGGTAAGGGTTCCCCTCTTTACAAGCTTGACGACCTGCAGACATTGGTTCCTTCACAGCCAGCGAAAATAAGCGGCGAAGCAAGCTCTTTCGACTTTGGTGAGGAAGGTGACAAGCTTGTAGAAATTGTCACAGATCCACTCAGGTACGATTCAACCAGAGAGGGTGGTAACACCGCTGGTGACATGTACTGGGGTAAAGATTTTCTGCTTGTAAACGTGGATGAATCTGACCAGCCAGTCAGCATTGATATTAATCCTGGACTGTATAACGCTCAGCAGCTGGCGGCTGAAGTTGAACGTGCGATCAATGCTGCATACGGTGATGACCGTAAATTTCAGGTTGAACAGAATGTAGATAATACGATCAGCTTTAACTTTGAAAAAGTAGGTGCTGACGGAACTCCGGCGCAATTAGTCAATCCTGTAGAAGTCGAACTTCTTGGTATTGATAGTTTTGTGACTGAACAAATTTCCGCAGACCCTGACGCAGATTTCGCTATCACATCCACGTCACCCGAATTCACAAAAGAAGAATTCCTGTCACATGCTCAAATTCGCATAAATGAATCTTTAAATGCATATGGCCGCGAGCAGACGGGCGACCCAATGGGTATCAAGTCACTTCAATTTGCAAAGTCAAAGGGCGAGGCAATTACCTCACCCTACGAATACACACAAGTGGTAACCTTGGAGAGAACTGATGATAGTAGTGACCCTCATTATCTAGTTTATTCCTACGCTGACAGCACTCCGTCAATTTCTGTTGCTTCAGTAATGGATGAGGTTGCGGGCAATTCATCAAATCTAAATGTCGAATACGACGCAACAAATGACAGGCTGAGGATCTATCTAGCGAATAGTTCTTCCTCGAACTGGACTGATGTTGACATGGACAATTATGAGGTGAACAGCACCATAACGTTGGCAGGCAATGCTTCATTCAACGCTCAGCTTAATGGACGTAGCTTTGTAGTGTTGGACTCTCAAGAGACCACTACCTCGAAATATATCGATGTGAGCACATCAGGTCTAACTATTGGAGACAGCATCGACGATATCACAGGTGCTCAAGACCTCTTCATCTTAACAAATCCTTCTTCAAACCCACCCCAAGTTGAGGCCTTCTTTGAAGGCTCATCGGCGATATATCCCGGTGCCAAAGAACGATTTTATAGTAACAAGATTGTTCTGAGGGAAAAGCAGGGCAATGCCGCTGATACTAGCAATGGAAGCTTTGTTGCCTCGACTTGGAATATTGAAAATACGACAACTACATACACTGCCGAGTCCAGCAACTCCCTTGCTAATAATTTAGCATATTTGGGCCTTGAGAATTTACATCGTCCAGCAGTCTTAAGGGAACCGGCAGCAGGCCTGGCGGCAACTAATCGGTTCAACCTTACTTTAACTGCTACTACACCAGGGCCAAATGGCGCGACTGAAACGTTTACCGTCGACACAGGTGCAGCTGGCATCGGAGGAACTGCTGCTGGCACGGGGTTCACTGCGCTTAAGGAAGCGATTAAAACCCAAGCTAATGCCAACTCTTTTGAGTTGAATGGATACTCGTTCACATTCGTGAATGCTGCCGGCGAAACACTTTTTGCTACCGGCGCAGCCAAATTAGATGACTCGACCCCCGCTAATGTAGTCTACGACAGTGCTAACGATAATTGGCGGCATGAAGCCCAGTCAATTTTCAGCAGAGCAGAGTTGGGCCTTTCTGCCGTTACCAATAACGTTATTGCGAATGTGATTATCTCTCGTGACGACAACGTGGACTTTACGATAGCAGGTGGTGCCAACCAAAATTTTGAAGCTAGTATCACTGGGGAGGACGCCACTAGCTTTAGCGCGCTTACTACAACCGCTGTAACCACAACAGTTCTGGAAAATTCATCAGTGGATTGGGTTGATGAACTCGATCCGGCAGTATCGATTGGTTATGATTCAGTTAACCAGCGACTGAGTTTCCAAGTTGATAGAACTGTTCTTGGAAGTGGAACATCCGCCGACTTTACCTCATTCACAGCTTACGGGTCGGCCGATCAGACTGGCACAAATGGACTTGGCCTTAGAAACGCTGATAATGCACCCGAAGTTCCAATTCGTGGTGGTGAAGTCCTACATGGTGATTCATTTGTAGCGACTGGTGAAGAAATTCAACCGAACGACAAACGGTACGGAATTTCAGTGCAATATAACTCTGATTTGCA
>ENA-OSEY01003192-OSEY01003192.1-marine-metagenome-genome-assembly--contig:-NODE-3192-length-10208-cov-30.252295_pt1 | contig 10208 bp, 9 predicted proteins | sample MGYA00248465_ERZ534230 | MGnify/ENA primary metagenome ERZ534230 (study PRJEB26409, sample SAMN06344110) | marine metagenome | isolation source: Sea water from surface | place: Atlantic Ocean:Southern... | reverse complement strand
TAATTTCATAATTAGTATTATTGAAGATATTCCAATTTGTTAGAATGTGATAGAGTTTTTGTGATGAAAAAAAAAAGAACCAAAGAACCCATTCAACCAGTAAGTGGTACAAAGGTTCCAAGATTTGCCGGCCCATCAACTTTTGCTAGACTACCAGAATTAAGAGATGTTGAGTACTGCGATGTTGCAATAGTCGGGATACCATTCGATGCAGGCACAAGTTATAGACCTGGAGCAAGATTTGGTCCTCAAAGTATTAGACAAGCTTCAAGACATTTAAGAACAAATTATCATCCAAATTATGATGTTGAGCCCTTTAAAGTTCAACAAGTTGCTGATGCAGGTGATATTACTTGTAATCCATTTAATATAGATGAAGCAATTAAGCAAATTGAGGAAGGAGCCTTGGATCTTCTTAAAAAAACTGGTGGTATAATTAGTTTAGGTGGAGATCATACAATTGCGTTTCCTTTATTAAAAGCAGTAAATAAAATTAATAATGGTCCTGTTGCTTTAGTTCATTTTGATGCTCATCTTGATACTTGGGACACTTATTTTGGTGCGCCTTATACTCATGGAACACCTTTTAGAAGAGCACGTGAAGAAAATTTATTCATGGATGATGCTTCAATGCATGTTGGTATTAGAGGTCCATTGTATAGCAGAGAAGATCTTAAAAATGATGAAAGTTTTGGATTTAAGATAATTCATTGTGATGAGTTTCAAACTGAAGGCACTGATAAAATTGCTGAAAGAATAAAAAAAAGAGTAGGAGATAATCCATTATATTTATCAATTGATATTGATGTTTTAGATCCTGCTTTTGCACCTGGCACTGGTACACCAGAAATAGCTGGCATGACCACTAGAGAAATGGTTAATGTTATTAGAGGCTTGTCTGGTATGAATTTAATCTCTGCAGATGTTGTTGAGGTATCACCTGCTTATGATCATGCTGAGGTAACATCACTTGCAGCTGCTACTATAGTTTATGAGTTAACAAATCTATTTGCAAAAAAGTAAAGAAAGGTTAGGAATCTCCAATGGAAAATAAAAAAAATTTTTATATTAATGGCAAATGGGTAACACCAAAAAGTAAAGAAGAAATCAAAGTAATTGATCCTGCAACTGAAGAAAATTGTGCTGTCATAACATTGGGTAATAAAGATGATGTAAATGATGCTGTGAATGCTGCCAAAAAAGCTTACAGTTCTTGGGCGTTTTCATCAAAAGAGGAGAGAATAAAATTATTAGAAAAACTTTACGAAAATTATAAGAAAAGATGGGCTGACATTGCAAATGCGATTACGATAGAGATGGGAGCACCAAAAGATTTTGCAACGAAACTTCAAGCTGGTACAGGTGCAGCTCACTTAAAATCATTTATAAGATATTTGAAAAATTTTGAATTTGAAAAACCATTAGGAGAACATGCGCCTAACCAAAGACTTATTTATGAACCAAAAGGCGTATGTGCATTAATCACACCGTGGAATTGGCCAATGAATCAGGTTTGTTTAAAAGTAATGCCTGCAATAGCGTCTGGCTGCACTATGGTTTTAAAACCATCTGAACTAGCTCCGTTATCATCAATGATATTAGCTGAGCTTATTGATGAGACTAAAATTCCAGCAGGTGTGTTTAATTTAGTTAATGGTGATGGAGCAACAACTGGCGATGCATTAACAAGTCATCCTGACGTTAATATGATTTCATTTACTGGATCAACTAGAGCAGGAGCATTAATTTCCCAAAATGCTGCGAAAGATTTTAAAAGAGTAAGTTTAGAACTTGGTGGCAAAGGTGCAAATATAATATTTAAAGATGCTGATCCAGATGCAATAGAAAGAGGTGCTTTGAGATGTTTCAGAAACTCAGGCCAGTCATGTAATGCACCCACAAGAATGCTAGTTGAAAAATCAATGTATAATGATGCTGTGGAAAGATTAAAGAAGTATACAGAAAATTTTGAGGTTGGTGATCCAAAAAAAGAGGGAGAGCATATAGGCCCAGTTATTTCTGAAACTCAATACAACAAGATACAAACTTTAATTAAGAAGGGTATTGATGAGGGAGCTAAATTAGTAGCTGGAGGCCCAGGCAAACCAGATGGATTAGAAAAAGGTTATTTTGTAAAGCCTACTGTATTTGCTGATGTTAATAACAAAATGGAAATAGCAAGAACAGAAATATTTGGTCCAGTTTTATCTGTAATGCCTTTTGAAACGGAGGAAGAAGCTATTGAAATTGCAAACGATACTCCCTACGGATTAACAAACTACATTCAAACCAAAGATAAAGAAAAAGTAAAGAGAGTTGCTAGAAAACTTAGATCGGGAATGGTTGATGTTAATGGTGCTGGTATTGCTGTTGATGCGCCTTTTGGTGGATTTAAACATTCGGGGATTGGTAGAGAAGCTGGCGAACATGGTCTAGAAGAGTTTCTAGAGGTTAAATCTGTAGGTGGATGGAGTTAATTAAGAGTAGATTTTTTCTTAATTCCTTCAAGAAATTTTAAACATTTTTTAAGTTCATTAAGTTCAATGAACTCATCAACTTTGTGAGCTTGTTCAATAGAGCCTGGTCCACAAACAACTGTGCTGATACCAATTTCTTGAAACAATCCAGCTTCAGTTCCAAAGGATACAACTTCTCTAGAATTATCACCGGTCAAACTTGAGACTAATTCACATGCTTCTGAATTATCTATACGATCGAAACCTGTGACTTCACCTATTATTTCCTTAGTTATCTTTGAATTAGGAAAAACTTTTCTCATCTCTGGTAATAAAACTTCATTTGCATATTCATCTATTTTTTGATTTAGAAAGACACCATCTTCTTTGATGACTGGTCTTGTCTCCCATTCAACCCGACATTTGTCAGCTATTACATTGTGAGCTATACCTCCAAATATTCCTCCAACTTGTAATGTTGAAAAAGGAGGATCAAAAATTGAGTCCTTTGGAGCTCTTTTTTTTAATTCTTCCCTAAGCTCGATTAACTTATTTGCGTATTTTGATGCAAATTCAACGGCACTAACACCTTTGTGGGGCATCGAGCTATGTCCAGCTAATCCCTCAAAATAAGTTGTATATTCATAACAACCTTTATGCGCATCTATGATTTTCATTTTTGTAGGTTCACCCACAATACAAATTCCATCTTGAATATTTCTTTTTTTAAGTTCTTTAATTAATATTGGAGCACCCAAGCATGCTGTTTCCTCATCAAATGTAAAAGAAAAATGAATATCTCTATTTAAATCAACTTTAGAAAAAACTGGAGCAAACGCTAAAGTACATGCAATAAATCCCTTCATATCACAGGAACCTCTTCCATAAAGTTTATCTTCTTTAATTGTTGCTTTGAAAGGGTCTGTACTCCAACTCTTTGAAACAGGGACTGTATCAGTATGACCAGATAAAATTATTGGTTTAACCCCATTTGATTTTTTTGCTTTTATTGTTGCAAAAAGATTTACTCTTTTTTTTTCATCATCATATGTTTTAAATGAAGTTGCACCTAAATCATTTAGATATTTCTCACAATAATTAATTAAATCATTGTTATCCTCTCCAGAAATAGTTTTAAATCCAATTAAATCAGATAAAATCTTAATAGAATTTTCGTATAATTTATCTAAATTTACTTCTGTACTCATTAGTAATAATTAATATAAATATCTCATTTATGAAAGAACAAATTACTTACGACATATTTGAGAAAATAGACATTAGACTTGGGACAGTACTTTCAGTCAAAAAAAATGAAAAAGCTAGAAAACCATCTTTAGTTGTTGAAGTCGATTTTGGAAAAGAAATAGGTGTTAAAACATCTTCCGCCCAAATTACTCATTTTTATAATGAGGAAAATTTAGTTGGTAAACAAGTGATTGGTGTTTGTAATTTTCCAGAAAAAAATATTGCAGGTGTAAAATCTCAATTTTTACTTTTAGGCTCGATAGACTCTGAAGGAAAGGTAACATTAGTACATCCCTCACAAAAAGCAGAGAATGGTTTACCTATAGCATAAGTATGCATCCTGAATTTTTATCTATGGCACTATTTTGGATTGTAGCTGCTTATACACCAGGACCAAATAACGTGGTCGCATCTTACTCTGGTTTTAATTTTGGAATAAGAAAAACAATCCCTCACATTTTTGGAGTTACATTTGGATTTACTTCTGTGGTATTTGCTTTGACAATTGGTTTAGTTAATGTTTTTAAACTATTTCCAATTATTCAAACTATTTTGAAATATCTGGGAAGTTTATTTTTAATATACCTAGCCTATAAAATTAGTTTTTCAAAATCTTCTAACGAGAGCAAAAACGAAAATCCAATTTCTTTTTTAGATACTTTTATTTTTCAATTTTTGAACCCAAAAGGTGTTTTGATTGGAATTATTATTGTTTCAACATATGTTGAATATGGAGAAAATTATCTTAATTATGCGACTCAAGTTGTTTTATTTGCCTTTATAGTATCTTTATCAAGCATTACCTTTTGGACATTTGTTGGTAAATATCTTAGAAAATTTGCGACAAATGAGAAATTTATTAAATACTTTAATTATGTTATGTCAGTGCTTCTTCTTTTGAGCATAATTACATTTTATATATAAGATATGAAACCAGGAAATAAAAATTCTTACAAATCATTATCTGACCTAGAGGTTAACGGTAAAAATTATAAATATTATTCATTAAAAAAAGCTGAATTAAATGGTTTAGAAGGTATTTCAAAATTACCAAAGTCATTAAAAGTTTTATTGGAAAATTTACTTAGGTATGAGGACGATATATCAGTTAATAAAAAACAAATAGAAGCAGTAAAAAACTGGCTTGATACAAAAAAATCAAAAACTGAAATAGCTTACAGACCAGCTAGGGTTTTACTCCAAGATTATACAGGGATACCAGCAGTGGCTGATTTAGCTGCTATGAGAGAAGCTGTAAAAGAAAAAAATAAAGATCCAAATACAATTAACCCTTTATCTGCAGTCGATTTAGTTATTGATCACTCTGTTCAAGTTGATCAATCAGCCAAAAAAGATTCATTTGAAAAGAATGTAGATATCGAATTTAAAAGAAATGGCGAAAGATATTCCTTTTTAAAATGGGGTCAAAGCGCTTTTAACAATTTTAGAATTGTTCCTCCAGGAACTGGTATCTGTCATCAGGTTAATTTAGAGTATTTATCAAAAGTAGTTTGGTCAGAAGAATACAAAGGAGAAAAATATTTATTCCCTGATACTCTTGTTGGAACAGACAGTCATACAACCATGGTCAATGGTTTATCAGTTTTAGGATGGGGTGTTGGTGGAATTGAAGCTGAGGCGGGTATGTTGGGACAACCTATTTCAATGTTAATCCCTGAAGTCATTGGATTTGAAGTAACAAAAAAAATGCCAGAGGGCACAACTGCTACAGACTTAGTTTTAACGGTTGTTAAAATGCTTAGAGACAAAGGAGTAGTTGGGAAATTTGTTGAATTCTACGGTGAGGGATTAAAAAATTTAACTTTAGCAGATAGAGCAACAATTGCTAATATGGCACCTGAGTATGGAGCTACATGCGGATTCTTTCCAATAGATGAAGAAACTTTAAAATATTTAGAATTTTCTGGAAGAGATAAAGAAACAGTCGCGATTGTTGAAAAGTATGCGAAGGAACAAGGTTTGTGGGCAAGTGATGAAATTGAATTTACTGATAAAATCTCTTTAGATATGTCCACTGTAGTTCCAACAATTTCAGGCCCTAAAAGACCACAAGATAAAGTTCTTTTAACTGATGCATCAAGCAATTTTAAAAAAGTTTTTAAAGAAGCTACAGATAAAAATGATTATAAAATTTCTAAGGTAAAAGATACGGATTATGAAATTAAAGATGGTTCAATACTAATTGCAGCAATTACATCATGTACAAACACTTCTAATCCAAACGTTCTTATTGGAGCTGGACTACTTGCAAAAAAGGCTGTTGAATTAGGATTGAATGTTAAACCATGGGTTAAAACATCTTTAGCTCCTGGGTCTCAAGTTGTAACTGATTATTTAGAAAAGGCAGGTCTAAATACATATTTAGATCAATTAGGATTCAATTTGGTTGGTTATGGATGTACAACTTGTATCGGGAATTCAGGACCTTTAGCAGAAAATATAGTTGATGCTATTCAACAAGAAAATTTATATGCGGTCTCTGTTTTATCAGGTAATAGAAACTTTGAGGGTAGAATTTCACCTCACATTAAAGCAAATTATCTAGCCTCTCCACCTCTTGTTGTAGCTTATGCTCTTGCTGGTCATATGGAATTTGATTTAATCAAAGACTCATTTGGAAAAGACAAAAATGGCAAAGATGTCTTTTTAAAAGATATTTGGCCTTCAAATAAAGAAATAGAGGATACATTGAAGATTTCACTTAATGCAGATATGTTTGTTAAAAGATATTCAAATGTTTCTGAGGGACCAAAACAATGGCAAGAAATCAAAACAGAGAAAAGTAGTATTTATAATTGGGATGAAAATTCTACTTACGTAAAAAAACCTCCTTTTTTTGAAAATCTTAGTGACGACCCAGAAGGTTTTAAAGAGATTAAAAATGCTAGACCATTATTGATATTAGGAGATATGGTTACTACAGATCATATTTCTCCTGCTGGTAATATTCAAAAAGATAGCCCAACAGGTGAATATTTTATGAATTATCAAATTCTTCCAAAGGATTATAATTCATACGGTTCAAGACGTGGAAATCATGAAGTAATGATGAGAGGTACATTTGCGAACATAAGAATCAAAAATGAAATGGCTCCCGGAACTGAAGGTGGTTTTACAAAATTATATCCTGAGGAAAAAGTTATGTCAGTTTATGATGCAGTAGTGGAGTATAAAAAAAGAGGAACCGATTTAGTTGTGATTGGTGGTAAAGAATACGGCACAGGCTCCTCTCGTGATTGGGCTGCAAAAGGGACTAAATTATTAGGTGTTAAGGTAGTAATTGCAGAGAGTTTTGAAAGAATACACAGATCAAATTTAATTGGGATGGGAATATTACCATTACAATTTACAGAAAATATGAACAGAAAAAATCTGAATTTATTAGGTTCTGAATTAATTAGCGTGGTAGATATTGAAAAGGGAATTAATCCATCTGATAAGGTAAAAGTTGAGATTAAGTACGCATCAGGAGATGTAAAAATAATAGATACCCTATGCAGAATTGATACCAAAAATGAATTGGAATACTATAAAAATGGTGGAATACTCCAATATGTTTTAAGAAATATGATTTAGATATGGACGAGGATATATCAATAATAAATACAAACACGAGAAATGAAAAAATAAAAAATTTTTTTATCCACAATAAAAAAAAAATAATTTCAGGCTTAAGTTTTATCGTTATACTTTTAATATGTTATTTTGCCTTTGGCGAATATCAGGATAGAAAAAAAATTAAGATTTCAGACTCTTTTAATACAATAACTATAAATTATTCTGAAAGTAATAAGGAAAAAACAGCTAAAGATTTAATACAAATAGTTAATGAAAAAAATTCAACTTATTCACCATTATCTTTATATTTTATAATAGATAATGAATTAATTAGCGAAAAAAACACAATTAACGAATTATTTGATGTTATTATTGACGAAACCTCATTGGATAAAGAGATAAAAAATTTAAATATTTATAAAAAAGCGCTTTATAATGCAGATGACAGCAATGAGAATGATTTATTGAATATTTTAAATCCAGTAATAAAATCAGAAAGTGTTTGGAAATCTCACGCATTATATTTAATGGCAGAATTTTTTTACTCAAAAAATGAAATGCAAAAATCAAAAGAGTTCTTTAATCAAATCGTAAATTTAGAAAACGCAAATCAAGAAATTAAACTAGAGTCTCAAAAAAGACTTAACAGAGATTTAAGTGATTAAAATTTTTAATTTATTTTTAATAATAATTTTTTGTTTTAGTTGTTCACTTAATAAAAATTCCAAATTTTGGACAAAAGAAAAAATTAAAGAAATAGAAGAAAAAAAGTTTGAAAAAATTTTTGATAATCCAAAAGCTTTAAGTCAAGAATTAAATACTAATATAAATTTGAATTTTAGCACAAATCCAAAAAAGCCTAAATTATCGAAAAAACTTACAAATAATGATGGCAGGGTAAACTTTGATGGTTCACTTAAAAAATTATCTAAATACAAGTTTTCAAAAATTGAAAATTTTTATCAATTTGAACCAGTCATATCTTTTCACAGAGAGAATATAATTTTTTTTGACGATAAAGGTACAATTTTACAATTTGATAAAAATTCTAGATTAGTTTGGAAAAAGAATTATTATACAAAATCAGAAAAAAAATTAGACCCAATTTTACAATTTGCAAATAATAATCAATTTTTAATAGTTGCTGATAATCTAACAAAATTTTATAAATTAAATTTAGATACTGGGGATATAATTTGGTCTAAAAAAAATTCAGCACCATTTAACTCACAAATAAAAATATATAAAGATCGTTTTTTTGTAGTTGATTTTACAAATACTCTGAGGTGTTTTTCTCTAAAAAATGGAAAAGAGTTGTGGAATTTTCAAACAGAGACACCATTAATTAGATCTCAAAAAAAATTATCAATGGTCATTATTGAAGGAGTAATTTACTTTAATAATTCTCTAGGTGATATAAGTGCAGTTGACTTAAATAATGGTACATTACTCTGGCAGTTACCTACTCAGAGCAATTTAATTTTTGAGTCAGCCTTTTCCCTAGAGACATCAGATATAATTGCAGATGAAAATAGCCTATTTTTTTCAAACAATAAAAATCAATTTTTTTCTATTGATATTAAATCTGGGAGTTTTAACTGGGAGACCACAGTAAATTCAAACATTAGACCTACTTTGATTGAAAATTTTTTAATCTCAGTTTCTCTTGAGGGTTATTTAATTGTGATAGATAAAATTACAGGAAATATTATTAAAGTTACTGATGTATTTAATAATTTTAAATCTAAAAAAAGAAAACAGATTCTACCGACTGGATTTATCGTCGGTCTTAAAAATATATATTTATCTACAAATATAGGAAGATTATTAGTGATTGATATAAAATCTGGCAAAACTATTTCAACATTAAAAATCGATAAGGATAAAATTTCACGCCCTTTTGTTTCTAACCAAAATCTATATTTAGCAAAAGATAATGCTATAATTAAATTAAATTAATGTTTTTGAAATTATTAGATAAGTTAGGTAGAAAAAAAGTTGTTCTAGATAGAGGACCCTCACATCCAAGATTTGATTTAGCGAAACCTTGGATGAATAGATATTATTTAATTTTCAGACACAGACCAAAATGGTTTCCGTTTAATATACTTATTCATGAAATGTTAGCTGATGATCACGGTGAAGGAGTACATAATCATCTTTTCCCATATATTACGATTGTGATAAGAGGTGGTTATTGGGAAACAACTAAAGAAGGAAAATTTTGGAGAAAACCTGGCTATATTGGATTTAGATCTGCTAATGCACATCACAGAGTTGATTTGGAGCCCGGAACTAAACCTATGACAATTTTTATTTCCGGTCCATTTGGTTTAAGGAAAGGTCCAAGATCAGAATATGGTATTGATTTTAAATCAAAAAAAAATTGATGTCCAAAAATCTAGAGGAAAAATTTAGATCGTTTTGTAATTCAAAAAATTTAGAAATTAATCAAAACCAAATTATTACAATTAAATTACTACAAGATTTTTATAATAAAAATTTTCATTCTTCGATCTTCAATTTTTTTAAAAAAGAAAATTATAAAAAAGGTTTTTATCTTCATGGAGGTGTTGGTGTTGGAAAAACAATGATCTTAGATTTTTTTTATGATCTAATCCCTGAAAAAAAATTAAGACTTCACTTTAATGAGTTTATGTTAAATTTTCATAATTTTGTTCATGAAAACAAAAATAAGGGAGATGAAAATATTATTAATTTATTTGTTAAAGACTTAAAATCAAAGGCTATGTTAATATATTTTGATGAATTTCAAGTTACTAATATAGTAGATGCTATGATATTAGGTAAATTATTTGATAAAATATTTAGTGAGAATATAAAAATTATTGTCACCTCCAATATTCAAATTTCTGATTTATATAAGGATGGTCTACAACGTGATCAGTTCAAACCTTTTATTGA
>ENA-OSEY01003191-OSEY01003191.1-marine-metagenome-genome-assembly--contig:-NODE-3191-length-10209-cov-1.976905_pt1 | contig 10209 bp, 12 predicted proteins | sample MGYA00248465_ERZ534230 | MGnify/ENA primary metagenome ERZ534230 (study PRJEB26409, sample SAMN06344110) | marine metagenome | isolation source: Sea water from surface | place: Atlantic Ocean:Southern... | reverse complement strand
GCATGATATTGGTTATCTTGTGGCGACGTCTGCACGTTCGCGCAATATGGAAAAACCCGTATTTACGCCGCGTGAAGCGATAACCGAACTAGTTAAACGTCAGGCATCGCAGCATCAAGGCGAAAGTCAACGTTCTGCCTTGCTGTTTGGAGCAGAGCGGTCAGGTCTTGATAATGAGGAATTGATGTTAGCTGATTGTGTCGCCCAGGCGCCGTTAAATCCAGAATCAATGTCCCTGAATTTGGCGCAGGCTGTTCTGCTTATGGCGTGGGAATGGCGTATGGCTACCCTTGCTGACAGCGAGCAGCTGGCAGATGGGCCAGAAGGAGTGTCAGCCCCTGCAGATTTGGAAAAGCGGGCTTATTTTATGTTACGTCTGCAAGACGTTTTGGAACGCGAAGGGTTCTTCAGCAATGCTGAAATGGCCCCGATTGTGCATCGTAACTTGACCTGCCTTCTTGCTCGAAGCGCGCCAACTGAGCAGGAATTAAATACATTGCACGGAATCCTGACACATTTTGAGCGGAATACAGAAGCTGGCGGTGACAATTCTTGACATCTGAATAGGAAATCGTATACTCCCGCGCATTCCTGGGAAAGTTGACATAAAGGAAAAGCTTTACGTCACGGTAATCATACCCTACCGGGACAACAAAAGGATAAAAAGCCAATGGCACCAAAAACCGAACATAAACGTCATTCCTCCAAGCATAAAATTGATAGACGTCTCGGCGTCAATCTGTGGGGGCGCGCAAAATCACCATTAAATGCGAGATCCTACGCGCCTGGCCAGCATGGCCAGCGTCGCAAAAAGCCAACTGATTTCGGTATTCAGCTAATGGCCAAGCAAAAGTTGAAAGGCTATTATGGGAATATTGGCGAAAAACAGTTCAAAAAATATTACCAAGAGGCTGTACGCCGGCAGGGTGATACAGGCCAAAACCTTATTGGAATTTTGGAATCACGGCTTGATGCTGTGCTTTATCGTGCTAAATTGGCTCCAACTGTTTTTGCTGCGCGGCAGATTATTAACCATGGTCATGTAATGCTGAATGGCAAGCGCTGCAACATTGCTTCTGTGATGTTGAAAGCTGGCGATGCTTTGCAGCTTCGCGACAAAGCGAAGCAAATTCCTGCCATTCTGGAAGGCATAGCCTCCATTGAGCGTGATGTACCTGAATATATCGAAGCTGATCATGACAAGATGTCTGCCACATTGGTGCGTGCGCCATCTCTGGACGAGGTGCCTTATCCTGTGCAGATGGAACCAAACCTTGTTGTTGAATATTATTCACGTTAATTAATGATTTTCTAACCTTCTTACGGATATGGAAAAGGCACCAGATAATTCGGTGCCTTTTGTTTTCCAGCCTTCATTTGTGCGAATTCTGAATCATGCTACCCTGCCTGAAGGAAATGGTGTTGTGGAGCAAAAAGATGACAACAGGGTGGCCAGATGAATATTACGCTGTTATTTTCACAACACAGCGTACTGATGCCGAAATGGCCATGTATGGTCTGACTTCAGAACGAATGATTGAGCTTGCACAACAACAGCCGGGATTTCTTGGGCTTGAATCGGTCCGGGAAGATAATGGCCTTGGGATTACTGTATCATACTGGCGTGACAGAGAAGCTATCTCAGCGTGGAAAGACCATGCTGAACACCGCGTTGCTCAAGCCTTGGGCCGCAAAGAATTTTACAGCTGGTTTCAGCTGCGCATCGCAAAGGTCACAGAAGAACGCAGCTTTGGACTCGACGATTTATTAGGATGACACCTCAGTGGCCTAGCTTTGGACAGGCTGCGGATTAACATCCACTCCGTGCGTATTCAGCATTTCCATCAGTTCGCCTGTCTCATACATTTCACGGATTATATCACAACCGCCAATAAATTCACCTTTGACATAAAGCTGCGGAATTGTTGGCCAGTCTGAATACTGTTTTATTCCCTCGCGGATGGAATCATCGTCGAGAACATTCACACCCTTGAATTTTATTCCTAGATGGCTAAGAACGCCTACAACTGCGGCAGAAAACCCACACTGAGGGAAAACTGGTGTTCCCTTCATGAACAGGACTACGTCTGAAGCGTCAATGTCACTCTGAATTCTGTCTCTGGTAGATTGATCAAGCATTTTAACTTCCTTTTTCTTACCCCTTGCTAACTTGTTCGGTCATGATTTAGGAGCTCTTGTCTGCAGGGCAAGCGCGTGCAACTGTCCGCCCATACGTCCCCCGAGTGAATTATAAACCATCTGATGTTGCTGAACACGCGTTTTACCCAAAAATGCAGCACTTTCTACCATACAGGAATAATGGTCCCCATCACCTCGTAAATCTTCAATCGATATTTTGGCATCGGGAAAAGCAAGACGTATCAAGTCTTCGATCTCATGAGCCTGCATCGCCATGCTTTGTTCCTTTGCTATTGCTTCTGTTAGGTTAGGCCATCATCTCAGGCAGTTTGCTCTCATAGCATTGCCGTATCTCTTCTAAAGAAATGGTGACATCTGGGCCGACTGTCAATATCTGGCTATCTTTTGTGGTGCCAATCTGATGGCCCTTAAGATTGTGTTCATCAAGAAGAGCTTGAAATTTTACTGCATCTTCAACTTGGACCAGAAAGCGTGCCTGGTCTTCGCCAAATGCCCATGCCAGCAAAGTGTCACTTTCTGGGATATTGATGTCAGCACCCAGATTGCCTGATAAGGCCATTTCAGCAAGAGCGACAAGCAAGCCCCCATCACTGATATCATGGGCAGCCTTTATTTGGCCGAGAACGATTTGTTCACGCACAAACTGGCCGTGTGCCTTTTCAGCGTCCAAATCAACCGGGGGAGGAGCACCTCCTTCGCGGCCAGCGACAAGCTTGGCAAATACTGAGTTGCCCAGCCAACCATCTGCACAATCAGCTGGCTGACCAATCACAAAAATTGCTTCGCCTACTGAGGTAAATCCAATTCCAACAGCTGTCTCCCATTCGTCAATCAGGCCAACCATACCAATAACAGGACAGGGCTGAATCGCCATGCTATCTGTTTCATTATATAAAGACACGTTACCAGATACTACTGGGGTATCCAAAACCTTACAGGCTTTGCCCATACCATTTATTGCACCCACAATCTGCGCCATGATGTCCTGCTTTTCTGGGTTGCCAAAATTTAGATTATTTGTTACCCCCAGTGGTTTAGCGCCCGTTGCACAGATATTCCGCCACGCTTCAGCAACAGCCTGAGCCCCTCCCTCAAACGGATCAGCTTCGACATATCGGGGTGTGCAATCAGTTGAAATCGCAAGGGCTTTGTTAGTGCCGTGAACCCGAACTAGCGCGGCGTCACCGCCTGATGCAGCAAGCGTGTCTGCCATCACATCTGAATCATACTGCTCATAAATCCAGCGGCGTGAAGCCAAATCAGCTGAACTCATTAGTTTTATTAAAGCATCTTTGACTGGAAAATCACATATCAGCGAACCGCTTGTCAGAACAGGTTGCAACTCATTTGGTCTGTAAGGCCGGTCATATTCAGGCGCATCATCTACCAGCGGGGCAAGCGGAATATCACATGCCACGCCGCCATCTTTCAACAGGACCAGCCTTTGGGTATCTGTCACGCGTCCTATAGGCATGAAATCAAGATCCCATCTATCAAAAATTGCCCGTGCGGTCTCTGCCTGGTCTGGATCAATCACCATTAGCATCCGTTCCTGACTTTCAGACAGCATAATTTCATAAGCTGACATCTGTGTTTCCCGGACAGGGACGAGATCCAGATCAATTTCCATGCCCAGACCGCCCTTTGAGGCCATCTCAACAGAAGATGATGTTAAGCCTGCCGCTCCCATATCTTGAATAGACAAAACAGCTTCAGCTGCCATCAATTCAAGGCAGGCTTCCATCAGTAGCTTGCCAGTGAACGGATCACCAACCTGAACAGTAGGCCGTTTTGATTCTGTTTCATCAGAAAATTCTGTTGATGCCATGGTTGCACCATGAATACCGTCCCGGCCTGTTTTTGCGCCAACATAAATAACAGGATTACCTGCACCATTAGCAGCAGAGTAAAAAATACGATCAGCATGAGCCAAGCCCACCGCCATAGCGTTAACAAGAATATTTCCGTTATAGGATTTGTGAAAATTCACCTCGCCGCCAACGGTGGGAATTCCAATACAATTACCGTATCCGCCAATGCCGGCTGTTACGCCAGAAACAAGATGTTTTGTTTTTTGATGATCCTCTTCTCCAAACCGAAGCGCATTCAGTAACGCAATTGGCCTTGCTCCCATTGTGAACACATCACGAAGGATACCACCAACACCTGTTGCCGCCCCCTGATAGGGCTCGATATATGAAGGATGATTATGGCTTTCAATTTTAAAAACAGTGGCCAGACCATCACCAATGTCCACAACACCAGCATTCTCGCCAGGCCCCTGAATAACTTGTGGCCCTGTCGTTGGCAGTGTTTTAAGCCATTTTTTTGATGATTTGTAGGAACAATGTTCTGACCACATGGCTGAGAAGATACCCAACTCACATAAATTTGGAGTTCTGTCTAAACGTTTCAGGATTAAAAGCCACTCATCATGAGACAGGCCCATCGCTTCTGCATCAGCAAAACGCATTTCAGTATTTTCAAGCATCAGGCAACTCCCTGCAGAATCGCTCTAAGCAATAATTTACCATCTGATGACGGATGACCATTTCCGATCGCCCGTTCCGGATGTGGCATCATGCCAAGAACGCGCCCATTTGACGATAGGATGCCTGCAATATCATCAGTCGCACCATTTGGATTATCGGGCCCAAAGGCAGGGCTTGCTGTATATTTAAAGGCAATCTGCCCATTTTGTTTTAGCATCTCCAGATCATCTTCCTGTGCAAAATAATTACCCTCATTATGAGCAATAGGTATGGTCAGAGAATGGCCAGGATCAAGAGTTGATAAGAGGGGGGAGCCGTGGTCAGGCTGAAGCTGTAAATTTACAGACCTGCAGACAAATTTAAGCCGTTCATTGCGGATAAGTGTTCCAGGCAATAAGCCTGTTTCTAATAAAATTTGAAAACCGTTACAGACTCCTAAAACAGCTCCGCCTCGGCTAGCGTGATCCAACATAGCTTCAACAACTGGCGTACGTGCAGCTAATGCACCGCATCGCAGATAGTCACCAAAAGAAAAGCCGCCAGGAAGAATAATCAAATCCACTGGGTCCATCTGGCTGTCCTTGTGCCAAACGAGAGCCGGTCGGCGGCCGGTGATTTTCTCAACAGCCACCATCATATCACGATCACAATTGGACCCGGGAAATACCAGAATGGCAACTCTCATGTTGGGTCTGCAACCTCTATGGAATAATCTTCAATGACTGTGTTTGCCAATAACGTCTCACACATTCTGGCAGCACGCTGCTGGGCACGGCTCGCATCTTCAGCTTCAATTTCAAGTGTGATTTGTTTGCCTATACGCACATTGTTGGCTTCACTGTAACCAAGGCTAATAAGGGCGCTTTCAACTGCACGGCCCTGCGGGTCTAGGACCCCCTGTTTTAAAGAGATGTTGATTTTTACTTCCATATAGTTGTCTTCCTTGCTCTCCGAACTGTGATATTAGTTCTGAGTGTTTGTCTAATTAAATGAAGGGATGACAAGTCCCAGCCGGCGGGCAATTTCGCTATACCCCTCCGTGAGGCTGCCTAAATCGTGTCTGAACCTGTCTTTGTCCAGCTTCTCATTAGTCTTGCTGTCCCATAAACGGCAATTATCAGGGCTAAGCTCATCTGCCAAAACAATCTGTGGGCCTGCTTCAGTCTGCAACCGACCAAACTCTAGCTTGAAGTCAATAAGCCGGATGCCAATACCGAAAAACAGCCCAGTCAGGAAATCATTGACCCGCAGGCTCGACTCTATAATCTCATCCAGCTCATTTCGCGTGGCAAGCTTCATCGCATAAATATGTTCAGCTGAGATGACAGGATCGCCTAGACTATCATCTTTTAAACAGAATTCAACAAGTGTATGCGGCAGGGCCTGACCTTCAGTCAGGCCAAGGCGCTTACAAATAGAACCAGCAGCCACATTTCGGATAATTACCTCAACGGGAACGATATCAACTGCTTTTACAAGCTGTTCTCTGTCATTCAGTTTTTCAATAAAGTGATGGGCGATTCCCATTTGGCCAATTGCTGGGAACAGATGAGAGCTGATCAGGTTGTTCAAAATTCCCTTGCCGCTGATGATATCCCGTTTCTGAGCATTGAAAGCCGTTGCATCATCTTTAAAATACTGCCGTATCGTTCCGGCTTCGGTACCCGGATACAGAATTTTGGCTTTGCCTTCATATAGGGGATTGTCAGTCTGCTTGCTCATCAGCTATCTTTCTGTGTTGCAGCTGATGTGGGGCTGAAGACGCGATCAAATATTGTATCCACATGGATAAAATGCTGATCGAGATCAAACAACTTGTCTAGCTCATCATAGCTTAGAAAGCGGGTGATATCTTTATCTTCTTTCAAAAGTTCAAGATAGCTTATCCCTTCTTTCCAGACCCGCATTGCATTTCGTTGCACCATAACATAGCTATCTTCGCGGCTGGCACCTTTCTGCGTCAGAGCCAGAAGCACTTGCTGAGAATGTACTAGACCGCCAAGCTGGTCTAAATTTGCCTGCATGGCCTCTGGATAAACCAACATATTATTAATGACATTTGTCAGCCGAGCCAGAGCAAAATCAAGCGTGATTGTCGCATCAGGGCCGATCATGCGTTCAACAGAAGAGTGCGAGATGTCGCGTTCGTGCCAAAGCGCGACATTTTCAAGCGCAGGTATAACAGCTGACCTGACCATCCGCGCTAGCCCAGTCAAATTTTCAGTTAGAACTGGGTTCCTTTTATGCGGCATGGCTGATGAACCTTTCTGGCCAATGCTGAAAAACTCTTCAACCTCGCGCACTTCAGTGCGTTGCAAATGTCTAATTTCTGTTGCCAACCGTTCAACCGAACTGGCAATCACGCCCAGAACTGCAAAAAACATCGCATGACGATCACGAGGGATAATTTGTGTTGAAATCGGTTCTGCAATCAGTCCCATTTTTTCAGCTACATGCGCTTCAACAGCAGGGTCAATATGGGCAAATGTACCGACAGCCCCAGATATGGCGCAGGTGGCAATTTCCTTTCGGGCGGCGGCAAGCCTATGTCGGCATCTGTCAAACTCAGCATAAAAGCCTGCCAGTTTCAGACCAAAGCTTGTTGGTTCTGCATGGATGCCGTGCGACCGTCCAATAGTTGGTGTGTATTTGTGTTTTTTTGCCTTTGCCTTTAGCGCATCACAGAGCGCGTTTAGGTCAGCCTCTAGGATGTCACTGGCTCTTGTCAACTGAACCGCCAATGTAGTGTCCAAGACATCAGAAGATGTCATGCCTTGGTGTATAAAACGTGCGTCCTCACCAACATATTCAGCTAAATTTGTCAGGAAGGCGATGACATCATGTTTGGTTTCACGCTCGATTTCATCAATTCTGTCGATGTCGAACTGGCCCTTTTTCCAGACCTGTTCAGCTGCGGATTCTGGGATCACCCCAAGGGAGGCCTGAGCATCACAGGCGTGAGCCTCTATTTCAAACCATATTTGAAATTTTGATTGTTGTGACCAGATATCAACCATCTGCGCACGCGCATATCGCGGAATCATGTCGCAAGCTTTCTGTCTGTGAAAATGATGCCTCATCGTCTATCATTTTATCGTTTAAAAAGCTATAGTGAGAGCCAAGATTTTGATGATGTTCACAGAAAAAAATACTGTATCTAGTAGATTTGGCGGAGGTGGAGATGATCTTGCGAAAACTTGTCTTTGCAGCTTTGCGCACGGCGGCCAGCAATCCTGAAGTTCGCAAACAAGCATCCAAGCTGGCTCAACGTGGTTTGCAGGCAGCAAAGCCCAGTTTGATGCAGGCCAGCCGAAAGGCCGGTCAGGCTGTCAGGTCAGCATCTGACGAGTTGTCTACGGGTGTTCGCAAATTCAAGGCTGGTCGTGATGGAACGGATGATGTGGCCACGCCAGCAGACAAAAGTGATGGTACGGCTTCACAGCTGAAAAACATTACCCCGAAAAATGTTGATTAAATGCTGTAATCAATAAACCATAATGAGCCATAAGTTTTACAACTTGCGCATTCGGCGCCAGCGATAATGAGCTGATCATACGTGGTGATATCAACGAGCTGCAAGGTCCTTATGTTTACTAGAGAGGGTTGTATTTAATTTCCTCTTTAGCAGGTCAGCTAGTATATGGAGGTTGATGCATGTGGCGTGTGGATTCTGTGAAAATCTCAACACCTGTTTCTGTAACCCCGATTGTATGTTCAAATTGTGCAGACAGACTCTTGTCACGGGTAACAGCGGTCCAGCCATCATTGAGAATTTTTGTTCCAAAATGGCCAGCATTGATCATTGGCTCAATGGTAAAGAACATTCCCTCTTCCAGAACAAGACCAGTCCCGGGCTGACCATAATGAAGCACAGTTGGCGCGGTGTGGAAGACTGTGCCCAAACCATGGCCAGTGAAATCACGCACAACTGAAAAACGGTTGGCTTCAGCATGGCTCTGGATAACATGGCCAATATCACCTAATCTCACGCCAGGTTTAACAATATCAATAGCCCGCATCAGACAATCATAAGTCACCCGGGTCAGGTTCTGAGCTTTGACAGATGGTGTGCCGACCCAATACATGCGTGATGAATCGCCATACCAGCCATCAAGGATAACTGTGACATCTATATTCAGGATATCGCCCTGCGTCAGGCGCTTCGGTCCGGGAATGCCGTGGCAGACCACATGATTAAGGGAAATACAGGTTGATTTTGGAAAGCCTTTGTAATTTAGCGGTGCAGGTGTTGCCATATGTGCTAAAATATATTCATGGCAAATCTGATCCAGTTCGCCTGTAGTCACGCCATCAGTTACATGGTCAGTGATCATATCCAGCACCTCAGCAGCAAGGGAGCCAGCCTTGCGCATAGCTGTGAACGCGGCTTTGTCATGAAGGATAATCTTTTCTTGTCTCATTCCGCTCCGCTTAATCCAACTTTACCTAAATCAAAAGTTGCCTGAAATTACACCTAGACGAATTCTGACTTCCTGCCTAAAGGGGGAAGGGTGTAATATGATAAAATACAATTAGGCTAGCATTTTTGCACATCTGTGGCATGACAAAGCCATTTAAGTTTATAACAAGAAGAAAGTATTCATAGCAAATGACAAATCCGACTGCAGCGATTCTGGTGATTGGTGATGAAATCTTGTCTGGCCGGACTAAAGATAAAAATATTGGCTGGTTGGCCGAAGAATTGACCAAACTAGGCATTTCTTTGTGTGAGGCACGAGTTATAGGAGATGAAAAGGATGTGATTATGGCGCACGTCACACATCTGTCGGATGCTTATGATTACGTGTTTACATCAGGGGGAATTGGGCCGACCCATGATGACATTACAACTCAGTCAGTCGCAGCAGCCTTCGACGTACCTGTGATCCGTCATCCTGAAGCTGAAGCGAGGCTGCTGCGCCACTATGAGGGTACAGATATTGAATTTAATGAAGCGCGTCAGAAAATGGCAGATGTCCCTGATACGGCAAGTTTAATTGATAACCCGGTCAGTGCAGCGCCGGGCTTCAAGATAAAGAATGTGCATGTCATGGCGGGTGTCCCCTCAATCTTGCAGGGCATGTTTGCCACGTTTTCGCACACGCTGACAGGTGGCGTGCAGCCAACCCGCATCACCATTCAATGCGCAATCGGTGAGGGGAGCATTGCTGAGATTATGGGTAATATTGCGGCAAGTTTTGATGGTGTTTCTGTGGGTTCATACCCCTGGTTCAAGCCTGGCCAGTTTGGCACTGCTGTTGTCTTGACAGGTTTGGATAAGGATAAGGTTGATAAAGCAGCTACTCAGCTGGAAGCTCTAGTGCGTGAAGGCGGTCATGACGCTCATCGCGATCTGGATAATTCAACATTCACCTGATGGGAAAAAATATCCGAAAGGTTTATCTTTACGGTTTATCCCCTTGAGATTTATCCCAAGGGCCCTTTATTCGCCTGCGCACAGAAGGGACTGACCCTCTGCGACCGTGGCGGCGTCTCATGCGGCGGCTGGCCCGTGGGTAACGCCCTGCAGCTTCGGTTTTTAATTCAGCAAAACTAA
>ENA-OSEY01003189-OSEY01003189.1-marine-metagenome-genome-assembly--contig:-NODE-3189-length-10217-cov-2.774556_pt1 | contig 10217 bp, 10 predicted proteins | sample MGYA00248465_ERZ534230 | MGnify/ENA primary metagenome ERZ534230 (study PRJEB26409, sample SAMN06344110) | marine metagenome | isolation source: Sea water from surface | place: Atlantic Ocean:Southern... | reverse complement strand
ACCGGTTTTGGATTCCAGTTCTGCGGGTTTTCCATCCATGATGTCGCGTTGCATGGAGGCGGTTCCTTGCGGTGGTAGATTATCGAAAAAATCCCAGGTTTTCTTCAGTGATATTTGATCAAGATTGACTCCTCGTGCATTTGCTACCTGCATCACTTCTTTCAAGGCATCATCCAGAAGTTTTCGGGTTTCAGGAATGGAACGGATGATACCGATGGGAACTCTTGTGACTGCTCCAACTCCGCTAAAGGCTGAGATCAGCAGGAACTTTTCCCAAATGGATTTTTCAATATCTTCACTGATGTTTGCTTTTGCTCCAATGCAGGGAGAAAAGGCTTCTTGAAGAGCCTTCGTTCTCGAGGAGGATTGACCGTGATACTCTCCAATGGTGACATAGGGATCAGCCCCGGCATGTTGGATGACTCCGGGTTTTTCAATGAAACTGATCAATCCGCAGAGTCCTCCAAAAACCCGTTCCTTTCCAAAAATCTTTTTTAAGATTCCATGAGCTTCTACACCATTTTGCAAAGGGATAAAATACGTTGATCCTTTTGCCAAGGATTTCAGCTTTGGAGCAATTTCTGAAACCTGCCATGCCTTCACGGCGACAAGAACCACATCCACTGATGGGATTGTCTGAACAAATTCATGGGATTCAACATTCAGAGCTTTGTAATCTCCTGCAACACTTTTTATCTGAAGCCCATTCTTCCGAATCGCTTCAAGGTGTGAGCCACGAGCCAGAAAATAAACGGTGTGTCCTGCCTCATGAAGTCTTGCGCCAAAATACCCACCGACGGCACCTGAACCGATGATTGCAAATTTCACGAAACGTATTTTAGTGGTTGATGAAGATCCCTATATAAAAAAACTAGGGGACAAGACTTTTCCTGATCATGTCAGCTTTATTGATAATTTCCACAGTTTTTTCCCAAAGTCCGAGGTTTTTAATTTCACTCAGTTCAAACCATTCGGCATCAGAAGCGTCATCGGCTGCATTCAGTTCTCCCGATACGAATTCTCCGGTCCACTCAACAAGGCTGTAGTGATATTGGATTTGTCCTAGTGAATCTTTGAAAATCGAATCCACCACATCGACCAGCATCAGTGGTCCCAATTTCAGTCCAGTTTCTTCCTGAACTTCCCTGCGTGCCGCTTGTTGGAGGGTTTCTCCCAATTTCTGTTTTCCACCCGGGATGCTCCACTCTCCCTGGCGTGGAGGTTTTCCCCTGCGGATGAGTAGGACTTTTTGCTGGAAAAACACGACAATTCCTACTCCACAAATGGGACGGTCAGGGTAATCGCGGGTATCATTCATCAGCGGTATCCGTTCAGCCATTCCTGAAGAGAGGCTTCGACCTCAAGGGACTTGATCCCCTCAGTGACTTCCACTCCTTCTTGACGGAGGATGCTGAATCCTTCTCCATTGACCTTTGGGTGCGGATCACGGATGGAGGCCACAACCCTGGAGATTCCGGATCGTGCAATGGCCTTCGCACATGAAGGCGTTCGTCCCTCAAAGGAACAGGGTTCGACAGTGCAGTAAAGGGTCGCCCCATCCAGGGAATGCTTGAATTTCTGTGCTTCCTGGAGGGCGGCAGCCTCGGCATGCAAACCACCTGGAGGATGAGTGGCGCCCTGCCCCAAAACTTTTCCATCTTTAACGATCAGGCATCCTACCCAAGGATTGTCGCCAGTTGTCCCTTTAACGGATTCTCCCAGTTCCAGAGCCTGGAGCATGTAGTCCTGGTCGGTTTTGGATGACATTTTCTAGGGTGAAATGGTTCTAATAAGACAAAAATAAGAACCCGGCTAAGAATAAAATCGCAGGAGAATCTTTTTAAAAATGTAGACCATAACCAAGCATCATCTGTACAGTTTGGTTGATGATGTTTTCTTCAAGCTGAGTTTCCGTCCCGTTTTCAGTTTTCTGGTAAGGCCCGAATTCATGTTTACTTCCCCGGAGGCCTCCAACCAGTTCGCCAAATACAAATGGCATTCCGAACAGCATGAATAAGGCATCTCCTTTCACGGAACTGGTAACATACTCATCTCCGTTTTTGATTTCACCGCGTCCGTTCATCGCACGTCCGTATCCTAAGGTGAAACTCCATTCTCCCCCAATGGTGTAAGAGACATCAATGTTTTCGCTGTAGAGCGTATGAGATTGGGAGTTCAAGGTGGTTTTGGTGGTCATCATCGCCGGACCAAAACCCATTCCATTGGCAAAGACGAGGTGAATCGAGGCTCCCTGAGTTTTGATGGAATCTTCTGTGACATTGGCGCTATGGGTGATTTTTCCCTGATCCCCGGAAAGGATAAAATAGCGCAATCTGCCTATGTCATCAGCCGCATAAGAAGTTGAAATAAATAGAACCAGACTGATGAATAGAAAAAATCTTCGAAGAGAAGGTATATCGAAATACAAGGACAAGTCCCTTTGCATGTGAGGGAAGTTTTAAAGATTAGATCCGTTCATGCAAGTTCGATACTAATTGAATGAAGTGCTTACTCCCATTCTTCGTTCATCGACACTCAATGAGTAAATGGGGAGGATTTGCCAAGGGTTGCATTGCTCGGAGATGATAGGTCCTGCCGCAAATCAGGTCGGCTTTTCTGAAACATAGGTGAGGATGCGCGCATGAAACAACATACTGATGTTCTGTCCTGGGATAGAAGAGATGGTGTGATGACGGATCACATCCGCTGAGGAAGTAAATGAAAATAACAGCCTGGAAAAGCCTTTTCATCTCTAGGAGATAGTCAAAAGGACAGGCTGATGATCCGATGCCCTGTTGGTGAGATTAACCGTGATGGAATCCAAACGATGCGCTAAGTTGTTGCTGACAAAAAAATAGTCCCTACAGTGCGGGCCTTCTTCCCATTGGTTTCGATCAAAAATCCCGCAAGTCGCGTCTCTTATTGTTTCTGGATGGATCACCTTCCAGGCATCCAGGAGATCGGGAGTGTTATCCGGTAAAGGTTCGAGCATCTGACGATAAGATTGACTTTCCGGTGTGAAATTGAAGTCACCGCACATGATGACTTCCTGAGAGGGTTTATACTGTTCAAATGGTGTCCCGGGATGATCAATGCCAGGCTGGTGATGAATTTCACAGGCAGCTTGATGAAGCCCTCTCAGTTGTTGCACCTGTTGTAATTGCTGCTTCTCGGAAAAATATTCAAGGTGGGTGTTAATCAACCTGAATGAAAAATCACGATCCGTGATTTGTAACTCGCTTGCCTGCCGAAGCATGAAACGCTTTTCAGGATCAGGAGGACTAGGGAGGGGATGATGAACCACCTGTTTCACTGGAATTCGGGAGAGCACGAGATTTCCAAACTGCCTCCGTTTTCCATCCACGCCTCCTGAACGGTCATAGGCCTGGCCAAAAAAAGCTTCATAATCCCTAAAATAGTCTTGAAGAACCTGCAATTGGTCTGCACCGTCAGAGGTTTGCGGTTCATTTCGGGAAATCTCCTGGAGACAGATGATGTCGGCATCTGCGGTTTCCAGGATCCCATCACGGATTCGTTTCAGGTCGATCAGACCGTCTACTCCTTTTCCGTACTGAATGTTCCAACTCAGCAGCTTCAACATTTGATTTGAGCGGTGAATAAGAGAATCATTAAAAGTTTAAGAGCATCTTACTCGAAACTTTTTCGAATCTCTATTGCTGAAAGTGCCCCCTGAACCAACGCAAGGGTCCAGAAAAAGAAAAGAGACGGGTCAGGAGACGAATCTAACCACAAAGATTGTCTCCCGCTTTGATCAGCCGAGATAGGCTGCCCCCGACTTTATGAGAAAAAAAGGCGTGATGTTGGACTAAAAAAAATCGGATTCTTCCGTTTCGACCATTTCCAGCATTTCCTCCGATAACAGATATTCCTTGCCCATTACCGGCTCTCCCGCAACCTGATCGATTTTTTTAATTGATCCTCCGCGGGATAAAAAACGCTGCATGGCATCGTCAATTTGATTTCTTGAGATTCCAGTCTCCATTATGACCTCCTGTCAATGTTAAAAATTAAAATAATTAATGCAAATTTATGACCATAAAAAATATCAATAAATTTCAATATTTTATAAATGCATGAAGAATTGTTCTTCAAAATTTGTGCCCAAGAGTAACCTTGCAATTATTTCCTGTTCAGGAATTTTTTGTTCAAAACCGGTTTCCTGGCATTTACTTCGCATCATGCACGTCAGAAATATTAATGACCGAATCCAAAACGCCTTATGGATTTTAATTCCTGGAAAAGAGATTTGATCCAGGGGAATCGATTAAATGTCCTTTGGAAAGATGAATTTTTTGGCATGACCTCCGCATGAGAACCTTTTTAGATCGGATGCGGGATTTGAAAAACCAGGAAATCTTGCAGAGGTCCGCAGAGGAACCCCTTGAGGCATTGAGGGAAAAGGCACTGGATGGTCAATGCCCTTCGAATTTTGCTGAGGCAGTCAAAGATAAAGGCAATGGTTTGCTGGAGATCATTGCGGAAGTCAAAGCCCGTGCTCCAGGCAGAGTCAATGTGGAAAGTCTGGACCCAATCACTGTCGTCCGTGAATATGCCCAGGGCGGTGCAGCAGCAGTTTCTGTATTAACCGACCAGAGCTGGTTTGGTGGGAATTTGGACACCTTATCGGAGGTTTCGGAAATTACGGATCTTCCTTTGCTTCATAAGGAATTCATTGTCAGCGAGTACCAGTTGCTGGAAGGGAGACTCAGGGGTGCTTCCGCATCACTTTTATTGGCGTATTATTTTGATCAGAAAGAATTGAAGGAGATGATGGAACATTGTCATCGATGGCAACTGGAACCCGTCGTGGAGTGTTCTCTGGAAGAGGAACTGCCGAGAGCACTGGAAGCCAATCCAAAGATTTTAATGATCAACAACCGTCCGATTGCGGCGATTCCTGAAGAACCATCGAAAACTTACCAGCAGGGCAGTGTCGAAGTGACTTTGGACTGGTGGGACAAGTATGAAGAAATCAGGGAATGGAAAGAACAGCCGGGAAGGATCCTGATTAGCGCGAGCTGCATTGATGAACCCTATCATGTCCAGCGTCTTATGGAAATTCCATGTGATGCTTGCCTGGTGGGCAACAGTGCCATGACCGCGGAGGATCGGGTTTCCCATTTAAAATCCTTGCGAAAAGGATCATAAACAACTTCTCAAACAGGATGCATGAACAAAGCTTCAAAAAGTGAATTAAGTGTACTGGTTGTCGATGACGACGAGAACATTCGACTCGTACTGAGTAAAGCACTGGAAAAAGAAGGCTATCGTGTCAGTACCGCAAAAAGTGGTGAAGAAGCGCTATCGATTCTTCAGCGCAGTTTTTTTCATGTGGTGATTTCCGACATCATGATGGCAGAAATGAACGGGATTGAGTTACTGCATCAGATCAAGGAAATGAATTCGTTGATGCAGATCTACATCATGACGGCGCACAGTACCTTGCCCCATGTGATTCAGTGCATGAAAGGGGGGGCATACGATTACTTTGAAAAACCTCTTCAGTTGAAGGACGTCATGACTTCCCTGAATGAAGCTTCAAGACGGGCTGCGCGCTGGAAGGAACTTTACGGAAAGCATTCAATTCCAGCAAAAACGGATCAGGTAACCGCGGAATGATTCAAAATTTTCTAGTTAGAATTAAGATTGCCTAAAAGGGCATTTTAAGGTTTTAGTGACTTCGGCTAAGAACGTAATGCGCAAGTTTTTCTAGAGAATCTCGGGCAGGACCTTGAGGTAGTTGTTCCATTTCATGCAGGGCTGAGGCGATATAATCCCCCGCTCTACCGAGGGTATACTCGATGGATTCGTATCGCAGGATCATTTGAGTCACTTCTTTCAATTGCTCCGAGCCAATTTGTTTTTCTTTGATCAGATCCAAAAGAAAGCTTTTCTCATCCGCCTTACAGTTATGGATGAGGTGAATCAATGGGAGGGTCATTTTCCTTTCCATCAGATCCGTTCCATGATTTTTCCCCGTTTTTGGACTTTCCACATAATCCAAGGCATCGTCCACAATTTGAAACGCCATCCCCAAGGCTTCACCATAACGTTTGAGAGCTTCAGATAATTCTGGAGGAGCCTTTGCCAAAACGGCTCCTGCCTGAGCAGCACTTCCGAAAAGGCATGCCGTTTTCAGGTAAATGATCCTTAGATAAACCTCCTCATCTTCTGATCCAATTTCTCTTGTCAACTGGAGAATTTCACCTTCCGCCATCAGGGTTGTCGTCCTTGACATGATTTGAAGCAATTCCAGATTTCTCAGGGTGGTGAGCATATGGAATGCTTTGGAAAGCAAATAATCGCCACTGAGGACACTGGCTTCATTCCCCCATATCTGGCGTGCCGCTTTCTGGGCTCGACGGGTCTCTGCCCCATCGACGACATCATCATGAAGCAAGGTTGCGGTGTGAAGGTATTCCACCACCTGTGCTACCCTGAGTGGAGATTCTCCAATCGATTCAAACAGCGATGAGGCCAACAAGACCAAAGCTGGGCGGAGGCGTTTGCCTCCCGCAAGAAGGATGTGATGGGCAACGGTATTCAATAATTCGACATCGGTATCGATATCGTGAATGATGAACTTTTCCAGGAGATCCATTTCCGGACCAATGTTTTTAAGAATTTCTTCGGGCCGGATCTGCAGATTTTTCTGTTCGGGACTTCCCACTTCATTTTGAACAATTCTTGCCGGGCTATTTGTGATCATGCTCGGTGTGGGAATTTAGGTGAAGTCGAAGTAAAAGAATTGATGATTGAATAAAATGATTCTGAGAAAAAATGCCTGATGATTTCAACAATCAGTTTGGTTAAGATTCTAAGTATTTAATGAATATTGGGTCAGAATATTTTTTATCTAGTGTTATTCCAAACCATTCCTTAATCAAGTGCTGATTGTGAATCGCAGTCACAAAGATTCAGGATTAACAAAAAATACGTAAGTAGATCCAAAATTAGATGAGTATGCTGGAGTTTGAAGCTTATCATCCGGTGGTTGAAGTGCTCGTGAGTCGATTTGAGGTCGATGCTGCCGGTCTGGAAAATCTGCATGAACAACTTCTCGCTTACAGGCGTGACCTGAAAAAGCTTAAGGAGTTATTACTTAAATATAAGCTTACCAACGAATTGGTTTATCAACAGGCCTTGGCAGAATATTACGATTTAGAGTTCCAGGAAAACATTGATGAAGCTCCTGCGGCCAAAGAATTCACTTCAATGATCCCGATCCGTTACGCCAAGCGCTTTATGTTTTTCCCGGTACGATGGAAAAAAGGAGTTCTGGAAGTTGCCGTGGATGATCCTGCCGAATCCCAGGCTCTGGATGATTTGGGACGGCGTTGTAAATGTCATGTGCAGGCACTGGTTACCACCCCTCAAGCCCTTTTGGATTTAATCAATCGGAGTTATGACGAATCCAGCGCTTCCACAGAAGATGCCGTGGACCAACTCGATAACGTTGAGGAATTCGAGAACATCATGGGCATTGAAGAGCCGGAGGATTTACTTGAAGCCACGGATGAGGAACCGGTCAAGCGTCTGGTCAATAGTCTTCTCTGGCAGGCTGCAAAAGAAGAAGCGAGCGATATCCACATCGATCCTGCTCCTGGAGAGACCCAGGTTCGTTATCGAATCGACGGAATGCTGCACCAGATCACAGTCATTCCCCGACAAGTCCATGTAACCGTGGTGAACCGCATCAAGGTTATGTCAAGGTTGGACATCGCCCAGAAAGGATTGCCCCAGGATGGACGATCGATGGTTCTGATTGCAGGTAAAAAAATCGATATCCGGGTTTCGACGATTCCGACGGTTCATGGTGAAAAAATCGTGATGCGATTGCTTTATCAGGATGAAAAACTGATGAAACTGGAACACCTCGGACTGTTTCCTGAAGTGATGTTGCCCTATGAAAAAATGATTCAGCGGAGTGGGGGGATCATCCTTGTTACCGGCCCCACTGGAAGCGGAAAAACAACAACACTCTATGCCACCCTGGCCTGCATCGATCACCGTTCACGGAATGTGATAACCATCGAAGAACCTGTGGAATATAAACTTTCGGGCTATAGCCAGATTGAAGTAAACCCGAAACTCGGGTTGACCTTCGCCCATTCACTGCGTTCCGTATTAAGGCAGGATCCGGATGTCATCATGGTTGGAGAGATGCGCGATTCTGAAACGGCGCAGATTGCGATTCAGGCCGCTTTAACAGGACACTTGGTATTCAGTACCGTCCATACCAACAGTGCTCCTGCAACCGTAACCCGTCTGATCGACATGGGCATCGAACCTTTTCTGGTCACTTCCACCATCATTGGCATTCTTTCCCAACGGCTCGTTCGAAGAATCTGTCCTGATTGCAGAACGCCTTATGAAGCACATCCTGAAGAACTTCGTGAACTGGGAATACAGGAAAACGCTTCAAATCCTGTCAATCTCTACAAGGGTCAGGGTTGTAACAATTGCAGAGGAACCGGGTATCGCGGCAGAATCGGAATTCATGAACTACTGGTGATGAATGAACGGGTAAAAAATGTGATTATGACCAACAGTGATGCTCAGGCCATCAAGCAACAGGCCATCCTGGAGGGAATGAAAACGTTGAAGATGGATGGCACGGATAAAGTATGTCAAGGATTCACCTCGGCGGAAGAAGTTTTGTCAGTGACCTATGAAGATGAAGCCGAAGGATTGTCATTTTCGGAAAGCAATTTATAGTAGTGAGGAGGTGCTGATCAAGTAACCAAATCCATTCACAATTCACAGGGCGTTCAGTTTTAGAACAAGTTTTTGTTCGTCCATGAGGTTTTTCAATTTCGGGGAATCTCTAAATCAAAAAACTCTTAGAGGAAAAATGAAAGAATCTGCTCCAAACCTGCTCACCCCCTATGGGATTCATTGTCAGACTATTCTTCGCAACGCAAGTCCCGCCATTCTCTATGAAGAAGCACTTTTATACGAAACAGATTCCGCAGTATCCGATACAGGAGCCCTGATCGTTTCTTCTTCAGAAAAAACAGGAAGAAGCCCTAAAGACAAGCGAATCGTTACCACTCCTGAATTCATCGACGACATATGGTGGGGCGATGTCAATATCGGGATCGATGAAGACACTTTTTTGATTGTCCGGGAAAGGGCAATCGATTACCTGAATATTTGTGACCGACTCTACATCACCGATGGTTTTGCAGGGTGGGATCCGAAATACCGCATCAAGGTCAGAGTTGTTGCCAGCCGTCCCTATCATGCTTTGTTCATGCACAATATGCTCATCCGGCCTGATGATGAGCAGCTTGAGGAATTTGGAAAGCCGGATTACGTCATTTTCAATGCAGGAAAATTTCCGGCAAATCCGCATACCAAATACATGACCTCCAGGACCAGTGTGGACCTCAGTTTTGCCAGAGGAGAGTTTGTTATTCTCGGAACGGAATATGCCGGAGAGATGAAAAAAGGGGTCTTTACCATCATGAACTACATCATGCCCAAAAAGGGAATCTTATCCATGCATAGTTCAGCAAATGTTGGAAAGAATGGGGACGTTTCGTTATTTTTTGGACTTTCTGGAACAGGGAAGACGACCCTTTCTGCAGACCCGAACCGAAGCCTGATTGGGGATGATGAACACTGCTGGACTGATGATGGAATCTTTAACATTGAGGGGGGATGTTATGCCAAATGCATTGATCTCAGTGAGGAAAAAGAGCCGGATATCTTCCATGCGATCCGCTACGGAACCGTCCTTGAGAACGTGGTTTTCGATTCCCAATCCAGAAGGGTCGATTATGCAGACTCCTCGGTGACTGAAAACACACGAGCTTCATATCCTATTGAATACATTGAGAATTCACTGGTTCCTTGCCTTGGAGGACACCCGGATAACATCCTGTTTCTGACCTGTGATGCCTTCGGGGTCTTGCCCCCCGTCAGTCGATTGACTTCCGAACAGGCCATGTATCATTTCATTAGCGGATATACCGCTAAGGTGGCAGGCACTGAAGTTGGGGTGACGGAGCCAGAAGCCACTTTTTCGGCCTGCTTCGGAGCCGCCTTCATGGTGTGGCATCCAAGTAAATACGCGGAATTGCTTGCAGAAAGGATTAAGCAACACGGGACCACGGTCTGGCTGGTGAACACCGGTTGGTCCGGAGGGGGATTCGAAACGGGCCAGAGAATGTCCCTAAATACAGCAGGGC
>ENA-OSEY01003188-OSEY01003188.1-marine-metagenome-genome-assembly--contig:-NODE-3188-length-10217-cov-3.776331_pt1 | contig 10217 bp, 7 predicted proteins | sample MGYA00248465_ERZ534230 | MGnify/ENA primary metagenome ERZ534230 (study PRJEB26409, sample SAMN06344110) | marine metagenome | isolation source: Sea water from surface | place: Atlantic Ocean:Southern... | reverse complement strand
CTTGCCTCGTTGTTCGCTGATTCACCTTTTATTTCTAGGTCTGCACACTGAATATTTTCAGTTACCTTTAAATTTCTATTGACGTCTACACCACCTTTGAATACACTATCAAGAGTTGTATTCTCAACTGTAATCTTATCCCTAACAATAATCTCATCAAATACAGGACGTAAGTTTGCAGTCTCACCAACGATTGATAATGTAGGAGTATCAAGTGATGCTTCCTCACCAGTAACAGCAGATATTCTAGTGTTACCAATGAATAGGTCACCATTACTGTTTAGACCAGAGTAGAATGCAATACCACCATCTTCTTTCTGTGACTGTGCTAATAATGTCTCAGCTTCGGTGAGAACTCTGTTCTGAACTGAAGGTAGACCAGTAGAATAGTTACCAGGTCCGAAACCAACGTATTCAAATGTATGGTTACCAGATCTTAGAATACTAGGTCGTCTAAGTTCAGATGGAGTAGATCCCGCACTACCACCACTGTATATGACAGGAACCATTCTCAAGTCTTTATCAATTTCAGCAGCGTTACCATCTCTTGCTTCAAGAGTAATATAACCCTCGGAAGCAGGATTACCTGTACCACCTTCATTAACATAGTTGTTTTGATCTTCCTCTATGTAATTTTTAATTGCTTCTTTAGTGATTGATAATGACAAATCTTCAGTACCTGTGCCATCAGTTGTCTCAACTAAACCAACAACTGTATTACTAGCAACAGATGTTGCTGCATTTGGATCTTCAGTTGGGTTATCTTTATCTAATACTGGATACAAATTGTTGATGTTTTGACCAAATGAGAATCCGCTTAGGTTACCATTTGTAGGAGTTATACTACCTTTTAAGGCAGTTACATAGTAAATACCATCTTGAACTGATTTTTTAAGTTCCTGTTCTACTTGAATATCATAGATGTAATATACTTGAGAATACAAGTTTCCTGCACTTGCACCCCTTGTTTGAAGTATGTAACCATTAATAGGTTCTCTTGATAATGCTTGAGAATTGTCAACAGTGTAACGAAGTCTATACGTTCTATCTCTAGATGATCTGTTATCAGGAACACGTTGCACGTAAGATGATCCTGTGAATAGTGAGTCAGCATAGAATAATTCACTACCTAAATGATGATGAATACCAACATATCCAGTTGTTGCATTAGCGTTTGAGTCTCCAGACGTAGCAGCAGTTACCCTTATATACCAGTTGTTTTGATATTGATCCCATTGTAATGGATGATTTGAATCGCCAGGTGTCAATTGATCTGCTGTTACATTTGTATATAAATTGTCAGCAGGAGTTGTGCTACCATTGGGAGTAATAAGAGCAGCAAATGTGTCTGATACTGATCCATCAATCAACGATACATATATCTTATCTTGCTTACGTGCACCAATACTGAAACCTTGTAGTTTATATGGTGGTTTAGTTGCTAGTGATGTGTAACCATAGAGATACAATCTAGTATCAGCAGCACCAATATATCCCCATGTTATATTTCCATCAATCGCAGTTCCAGAAGTATGTACAGGTGCTTGTCCAGCCTGACTGGAACCACCACTTACACCACCGCCTTGTGCAACACAGATATATGTGTTACCTTGATAAGATACAGCATTGCCAACTTGTATGCCACTTGTTGTGTCGGTTCGTTCTACATTTCTAGAGAAGTTTGATCCACAGTTATTTTGTGTTTTTTGAACATCAATTGCCACATAACCAACAGGTATTTCATCAACAACTCCTTTATAACAAGTTTTACCCGCACCCGCTGTTGCTCCATGTAAATTTCTATAACCTCTATTAAGTGTTAATTCACCATTTGTTCCATTTACAGCACTGACTAGATATGACTCTAAATTATCTCTAGTATCAAATCTTACATAATCACCAGCTACGATGCCATGGGTATTAGTTGTAGAAGTGACAGTAACACTATTGAGTGAAGTAGTAAAGGTTCCACCGACTGCAGAATACGTTCTTGCTAATTTCTGTGGAGGTATAACGTGTGTTATAGTTCCCGCTTCATCCTGAGTAAATGGTTCAGTTTTAAATCCCTTTGCTCTTAATGCACATGAACCAAAGTTACTGTTGGAGTTAGTAATTGACTGGTCACCACCAGATTCAGCAACAAAGTGATCAGCAAATCCAACAGCAAACACTGACACTGCCTGTATAACAGAGTCATTAGAACATTTTACGTGGAAGTTTCTATATGATGCCTTGTATATACTATCTCCATCAGTGTGTGATCCTGCAATATATGCAGATCCATCCCACTTAATGAATGCATTGTCATCTTTCTGTAGTGATACACCAGTGAACTGAGCAACAACCATGGATTTGAATCCAGTTGCTTTATTACCATCAGCATGCATACCTTGCATACCCCATGTAGAACGTAGAGATATGTTAAAGATATATGGTGATGAACTATCAACGTTATCAACTTCTACTTTCACCGTTGATCCACCCGCAGTTGGGTTACCAGATGGTGCACCTGTGCCAGGATTCTTGATAGTATATCTAAATGTTGTTGGTGTTGGTATCGCACTGATAAAGAACGATCCATTAAATCTTGATGCGTCAGTTCCTGTGACACCTTCTAGTAATACAGGAGTTCCAACAGAGAAACCATGAGCATCAGCAGTTGTAACCTCTGCTGTTGTTGTGAATACGTTTGTGCTAACAAAGTCAGTAACAATACTACTGATTGTTTTAGGACCTGCTGTGTTAGGACCTACGATTCTATTCTCTTCTACTCTTGCCTGTAGTTCGTCAGCAGATATAACACTTGTGCTATCAGGAATATCTTCCCATGCTTTTGCTACCTTTTGATAGTATAATTGTAAGTCACTAACTGATAATGCGTTACCATCTGTGCCTACTGTAGAACTCAATGTGTTCTTACCATCAGCATACTCAAAACATGTAAGTTTATGGTGTGAGAATGTTGGAGGTGAAGATGCACTTGGTTGTGCAGGGTCTTTGTATACACCAGATGTTATACCATCAAAGAATGAAAACTGCCAAAAATAACAACCACCTGTAACACGGAAGATAGCACTGCCAGGTATTGATCCAGATGTAGGATCGGGAACATATAAAGGACGTAGTTTGGTCTTACGTAAGTCCATACCTACGATAGATGTTCCTCTAGGAACTATTACACCGCCCTCTGTTGAGTTAAATCTGTATAATACGTTGTTTGGATTTATATTACCACTATCATCTACTAGATCAACATCGCTAGATGCACTTAATTCAGCGATATCAGCAGGGATGAATGCTTGTCCAGATGTATTTGTGCCTGGTCTGTTGTCAATAACATAGTCGCCAGGATATAATACTATACTAAAAGACTCGAATGTATCATTAAACTGACCACTCTTGTATGAAAATCTTGCTGCTTCAATCAACGCCCTCTGTATACTTTTAAAGGGACGGTTAGGAGAGTTACCTCTATTGTCAAAACTATCTGATGCATCAAAGTCATCAGAGTTGACGTATAAGCAACGTCCTGTTTTTGATGTAAAGACGTTTTTTAGTCTAGTAAGTGCCATCTTTTAATACTCTATTATGATGCGACCTCAGCAACTTCTTCAAATCCAACTAAGGTGAAGGTGACTGCTCCAGTGCATTTTACATATAACGATTGATATTGTCCAAGGACAATTCCACTAAACTCTTGAACTGTATTGTCAGCGACTTGCATGCCATTAACAATGAGTTGCTCGGTAGTTGCTCGTGATACAGAAGCTACTAACAGTTTTTCACCGTTATTATCAATGAACTCTGTAACTGGGGTTGAGTTTCCTACTGCAGCAAACTTATCTTGGTTTACTGTCACAGGTCTGTAGAATTTATTCATTCTATTGAGGTTATTGTTTGCCTGTTCGCGAACCTCATTATTAATATCATATATCTGTGCATAATCTATATTATTTCTAAACTCATGGTTTAGTAAATAAATTTTTCCAGTTAATGTATCAAAGTATCTCACAAAACCAGACCACCCTGCTGTTCCACTAGTTCCTGCATATGTGGAACCTACAGAAAATGTTCCACCACCACTAGATGTAAAGTTTGTATCGCCTGGTAAGTCTAGTCCCTTTGGATGAGACATATTTCTCAACCACAATTCACCATTTGCTTGATCCCAATAATGAATGATGGCAGTTTGTGCACCACCATAACCAGAGTTTGTCCAAGATAATGTCTCACCTTGTGCAAATGTTTGTGTGCCACCTAAGTTTCCATACTCTATTACGATAGATGATGTATAACCGTTGCTAGTATTATTAGATATAAGGAAACCAGTATAATTGTCTGGTGCACCTGGTTGTGCTGAAGGAGCATCTAATTGTATTACGTCTGATTGCTCTACTATACCAATGTCTATATCTAATGCACCACCTGTATTATTTGACACAAACACCTTACCACTCATCAATGTTCCATTAGGACATGTGTAAATGTTATACTCTGTCGGTGCAACAGTGTTACTGTTAGCAGGGAGAGTTGCGTTTGTATATGTTGAGACTGTTGGAGTAAAGTGTGCTAAAACTCCATTCTGTTTGACCGCCATTGTTTTAAATTAGTTACATGTTAGTAAAGAACACTCTTGCTCTGGAAACTCCTCCAGTAGAGGATGCATCTAGTGTTGCAGATTGACCTGTTAGTGGATTAGTAAGAACTATCTGTCTAGCAGCAATTCCACCACCAACATTATTTGATGGATCAGTTGTGGTTACCACTAAATTACCATCAACATTTGCATTACCAGATACGTCAAGTCTTTGACCAGGTGTTTTGCCTATGCCAAGATTAGCATTAGCATCTAATATCATCTCATCAGTTCCAATACTATTGGTAAAATGAGTTCCGATAGCAGCAGCACCCTTTTGTAGGATGAACTTACCCGCAGATCCATTTCCTGCAATAATGGTAGAGCCTGTAGAATATATAGACCCCTCAACTTCTAGATTATATGTTGATGCTGCTCTACCAATACCTAGTTTGGCAGAAGCAGTGGAACCTAACTGAAAGTCAGTTCCTGTAGTAGCGGTAACGTTCCCGCCACCTGTAATGTTGCCTCCGAATACAGCGTCGCCAGTAGCACTAGCCAGAGTAAACTTATCAGTAGCAATAGTGATGTCGCCACTGCCTGTGATAGATGTGACAGCATCTATAGCACCTCCAATGTTGATACCTGTTGCACTTGTTGTAATGCGTGCAGCATTGTTATGATATAGTATTGATTCTGTTTCAGTTCCCTTAAAATAGTATGATGTATGTCCTGCATTCATCAATTCTATCTCAGCAGAGGATATGGTTAGACCAGTAGTTCCTGCTGTTGATACATAAGCTTGATCCGAAGCATTGAAATAATATAATTTAAAGTCGTCATCATCTCCAAAATCAATTCGATCACTATCTCTCATATCAAGGTTACCATTTAAGGTAATATCACCAGTAATAGTTGCACCCTGACTCATGATAACTGAGTTAGAGAACGTTGTTGATGCAGCAAATGTTGCAGCAGCATTAACAGTCAAACTGTCTGCTGCGTCATCACCAATAGTTGCACTACCAGAAGATGTAAAACTCTCCATTGAGAGAGCACCACTGAATACAGGAGATATAATAGTCTTATTCTCCATAGTTTGTGCTGATTTGAGTGTCAACAACTCATCAGTATTGTTAGTTATCTCTGCTTGGTCAGGAAATGTATATACATTCATCACACCTGGCGTCAAGTTAGTTACACTAAACCTTGCTACCTTTGTCTCATCAATAGAGTTTGGTATTTGAAAGTTAAGATCATTAACTGCCAAAACAGAACCTAGACGTATTTTACCTGTACCTTGTGCAGATATAGTAAAGTCTAGGTTAGTGTCAGCATCGTCTCTTGCTTGTATATTAAGAGTCGTTCCGACTTTTTGTAAGTTAAGTCTAGCATTTCCCATCGCAAGACCAACCTGTCCCTGAGTCTCGGAAAATACACCAGTAGCAGTCTTGCCTTCAAATCGAACGCCAGGTGCTGTATATGTTCCAGAAGGAACTGCAGTAAAAATACTTCCTACTGCGGATCTTTTATTTTGATCGGTTGGATCTGAGTTATCAAGTAATAGGAGGGTATCAGAAGAAGATACTTGTCCTACACCTAATAATGTCAAATCGGATATCTTACGAGTTGCCACTACATACCCACAATAATACTATCAAGTATATTTATACATTCTTTTTGAAGTGAAAGAATCCTTCACTACCTTCCCAGTATCCCACATCCCATGTATGATACTCATCTGCATATAATCTTGCTTTACTTTCCAACGGTTCACCATTCCATTGACAGTCTGGTTCCGATTCTCCCTCAAAATATATACCAGTCCATTTAAAAACTATATCACATGCAGGGTTATGCACTATGATTAACTCAGGGCAAACATATTCTATTTCTACAGTCTGTTCTCTATATGGTTTTTGCATGTAACTATAACGAGACGATGTGTGATATTTGTATTCACTAATCTTCTCGTGTTTTACTATTATATGTGCCCACTTAGTAGGATTTGATGCTGCCTGTGTCCAGTTATCAAACTCACCCTCAAACCAATCACAAAATTTGTCAATCATTCAGCGTCTTCTTCAAGTGCCTTGTCTATTTCTTTGTCTAATTTTTCATAGTCTACTGCTTTTGGAAGATTTTCCAATGGTTTTTTAGACATCATAGGACTATCAGGATGAGGAACTGGATTTACCTTATTTTTGTACTTATCTACATTAATTGATTTTTTCTTACCTTTGTTTGCTTTACACTTCTTAATTGTTTCAATAGCGTCGCCAACGGTAACAATATTTCCTGCTTCCTCGTCAGGAATCTCAATACCAAAACATTCTTCTAAGAACATAACAAGTTCTACCATGTCCAGACTGTCAGCGTCTAGATCAATAAACTTACTATCCCATTGAATGTCCTCTTCATTAACTCTATCTCCTAGAGTTTCTTTAATAGCAAGACTTGCTATCTTTAGCATCATATCCTTAGTAATCTTCTTAGAAGATTTTAGAATATCTTTGATTTGTGCGTATGTATGATTATAAGACATTAAACGTAACTCACATCTGTAACTGGAACCATTTCGCGAACGACTTCAAGCACTCTCATGAACTGATCAGAGTTGCATGAGATTTGCTTGGTATCACCGCTGCTACCTACTATTGTAAATGTTCTTGATGGAATGTCAACTATGACTTTCTCTAGTGTTTCTTGTTCGTCGTAAAACATTAATAAAAAAGATAGAATCTGATATAATGATAACACGTTATGGTCAAATGTGCAAGATGCTCAATGGTTCGCCACCAATCGTCCCTTTGAGGAATATGTTGAATGACACAGAGTATCTTGGTTCATCTTGGAAGTTAGTTGCAGTCTCATGTTGTAATGTAGATGGGAACAGCAACATAGTATTCTCCATAGGATTTAGTATGTGATTTACGGTATTGCATATATTAGGAACCTTGAAGTCAGGAACTATTGATCTTGGTGTGGTATGAAACCGTATTGGTGCTTGAGCAGCTTGAGGATAATACACCCCTGACATGAACGAGTTAGGATGTGTATGTGAATGTATCTTTTGCCCATAGTCACAAGAAGTTCCCCACATCAATGTGATGTAAGGTTCTACGTCTTTGTATTCATATATGTCATCAAATATTGTCTTGACTTGTTCTAATATAGGTTTAGATACAAAATTATATTCATCTAACGTATGAAGTTCGTGAGATTTTGTTAAAAAGAAATCCCTGTTGGGATCTCTAACTATATCTCTTTTTAATAATTTAATTAGTGCTTTAGTATCAAGCGATAGGTTGCAGCAGACTACATTCTGTGCAAACAGAGGGAGAACATCAGTGATCATAATGTAAAAATAATGTTATTGTACAAGCATGTACACGTTTACAAGTTGAATTGCGTGACCTTCGTTACCGTTAGTAAAACCGCCACTTGGGTTACAGGAAGATCCACCAGACCATCCTTGATAAGGTCCGTGACCACCCCATGACCACATAAATGTGCGGTCACAGTTGTTACCACCACCATATCCTAACGTATCTGTCCAACGGTTTCCACTACCCCAGTTCATCAGCGTGCTACCAGATCTAAAAAATCCACTAGACTGTGTTGCAGTAGCATTTACACTAGATGCACTTTGTTGGAAATATGTCCATGACCAACTGGTAGATGTTGTTCCTTCAAAATACCATGAGTCTCCTCTATTTCTTCTATTACATAGGAATTTAGCGTTCTGCCAGTTGAATGAACATAATGCACTACAAAAATCATTTGGGGCAACAGATATTGGAGTGTTCTGCTGTAAGTATGTGCTTGTTAATCCACCACCCGCATAGTTCTGTCCTGACGTTTGCCACCAGTTAGTTGACTCTCTACCTCTTGCAATCTGTACATATGCAGTTGAGTTTGGTGACTGGGATGTATTTACATATACTTGAATAGCATTGCCAGAATATCCAGTTGGTTTGAACCAGTAGTCTCCGTCAACAGGATTAGTTGCTATCCATGTTGAAATATTAACGACTGGATCAGCAGCAGATTGACCTTGTGATCCTCCACCAGCTGCACCTGTCCATTCACCATCAATATATACTTCTAATTTTTTCTGCTGCGTATTAATTCCGATAAGACCTTCTACACCGCTAGGTCTAGTAGAGTCAGTCCATGTAGGTAATTTAATTGTTCCATCTACTTGTAGACGATGACCACTAGGAATTCGCACTTGATTTGAATAAGTGCTGAAACCTTGCAGATCATGTATGGTAAGTGTGCTCATTGTCTAATAGTTTCCTTCCAAGTTATTTATCATTAAAAAAATGTACTATTTTCTGTACGTGCAGCACGTCTGATAATCTCTGCTGTTTTGTTTATAAGATCAATACCTGTTTGCCTCTGCTGTTTCATATGCAGCATAACTTTGTCTGTCTTATCTTCTCTTACTAATCCTTCGACGTAATCGTCTAAATGTTTTGCAAGCATGCTTTTTAAAAATTCTGCTTCTTGCTTACTTACTGACATGTGATGTTGTGTCATGTGTGTTAATTGAAATCTACAATCAATTCAAGTATATCTCGGTTCCTGCAATGTTGACATTGCCACCCGCTGATATATTATAATTGCCTGAGTTCGACAATGATGTATTGCCTGTTACAGTTATATCATAACTGGAATTTGGGAAGGGTGCAATGTTTACCATACCTTCAAATGCTCCACCGTTAATACACTCAAGGTCATTACCCTCGACTTGTGTGCTAACCTTCCCTCGTACTTCGGTCATATAATTACGACCAATAAAATCGTATCGGCACATGTTTGATTGGATACGTACATCTCCATCACTCTTTACTGAGAATGTAGCTGTTGGTTTTTGAATTTTAACTTCATAATTACCTTTGACGTTCTCTTTGATAGAACCGCCTTCACTCAAGTCATTAAGTAAGAATGTTGTTGTGTTAACGTAGGAGTTAGACTTCAACTTCATAGTATTCTTACTTGTGATAGCCAAGTTTTCTTCGGCACGAGTCGTCATAACTCCACCGCATTCTTGCTGCCAATTTCCATTGACTCTATCATATCGGTCACCTTCGACCTCAGTGTGCATGTCACCTTCAACATATAGATGAACGTCACCTACAATTTGTAAAACACACTTATCAGTCTCTACATCTGTACCAACCTTAATTACTAAATTATGGTCTGATAGAATATATGTATCATTATATGACACTAAAGAGTTGTTTTTTAACTCATCCATGTCAAGAAAATTACCATTTCCATTAAGGATACGAACTCTTTCAGCACCCTTAGTGTTGTTCATTTCTATTCTGTGACCCGCTGAAGTTTGTTGTACCCAATTATATGGATACTGAACTTTCATTTTAGGTGCATCATTTGTAACTTCAGTTCCACCCTCAAATGGTGTAGAGTTGTTAAAGTTGTGATTGTCGTCTTTTAAAGCATCAATTTTATTCTCAAGTTTTTTGAGATCTTCTTCGTCAACTTGCTCGATGTTAAAGTTATCTTTTAAAAGTTTTTTTGCTTCTTCATTTAATTCTTGATATTCTTTACTGTTTGGATCTAATAAATTTCCATCTATATCTTCTATGGGAGTTGCATCTTCTATCACTGA
>ENA-OSEY01003187-OSEY01003187.1-marine-metagenome-genome-assembly--contig:-NODE-3187-length-10218-cov-2.361010_pt1 | contig 10218 bp, 7 predicted proteins | sample MGYA00248465_ERZ534230 | MGnify/ENA primary metagenome ERZ534230 (study PRJEB26409, sample SAMN06344110) | marine metagenome | isolation source: Sea water from surface | place: Atlantic Ocean:Southern... | reverse complement strand
GCTGAATTAGTTTGTGATAATATTCATTCCATTCTTGAGGATCAACTTTTCTATTACCTGTTTGAAGGCCATATTCATCCACTACTTTCATATCAATAATGTTGAATATTTGTTCTGGGTTCACATTTCCACAGTACTCACATTCACTTTCATCCGCATTGACATGATTAATTCTTTTCTTGAAGTAAATTACCGCTTCAACGGGGTCACCTTTGTAAATTGGGAATCCTCCCACATCAAGTATAATCAGTTTATCAAACATTTTAAAAATATCCGATGATGGTTGGTGTATTACTACAAAGATGAGTTTACCTTTAAGAGAAAGCATCTTGAGCAAATCCATGATAATTTCAGAATCATTTGAAGACAACCCTGAAGTAGGTTCGTCCACAAAAAGGATAGATGGTTCTCTAATTAATTCAAGTGCAATGTTTAGTCTTTTTCGTTGGCCACCCGAAATGGTTTTATCCAGCGGATTTCCTACTTTGAGGTGTTTGACTTCATGTAAACCGATTGAATAAAGTATATCGTCAACCGTTTTGTTTATTTCCTCATCACTATAATTCCCAAAACAAAGCTTAGCATTATAAAATAAATTTTCAAAGACGGTTAGCTCTTCAATTAGTAAATCATCTTGAGGGACAAATCCAATTACTCCATTTAATTTTTCAGGGTTTTGGTAGAGATCAACTCCGTTGATTTTGATTTGACCTTTAGTTGGTTTGTAATTCCCATTTAAGACATTCAAAAGGGTAGATTTACCTGACCCTGATCCTCCCATGATACCAACTAGTTTGCCAGATTCTTCTTCAAAGGTGATTTCATGTAACCCTTTGTGTCCAGTTTTAAATTCATATTCGATTTTTTCAGCTGTAAAAAGTATTTTTTCTGTATTTTCTTCAGACAGAAACTGTGTCACCACGTCACTGTAAAAAATGGGATTAATTTTTGAGTTTTTTAGTGATGAACCCTGTCTAAAAACCTTAATAACACTAGGTGGTAATAGCTGTCCGTTTAATAGTAATTCCTGATTGCCAAAATACCTTACAAAATAGGTTTTTACAGATTGAACTCTAAGGATGATCACTTTTCCATTGATTCCTTCAGAATGTAGACATTTATTTTTGGATTCTTCTTGCTTTTTATCTGAACAAATAATCAGTTGATTTTCCTGTTCAAATATCTTTTTACTTGCTGATTCAACAAAATGAAAAATTTCCTCATATTCCTTCGATTCGATATAAAAAGTGTCAGCAACAGTTGCCGCAAATTCTAATTCTTTTTCGGAGTGCTCAGGGTCAGCAAAAATGAATTCAAGAATTCTAATGAGTACAATGACTTTTTGTCGTTGTTCAAGTTCTTCATTGATTTGTGTGCAAATCCGAAGTACTTTGACTGAGTTTACAGAAGTTCTTTTTCTTGTGCCATCTTTTTTTCTTGTGGAACTGTGTCTTTCTTTTATGAACTCATCAAAGATTTTTAAGTACTTATCAATAAGTTCACTGGGTAGATCTTGTTGTAAGAAAAGTTTGACGATGAGTCGAGAGGATTGGTCAGCTCGTATTTCATCGTCATTAAGATTCACCTTTGCTACTATAGCAAAGAGTTGCATTAATGCTTTTAAAATACGTTCACTCATTCTTTAATCCCTTTTTTAATTGTCTTTTTTAAAGGCAATGATCATTTGTGCACAACCATTTAATTTTCGGTTGGGATCTAATTTGGCTTCAATAGTACATTCAATGGTATTTTCTACCTTAAAATTCCAATAGGGTGCGTTATTGTGATTTGCATTAGAAAAAAGAAGATTTCGTTGTTCATCTAATAGTTCAAAAATCATGTAATTATCTTCTAATCCTGCAGTGGTAGCAATTCGGTAGTTGATACCCTCATAAAGGGTGGTGATGATTTCAGATGTTTCGTCTTCAACTAAAAAATATTTATATGACTGACCATCGGTTAGGAACCCTTCATCCCCATTATTGATCATGCTACTGACAATGGCACCTAATGAATCACATTTGGTTTGACCTATGGAAATGATGGGTTGAAAAGTCAAAAAAGTTAAAAGTGTAAAAAGTAGTTTTTTCATTTTGTGTAGTAGTTTCTCAGGTTAATGAACTCATTTGAAATTTCTAACATGGTTCCGTAATCCGTGTCAAATGAAGATGTGGAATTGATTTGTGTGGTTTGAGTTGTAGCTTCTGTAGTTGAGGGTTTAAACTCATAGGTTGTAGGGATATCATCATACAATTTTTTCACATCTCCAAGCATACTCTGCAATTCCCAGTATCGGTCACCTGTACCCACTTTTTCTAGTAAGGTGATAAAGTGATTTAACGCGTATTTATGATGAGCTAATTTTAATTGATTCACCTCAGAGGTATCTGACTGCAGGGCAGTTGATTGGATGTACATACTTTCGATCCACCCTCCCATTAATACCATGGTAGCTATGTCTTGATTGTCATTTTCTTTTAAATATTCATCTATTTTAACATAGGCTTCACTCGCCATGACTAACACAGAATCCCTGTCATCAATGTTGGCGGAGAATCGCTCGACTAAAGATTCATTAATAGCAAAACCAATATTTAATTTGTCTGCCAATTTTTTCATGGTGCTATAGTAGGTGATAGATTTACCAGATAATTCATTTACAGAACAGTAGGCCAGATCTGTACCGTAAATTCCAAGCATCATGGCTTTATCAAAACTTGAACTGTATTTCTCATATTGATCAGCATCGTGTAATAGAGCTGATGAAAATGAACTGTTTGAATCACTTAATTCCATTGCTATTTGTACGGGTGATGGAATACTAAAGATTGTATTTTCAAGTTCAATATTAATATTTTGGTTCTGATCAACTGATACTTCAGGTGTATCATCCATTGAATATGTTTTCTCTTCAAATTCCCCGCATGAAAGAAGAGCTAGGAAAACAAATGGAATATAATATTTGGAAATGGACATTATTAAACTTTAAAGATGTTAATGTAAACAAATGTAATAACATATAAAAGAGAAGTACTTCTCATTCTTCATAATTATTAACATCCCACTAAAAATTGCAATTCAGTTAAAATTCTAATTTAAAAAACTTAGGTTTATACTTTATTCTAACCATCTTTAAACCTGTCATGTACGTTGATGTAGTTGTTCCTTTAGCGTTACCCAAAATTTTGACTTATCGCTGTGATGATCAAGAATCTATTCAAACAGGGTTACGTGTTATTGTACAGGTTGCTAAAAAACAATACACTGGAATTGTTTACACTACAAATCAAAAACCTCCTTCTTATAAGACCAAGCCCATCGTAGCGGTTTTAGATGAAAAGCCCATACTGCAAACTGAACAACTTCAACTTTGGTCTTGGATTTCAAGATATTACATGTGTTCGTTAGGTGAATTAATGATTGCAGGTATACCCAACGCCTTAAAATTGCAAAGTGATACATACTACATTACCTCATGTAATTTCGAAGAAGAAGATCTATCCACCTACAAGGAAAATGAGCAAATCATATTGGAAGCTTTACACCATAACAACCGTTTGAGTTTAGCTGAAATAATAGATATTTTAAAAGTAAAATACCCTCATCCATATCTAAAATCTTTATTGAATAAAGGCAAAATCACCTTGTACGAAGAGCTTTCAGATGGATACGCAGAGAAGAAGATTTCAAAAATCAACCTTTCCCCAAAGCTAAAAGAGGATGACGAGTCCATGAAACAAGCCTTTGATCAATTAACAAGAGCTCCAAAGCAAGAAGCTTTATTTCTACATTTTTTACATCGATTTCAAGATTTTGGCGAAAAACCCATCTCCAAAAAGAAACTATTAACCTCTTCATCGTCATCTCCTGCTGTATTGAAAGGATTGATAGATAAAAAAATACTGATTCAGTATGAAGAAGAAATTGGACGAATTTCAGGATTTAAAGGAGAAACCAAAAAATTACCTGAGCTTTCTTCCGCTCAACATACGGCTTTTGAATCCGTTACCACACTTTTTAAAGAGAATCAAAAGGTGTTGTTACATGGGGTTACGGGAAGTGGAAAAACTGAAATCTATATTCACCTTATTGAACAACAACTTAAGGACAAGAAGAAGGTACTTTATTTATTACCTGAAATAGCTATTACTACCCAAATCATACAACGTCTTCAATCTTATTTTGGGAATCGAGTTGCCATTTACCACTCTCGCTTTTCCATGGCAGAGCGGACGGAGCTCTGGTATGATCTTTTGGAAGAAAAATTTCAGCACTATGATGTTATTCTCGGTGCTAGATCAGCTGTTTTCTTGCCTTTGAAAAACTTAGGTTTGGTTATTGTAGATGAAGAACACGAACAGTCCTACAAACAATTTGATCCTTCACCTCGCTATCACGCTAGGGAGGTAGCCAGTAAGTTGGCGGATATTCATAACGCTCAATTGTTGTTGGGTTCTGCTACTCCTAGTATTGAAATGATGCAACTAGTGAATGAGAAAAAAATAGGGTATGTAACACTGAAAAAACGATTTAATCAAGTACCCATGCCTGAAATTCAGTTTGCAGACTTGAAAAGAGCGCATCAAAAAAAGGAAATGAAAGGTGCTTTTTCTTCCTTTCTTCTAGAGCAAGTAGAAGAGACGTTAAAAGCCAATAAACAAGTTATTTTATTTCAGAATCGAAGAGGATATGCTCCAAGGCAGCTGTGTACAACGTGTGGTTGGATACCCATGTGTAAGAAATGTGATGTATCCATGACCTTACATAAATATCAACCCATCATGAAATGCCATTATTGTGGTTACACGACTAAAAAAGTGGAAAAATGCGGTGCTTGTGGTAGTCATGATATCAAGCAAATGGGTCTTGGTACGCAGAAAATAGAGGAAGAGATTACCAATCATTTTGGAGATCAGTATAGTGTGAAAAGAATGGATTGGGATACCACCCGAAAAAAGTCTTCCTTTCAATTGATCATAGATCAGTTTGAGCAAAAAGAAATTGATATTCTCATCGGAACGCAAATGGTCAGTAAAGGGTTGGATTTTGAACACGTGGGGTTGGTTGGCGTAATGCAGGCAGATGATTTGTTGTTTTATCCTGATTTTAGGGCTTTTGAACGCAGTTTTCAATTGTTGACTCAAGTAAGTGGTAGAAGTGGGAGAAAAAACGAAAGAGGAAAAGTAATATTACAAAGTTATGATCCTCATCATTGGATCCTACAGAAGGTGATGGAATATAACGATGAAGCATTTTATAAACAAGAATTAGCTGACAGGAAGCACTTTAATTATCCTCCTTTTTATCATCTTATTCATCTTACCTTACTGCATAAAAGGGTAGAGGTGTTGTCAGAAGGATCTAGAGAGTTGGGAAAACGACTAAAAAAGAAATTAGGCAATCGAGTCTTAGGACCTGAATTCACCATCATACCTCGAATAAATACTTACTATCAGCATCAATTCATCATAAAATTAGAGAAGAGTCTTTCCTACAGTAAACTAAAGAAATACCTAAAGGACGAAATTGATCGCTGGAATGCAGAAAAAAGCCATAAGTCCATCAGAGTTAAAATAGATGTGGATCCAATGTAGAATGAGGGTTTGCTAAAACCCCATTAATCCGCGAATCTTTTTTGTGTTTTCTTGGTCGGTTACTTTTTCGAGTAAGACAAAAGCGACCTCAGTAGCTGTGGAAGGACCACATGAAGTGATAATGTTATGATCCACTACAATGGGTTGATCCGATATGTTCACGCCATAGCTTTCTAATTCATTTTGATAGCTGGAGTATGTAGTTCCGTTTTTATGTTGAAGCACTCCACTTTTGGCTACAGGTAATGCTCCCACACAAACAGATGCAATCCATTTGTTTTGATCATTAAAACGTTGAATGAGATTTAAATAAGCAGGATCATAGGCATCTTCATAATAGTGGTAATCTTTAAAGCCACCTGGAATAGCTAACGCATCAAATGCATTTACGTCTATTTCCTCCACGAGATGGTCTACTACAAATTTTTGATCAAAAGCACTTTTAATTTCTTTAATTAAAGCACACGTATGGAGTGCCGTAGATTGGTCTCCTTCCTTCAAATTCCAACCCATGACATCGATAAAGGCACTGGCCTCTAGAATTTCAAAACCATTAGCTAGTAGTAGCAGTACTTTTTTCAATTTTTTAAATTTTAACTCAAAATAGGACAAATAATTAAAATGGACTTTCTTGTTTTTTTATATTGCAAACTATCAGCGTCAAATTAAGATGCCTCAAATCTGAACAAAAGACCAAGGTATGCTCCAAATTCAAAAGAAATATATTCTCTTATGGATTTTTTTTATTCATTTGATACCATTTCTTAGCGGTCAGATAAACCCTAGTCAAATTGATATTGTAAGGGGTAAATATGGCACTCCTCACATTTTTGCCAAAACCGATAAAGAAGTAGCTTACGGACTAGCTTGGGCTCATGCAGAAGACGATTTCAAAACCATTCAAGAGACTTTTTTACCATCAAAAAAAATGATGGGCAGACATCTTGGTAAAGAAGGAGCCCAATTGGATTACATCGCTCAACTTCTAAAATGTGAAGAATTGGTAGACAGAGAGTTTAATAACCTGTCGCCTGGTGTACTAGACGTGATAAGTGGTTATGTAGAGGGAATTAATGCCTATGCTGAAAAACATCCTGAGCAAGTTTTAGTGAAAAAATCCTTACCCTTAACAGCCAAAGATTATGTCATTGGATTCAATTTTGTTATTCATTTCTTTTCTGACATTTCATCAACACTAAAAGATTTATATGCCAACAACATTCCAGTTATTCATGATTCTGTTTTTCATCACATGGGTTCAAATGCATTTGCATTTAGTAAGCGTAAAACCACAGACCTTAAAACCTACATCAACATCAACACCCATCAGCCATTAGAAGGTCCTTTTTCATGGTATGAGGCCCATCTTTGCAGTAAAGAGGGTTGGAATATGCTGGGTGGACTTTTTCCAGGTTCTCCTTTTCCCTTTATTGGGACCAATAAACACTTAGCTTGGACCCACACGTACAACTTCCCTGATTTGGTTGATGTATATCAACTTGAAATGCATCCTAAAAGAAAAAACCATTATCGATATGATGAGCAGTGGAAAAAGTTTGAAAAATCAAAAGCCAAACTTAAGGTAAAATTAAAGGGTGGAATAGTATTCCCGCTATCTAAAAAAGTACTGTGGAGTGAATATGGCCCAGTGGTTAAAAATGATAGTGGGGTGTTTTCATTTCATCTCAATTCCTTAGAAAATATTTTAGCCATAGACCAGTGGTATCAAATGAGTAAGTCTGAAAATTTTGATCAGTTTAAAGAGGCATTACAACTAATGGGGATCCCCAGATTTAATATTGTATATGCAGACGATAAGGATAATATTTTTTACATGAGTAACGCTAAAATCCCACTTAGAGACTCTATTTACAATTGGTCTACCACCTTACCTGGAAATACCTCAAAAACCAAAACAACTTCCTATTTTCCTTACGAAAGTCTGCCCATGCTAGAAAATCCTGATTGTGGTTACATTTTTAATACGAATAATTCTCCCTTTAATTGCACTGATAAAAAGGATAATTTAAATGAGGCAGATTATCACGCTAGCTTGGGGTATGTAGAAGATAAGAATAACCGAAGTTTGAGATTTGAAAAACTCATCGATCAGTATGATCAGATAAACTACCAAGATTTTTTAACTATAAAATACGATCAAGAATACGCGAATCCAATATTCTGCCCTTTTAAAATCAATAAAATCTTCAGCGTGGAATTTGAAGAGTCACCAGAAGTTCAAGATGTTCTTCAGCTTATTCAGCAGTGGGACAGAAAAGCAGGAATCAATAGTGTAGGAGCTGCTCAGTTTAGTATTTTCTATAAGACGCTCAGAAAAAAGCTCAGGAAAATGAATTTTGATTATGAACTAGAGATCCCAGATTCAACGCTGCTTCAAACATTAAACGAAACAAAAAACTATTTAACCAAACATTTTGACCGGTTGAACATTACCCTTGGAGAATATCAAAAGCATGCCAGGGGAGATGTTGAACTTCCAGTAGGGGGGTTGGTGGATATGATTGCGGAGTCATCCTCTACAAAATACAAAGATGGACGAGTTAAAATTGATAAGGGAGATTCGTACATCATGTTAGTACGTTTTGGGGAAGGTTTACCTGAAATTGAAACGGTCCTTCCGTATGGTATTAGTAATCAACCTAACTCTACTCACTACACCGATCAGATGAATATGTATGTAAATCATGAGAGGAAAAAAATGACTTTAGAAAAGGAAGCTATTTATGAAACGGCAATAAAAATTTACCATCCAGAATAATTTCTTCATCAGTAGTCGTAAACTATTAGCAATAAACGTTATTTTTAATTTTGTTTTTATTTCGGGGTGTAGCTTAGTCAGGTTAAAGTGCGCGTCTGGGGGGCGCGAGAGCGGTGGTTCGAATCCACTCACCCCGACATTTTTAATTGGATGAAGGTTCGAAACCCTCCGGCTCCACTATTATTTCTTTTTATTTTCCTTGTTAATTTTTGTTTCTATTTTTAAAAAGTGAAATTTTTCAGGGTTTTAATTTTAGCATGTAGTCTCTTTCAAATTATTGGTGTTAAAACTCAAGTTAATTTAGACTCCCTTTGGTCCGTTTGGAACGACACTACACAGGTAGATACAAATAGACTAAAAGCAATGAAAAGTATAGCTTGGGATGCTTATTTGTTTACACAGCCTGATAGTGCTTTTTACTTTGCTCAATTACAGTATGATTTTGCTCAATCAGTAAATCATAAATTAGGGATGGGAATGGCACTTAACATACAAGGAGTTTCATTTTTTTTTAATGGAAACTATGATAAGGCGCTTGAGTACCACAATAAAAGCTTGAAGGTCAAAGAAGAAATTGGTTATAAAAAAGCAGAGGATTTATACAAAAACCATAAAATAGAAAATATTTTCGGAGTTTTAATGAAAGTCTTTTTTATTTTATTTTCCATTCTCATCTTCTCTGCCAACACAAAAGCTGCTTGCCATAATGTTGTTGAAATTCATAAACAATCTATTGATCTTGAAAAAAATTTTACTGACCTAATAGAAGTCATACAAAGCGAGTTTCCTAAGCGATATAACTTTTATGAATTTGCTGTAAGAGCAGAGTCAGATGTGAGATTTATTTCTTTTTCATCTCAAAGTGGAACAATGCCATGTACGATGACGAAGAGTTCTTTTTATGGGCTAGAGCGAAGCTTTCATGTTCTTCTAAATCATGTTACTCGTTTTCATAGTAGAAGGCCTAAGCTTTATGAAATTTATCAACAAGAATGGGAAAGTCTTTTGGATAATTATCTTTTACTTAAATTACTAATTAAGAAAAATTAAACTTCTCTTACAACCTCTTTTAATGGCAATCTAAATTGCTCCCCCCACAGGGCCCTTTCGCTTGGCTCCCCTATTCCAATCACCATGGCCGTTCTTGCGGGACTACCAAGACCTAAAAGTTTGAGGACTCTCGTTTCATCATGACCTTCCATCATACAACTAGAAAACCCTTGTGCCTCTAAAGCAAGAACGAAGTTTTCCGCCCCAAGGGCCGCAGACTTTATTGCTATCTCTTGAAGATCACGCATTGAACCAGGTCTTCTCGTAATCGGCCTAAAAAGACCGGTAATAAATAAGCTTAATTTTTTAAACGGCGTAAAAACTCCAAGCCAACCAACTCTATAGGTCATGGGAACTAATTTTTCGTAATAAAGTTTAACCAACTTTGGGGCGTTAATTCGATTGGCGTATTTTATAATTTCTGGATTTGAAACCTTCCACAAATTTGGATCGGCTGTAACGACGACTAATTCTTTTGCCTCTCTCGCAGCTGACTGACTGAAGCAATACTCCACGAGTTTTTTCTTTTTTTCTGAGTCTCTTACCCACCAAAATCTCCAAGTTTGAAGATTTGAACTATTTGGCGCTTTTATCGCAGCTTCGAAGCTTTTTTTCATGACTTCGTCCGGTACGGGCTTATCTGTGAATTTTCTGGAGCTGCGCCTTTTATTAATAGTTTCAAAAAAGTCCATTTCTTACCCTCTAAGTAGTCAAAAATATTATGCACCTGCTGGAAAAAGAGAAATTATTTCATAGGTCCCTTCACAATAAGTATCTCAAGATTCATAAACATTG
>ENA-OSEY01003186-OSEY01003186.1-marine-metagenome-genome-assembly--contig:-NODE-3186-length-10221-cov-8.905757_pt1 | contig 10221 bp, 9 predicted proteins | sample MGYA00248465_ERZ534230 | MGnify/ENA primary metagenome ERZ534230 (study PRJEB26409, sample SAMN06344110) | marine metagenome | isolation source: Sea water from surface | place: Atlantic Ocean:Southern... | reverse complement strand
GGATATCTAATTGATCTATTATTCATTGTTTCATCAGGTTCAGTTTTAAAACACCAATCAACTTTTGGATTATGCATCGTTTTAAAATAACCAACTGGAATATGGATCCATGGATAAGTATCTTTGCCGCCAGCTTCAAGAAGCAAAACTTTATTTTTAGGATTTGCAGACAGTCTATTTGCGAGAACACAACCAGCCGATCCACCACCAAGAATTATATAATCAAAGGTTTCCATTTAAATGTTTTATAGATTAAAATATTTAAATAATCTAGGTGACCTAGTGTATTATTTGACATTAAAATAATTATTTTATACGTTTAATTATGCTATCTGTTAGTCAAATTAAAACCTACAACACTGATGGCTTAGTTAAAAGTACAACTCAGTTATCTTCAGATAAAGTAAAAAATTTAAATTTAGCTTTAGATAAATATCTTGAAGATCATAAAGATGAAAATAATGAATTTGTAAGTGGATTATATGAAAGAGATAGTAAATTTTTAGAATTTGCACTTTATCCAGAAATTGTAGAGGAAGTTAAACAACTAATAGGAGAGGATATAATTCTTTGGGGCTCCTCGTTATTTTGTAAAAAAGGAAAAAATGGAAAAGAAACTCCTTGGCATCAAGATGGAGAATATTGGCCTATTAAACCATTAGAATCTGTAACTGTATGGCTATCAATTGACAAAGTCACAGAAGAAAACGGTCCACTACAATATATACCGGGATCTCATTTGGACAGGAAGTTGGCTGAGCACAATACGCTAGAAAATACAAATGTAACTTTGAACCAAACTCTAAAAAATATTGATAAAATCAAAGAACAAGCAAAATCAGTACATTTAAATCCAGGAATGTTTTCTTTACATGATGTTTATTTATTTCATGGATCAAGAGCAAATAATTCTGGGAAGAGAAGGGCAGGTCTCACGTACAGGTACATGCCTGCTACATCTTTTTTTGACCATGTTGGAGCCAAAAGCATTGAAGACAAAGTTGGATATTCACTTCAAAGAGAACTTCACTTAATATGTGGTGAAAATAAAGGTGGAAGCAAAATTTTTAAAAATCATACAATCTAATTAGAAAATTGTATTTAGACACAATAATTGTAGGCGCTGGATTTTCTGGATTATACCAATTACATAAATGTAGAGATCAATTAGGTTTAAAAACACTCGTCATAGAGGAAGGCAAAGAAGTAGGTGGTACTTGGTATTGGAATAAATATCCAGGTTCGAGGTGTGATACTGAAAGTCATATATACTGTTATACTTTCTCTAAAGAAATATATAAAAATTGGAAATGGAAGGAAAGATATCCAAAACAAAAAGAAATATTAAATTACCTAAAATATGTAGAAAAAAAACTTAAACTTAGAAAAGATATAATTTTTAATAATAGAGTAATTTCGGCAACTTACTTAGAAAATAAAAAATTGTGGAGTTTAAAAACCAATAAAAATAGATTATTTTATTGCAGATATTTAATAAGTGCAGTTGGATCACTATCTGTCGCAAATATTCCAAATATTAATGGTATTAAAAGTTTTAAGGGCGATTGGTACCATAGTGGAAGGTGGCCAAATAAAAAAATTAGTTTTAAAAATAAAAAAGTAGCTCAAATCGGAACAGGTTCTACTGGAATACAAATTGCACCAGTATTAGCTAAATCTGTGAAATCTCTCACAATCTTTCAAAGAACACCTAATTATAGTATACCAGCAAGAAATAGAAAACTTACAAAATCTTTTGTAGAAAATACAAAAAAAAACTATCTAAAAATTAAAAATTTACTTACTAAAACTCCTGGCGGTCATGGATTTCATTTCGCAAAAAAATCCATATTTGAATTTAATGAAACAAAAAGATTAAAAATTTTAGATAAAGCATGGTTAAATGGTGGTTTATCATTTAGAGCATGTTTTAGTGATATAACCAAAAAGTTAAGTGCTAATAAAATAGTTTCAAATTACATAAGAGATAAAATTATAAATATAGTTAAAGATAAAGAGATAGCAAAAAAACTTACTGACTTTGGTCATCCATTTACCTCAAAAAGACCTACTTTAAACACAAATTATTTTGAAACATTTAATAGAAAAAATGTTCGACTTATTGATTTAAAAACAAATCCAATAATAAAGATTACAAAAAATGGAATTAGAACAAGGAAAGAGGAATTAAAATTTGATAAAATAATTTTTGCAACTGGGTATGATGCGTTGTCAGGTCCTATATTATCTTTAAATTTAATTGGAAGAAAAAAAATTAAACTTAAGAAATATTGGAAAAATGGTCCAAAAACTTTTTTAGGCCTTATGATCCCCAATTTTCCAAATTTTTTTATTATTTCTGGACCAGGTAGCCCTTCTGTATTAACTAACGTCCCAGTACAAATTCAACAACATGTAGAATGGATATCAAATTTTATTAAGTATTTAGAAAAAGTAAAAAGCACATCAGTAGAACCAAGTTTTAAAGAAACTGAAAATTGGGTTAAAAAAATAAATAAATTGGCAAAACAATCACTTTTTATGAAAGCAAAAAATTCATGGTATAAAGGTGATAATATTCCAGGTAAGCCAAAAAAATTTATACCATATCCAGCAGGATTGCCTCAGTATAAAAAAATCTGTAATAAAGTTCAAAAAAGAATGTATAAGGGATTTAAGATTTCTCTAAAATGAAAAAAACATTTTTTCTAACATTTTTAATTCTATTTAATTTTAGTATTTTATTTGCAGATAACATTGAAATTATCAATGACACTAAAGGAGATGGTTTAAAAGTAATAAACCATTCATGGGTAAAAATTGAATATACAGGTTCTTTTGAGGATGGGAAAATTTTTGATACAAATGTTGGCAAAGATAATCCTTTAGTATTTCAAATAGGAATGAAAGAGGTAATTCCAGGATTTGAACAGGCAATATTAGGTCAATATAAAGGGTCTAAAAGAAAAATTAAAATACCATCAAAATTAGCCTATGGTGAAAAAGGTGCAGGCAAATTGATACCACCAAATTCAAATTTGATTTTTGAATTTGAAATTTTAGATGTTCTAAATCCAAATTATAAAACAATAGATAGTGAAAAATTAGAAAAATTAATAAAAGAAAATGCTGTAGCGTTAGATATCAGACTGGACAATCAATGGAAAAAGACGGGCGTAATTGAAGGATCATTTCAAGAGACAGCATTTGATATTAATGGGAAATTTAATGTTTATTTAATGGATAAAGTCAGAGCTTTAGCAGGGTCAGAGTCTCAAGAGGTTGAATTAATTTTTATTAGCCATGACGGTAAAACTGCTGAAATTTTAGGAAACGCTTTTGCTGAAGATTTAGGTTTTACAAATGTTTATGTTCTTGATGGTGGAATACAGTCTTGGATAAATAGTAATAAACCTCTTGAAAAATATAATTAGTTTTAATTTACAATTTTTATTTTGTATTTGTACTAGAAATAATATTAATTATTACTGATGAAATTAAAAAATAAAATTGCAATTATTACAGGTGGAGGAAAAGGTATAGGAAAAGAAATTTGTTTAGGACTAGCAAAAGAAGGAGCTAAAATAATTATAGCAGATCTAGATCAAGAAAATTCCTCAAATGTTGTTGAAACAATAATGCAAAATGGTGGTGATGCAATTTATGTAGAAACTAATGTATCAAGTGAACAGAGTGTAAAAAATTTGATAACAAAATCAATTAATAAATTTAATCAAATTGACATATTAATTAATAACGCTGGTATAAGACATGTTAAAAAACTTGAGGATCACAATCTAAATGATTGGAACGATATGATTTCTGTTAATCTAACTGGACCATACATATGTTGCCAAGCAGTAATTCCTCAAATGAAAAAAATTGGTAAAGGTAAAATTATAAACTTTGGATCTATAGCTAGTTTTATGGGAAGACCTGATCGAGTAGGTTATGTTGCAGCAAAAAGTGGAGTATTGGGTTTAACTAGAGCTTTAGCAATAGATTTGAAAGGGACAAATATAAATGTAAATACAATTTGCCCAGGTCTTATATCCACACCATTTAACAAAAAATATGCTGAAGATCCAACTCATGGTGAAAAATGGGGAAAAGAAACAATAGTTGGTAGATGGGGAATGCCATCTGATATAGTTGGCGCAGCAGTCTTTTTATCATCCAATGAATCAGATTTTATTAATGGATCAGAAATTAAAATTGATGGAGGTTGGTTAGCAGCTAAAACTCGAGAAGGTGAATTATAATTATGAGTAATTTGCCAAGTAATTTTGAAGAAGCAATTAAAAATGCAAAAAGATTATCAAATAAAATTCTAATAGATGGTAAATTAATTTCACCATCAACAGATAATAAAATTAAAGTAATAAATCCAAGTACTGGAGAAAATATAGGTGAGGCTCCTCAATGTGATAAAAATGATGTTGATCAGGCGGTAAAATCCTCTTTGAATGCTTTTAATAAATGGAAAAAAATTCCTGCACGAGAAAGAGGAAGATTGGTAGAGCTTGGCGCTAGGAATCTTGAAAAAAGAAAAGGAGAAATAGAAACCTTACTCTCATTGGACACAGGAAATGCTCTTAGAACACAAGCAAAACCTGAAACAGCTGCATCTATAGAATTAACGAGAATGTTTGCTGGTTTATCAGGAGAAATAAAAGGTGAAAATTATCCTCCTAATATTGCAAATACTTTACATTTTACAACGAGGGACCCCATAGGTGTAGTATGTGCAATTGTTCCGTGGAATGCTCCTTTGTTTTTGACTGTTGCAAAAATTGCTCCAGCAATTGTAGCAGGTAATACTGTAGTTTTAAAAACTGCTGAACAAGCACCTTTCTGTGCTCTATTATTAGCAGAAATTTTTCAAAAAGAGCTTCCTCCAGGAGTTTTAAATGTTATTTCTGGATACGGAGAAGAATGTGGAGAGCCTTTGTTATCTCATCCTGATGTAAGAAAGATTACTTTTACTGGATCATTTAGTGTTGGAAAAATTATAGCTCAAAAAGCTGCTCCTAAACTTTGTCCAGTTACTTTGGAACTTGGTGGAAAAAATCCAAATATAATTATGAGTGATGCAGATCTCGATATTGCTATACCTGGAGTAATCGATGGTATGCGATATACCCGTCAAGGACAGGCATGTACTGCAGGATCTAGGGTTTATATACAGGAAAAAATTTATGAAAAAGTTTTAGAAGGTGTTGTTAATAAATTAAAAAATCTGAAGATGGGAAATGCCTTAGATGAAAATTCAGATATAGGAGCTATAATTTCAAAAGAGCAACTTAATCGAACATTGCATTATATGAATATTGCAAAGGAGAATTCATCAACAAAGGTTTTGCATGGAGGTAATCAAAAAAAAGAGGGGGATTATAAAGATGGTTTTTTTTATGAACCAACTTTATTATCAGGTGTTCCAGTAGAATCCCCTGTATGTCAGGAAGAAATATTTGGACCTGTTGCTTGTGCTATTCCATTTAAATCATTTGATGAAGTATTAAAAAGTGCAAATAATACTCCTTTTGGATTATCAGCTGTTTTATGGACTCAAAATTTATCAAGAGCACTTCAATTTGTTGAAGAAATTGAAGCAGGATTTGTTCAAGTTAATCAATGTGTGGCTCCTAGGGCAAATGTATCTTATGGTGGTTTAAAGATGAGCGGTCTAGGAAAGGAATATGCTTTTGATAGCATGATCAATCACTTTACACAAAGTAAAACAGTTTTGATAAACAGAGGTAAATCAATTATAGATAAATAGATATGACTGATAGAATAGCATTTATAGGTGTTGGAAATATGGGTAACCCTATGGCAGATCAATTAGTAAAGGCAGGTAAAAAAGTAAAAGCCTACGATGTATCACAAGAAATGATAAAAAAAGCAAAAGAGGCAAACTTGGATGTAGTTGAAACTTTAGATGAGGTGCTTGAGGATGCAAATTTTATAATATCAATGCTGCCAGAAGGTAAACATGTAAAGTCACTTTTTTTAGGAGAGCAGGGTATAATTGATAAAATTTCAAAGAACGGGTTAATAATCGATTGTTCAACAATAGATATTGAAACGTCACTGTTGTTAGGTAGGGAGGCAAAAAAAAGAGGAATTAAAATGATTGATGCACCTGTAACAGGGGGTGTTATGGGGGCAAGAGTAGGAAAACTAAACTTTTTAGTCGGTGGAGATGATGAGGCAGTTAATTTGGCAAGACCACTAATGGACATTATGGGCCAAAAAATTTTACATGCTGGACCTCAAGGGAGTGGAGTTGGTGTTAAAATTTGTAACAACATGTCTTTAGGTATATCAATGATAGCTGCCTCCGAAGCATTGATGTTAGCTAAAAGGCTAAAGATGGATCTAAAAAAAGTTCATGAAATAATGAAAAATGCATCTGGAAATAATTGGGCATTATCAACTTACACTCCTTTGCCAAATTTAACTGATGGCGTACCATCAAACAACAAATACAGACCAGGCTTTTCTGCCGCAATGATGACTAAAGATTTAAAATTAGCTAATGATGCTGCAAAATCTGTTAATGCTTCAACCCCATTAGGAAAACATGCTCTAGAGATATTTAGTGAGTTTTGTAATGACGGAGAGAGTGAAACAGATTATTCTGGAATTTCAAAAAAAATTGGTGGGGATGCTTGGGATTACCCATTTGATCCAAAGGGTAGTGATTAGTTTAGAAACAATAAAAATTAAGTATAAAAATTATATATAAATACTTAAATCACTTTACTTTCTTAATTCAATACTGTTTACTATTAAAATTATTAAGTCTTAATAAACAAATAAAGAGAGGGAAATAAATGAAAAAAATCACTTCAATGATTTTAGCTTTAGTTTTTGCAGTTTCTTTGATTAGTACTGCTTCTGCTAAAACTTTAAAGATCCAACTTACTTTTCCTAAAACTTCTTACGATGGACAAATCGTAAAAATGTGGACTGATAGAGTTACAAAATTAACTCGTGGAGAGTTAAAATTTGAACTTCTTTCAAAAGGTGAAGTTGTTGGTATGAAAGAAACTTTAGAAGCTGTTGACAAAGGTCTTGTTGACGGTGGTGCCGCATGGACACACTATTGGTCTAACTACCACCCAGCTGCTATGTTATTTGGTTCACCTGTTGCAGGTGGTGGAATAGGATTATCAACCAAATCATGGTTAGCATGGTATTTTGATAACGGTGGAAAAGAGTTATACGACAGACTATGGAATGAAATGGGAATGAATGTTAAAGGTTTTGTGATGGCTTCATCAGGGCCTGAGGCATTAGGTTGGTTTAAAGAGCCAATCACAAGCATGGATGATTTCAGAAAGTATAGATTCAGAACTCCTCCAGGAATCCCAGGACAAACTTATAAAGATATTGGTATTGCATCTGTGTCTTTATCTGGTGGTGACATCTTACCAGCACTAGAAAAAGGAACAATTGATGCTGCTGAATGGTGTTGTCCAAAACCAGACTCAGTTTTTGGTTTCCAAAAAGTTCTTAAAAACTACTACCTTCAAGGTTTGCACCAAAACGTAGTTAATGGTGATATTTACATCAATGGTGATGTATATAATTCTCTGACTGATCATCAAAAGTATGCAATGGAAGTTGCGTCTGAAGCGATGATTACAAGAAATATCACTAATAGAGCTGTAGAAAATGGAAAAGCATTGATTGATCTTACTGAAAATCACGGTGTAAAATTATGGGATACACCAGCTGATTATTTCACTGAGTACATGAATGCTGCTCAAGCAACTCTTAAAAAGAATGCTGCAGAAAATGCTTTCTTTAAAGAGGTGTATGAACATATGACAGCGCATGCGAAGATAGTTGTGCCATTTATTTCTCAGATGGAAACATCTGATGCATCTATTGGTACTGCATTTGCAAAACAACAATAAATCATAAAGTAAAACGGGGATAAAAAATTATCCCCGTTTTATCAAACCAAAATTTAATAAATCAATGGTCGACAAAGAATCTAAAGAAAAAGTTAGCGAAAATTTGGATATCACCGACGAGCTTATAGCTGAGAGAAGAACAAGTTCAAAAATGCCAGAGGATATGACTCCTTGGATGGCAAAAACTATAGAATTCATAGATAAATACATGCTTTTAACAGGCAAGATTGTTTGTTGGATAACTATCCCATTAATATTTGCAATGGTTTATGAAGTAATTGGAAGACATTTTTTTAATCGACCTACGCTTTGGTCATTTGATATTAGCAGAATGTTAGCTGGTGCATTATTTATGTTAGGTGCTGCATACACTTTATCAAAAGGAATACATATTAGAGCTGATTTTTTATATCGAAACTGGAAAGTAAAAAATCAGGCTATGGTTGACTTATTTTTATATTTATTGTTTTTTTTCCCAGGTTTTTTGGTTTTTTTCTGGGTGAGTTTTGATTATGCCTATACATCTATTTGTGGGCGGTCTGATCTCATGGAATGCTTGGGTGGCAAAGTTAGAATTCAAAGGGCAATGGATACTACATGGATGCCAATAATGTGGCCATTGAAGAGTTGTATGCCTATAGGAGCATTTCTTTTATTAGTACAAGGAATTTCTGAAGTCTTAAAAAGTTACTATGCATTTGTGAAAGGAAAATGGCCATAATGGAGTTTTTTTCACCTGAAATAATTGGAGCGATAATGATTGGTTGTATGTTATTTGCAATCTTTGTTGGTTTTCCAATTTCGTTCACATTAATATTTTTAGGTCTTGTTTTTGGTTATTGGGGTTTTGGAAAATTAGTTTTTTATCTAATGACACTCCAATTCAATATGATAATGACCGAGAATACTCTCGCGGCAGTCCCACTCTTTATTTTTATGGGTATATTGATGGAACAAGCTGGCTTAATGGAAAGATTGTTTAATGCTGTTCAATTAATGCTTTCTAAAACTCGAGGTGCATTATTTTATGCAGTAATGTTTGTATCTACAATATTTGCTGCAGCCACAGGAATTGTTGGAGCTTCGGTTACAATTTTAGGAATTATGGCAGGTAAGACTATGATACGATCTGGTTATGACACTAGGTTGTCAGCTGGTTTAATTTGTGCTGGGGGAACACTTGGTATTCTAATTCCACCAAGTATTATGTTGGTAGTAATGGGTCCTGTTTTAGAAATTCCTGTTACAGATTTGTTTGCTGCAGCTATTATCCCAGGAATATTGTTAGCTTGTTTATACGCTGGTTATACGACGCTTAGATGTTTTTTAAATCCAAAATTAGGTCCAGTATTACCTGCTACTGAAAGACCAACTAACATGGGTAAAGTCTGGTATGAATTTTTTATGGGCTTAGTCCCACCAGCAGCCTTAGTATTTTTTGCTTTAGGAAGCATTTTGTTTGGTTTAGCAACCCCAACTGAAGGAGCAGGGATGGGGGCTTTCGGATCTATTGTTTTGGCGATAGCTTATAAAAAAATGACATTCAAAGGTTTAAAGGAAGCTTTAATAAAAACTTTAGAGATTACAGCTTTAATTATGTTCCTTGTTGCTGCATCAAATTTTTTTGGAGCAGTCTTTTCCAAGTTAGGAACGCCGTCACTCTTAACTGATTATTTACTGAACTTGGAAATTAATAAGTATTGGATTCTAGCAATAATGATGGCAGTTATCTTTTTATTAGGATGGCCGTTAGAGTGGGTACCAATTGTGTTAATTGTATTACCTATTCTTTTACCTTTGGTTCAGGAATTAGGATTTAATTTAACCTGGTTTGCAATTCTTGTCGCAGTAAATTTACAAACCGCCTGGCTATCTCCACCAGTTGCATTATCTGCATATTTTTTAAAAGGAGTGGTTCCAGATTGGGATTTAAAAGATATATATCTTGGAATGATGCAATTTATGGTTATTCAGGTTATCGGATTAATATTAATTATTATATTCCCACAAATAGCATTATGGTTACCAGAGGTTATGTATCCATCTCCTTAGTTAAAGATTTTTGTTTATATAAGGAATTATTGTACCAATTAAGATTATAACAAGAGATAAAAATATTTTAAAATTAATTTCAGCATCAATCACTATCCATGCAGAAGTTGCTCCAATTGGACCAGTAAGTGGATACATTAAGCTAATTCGTCCTACAGGAAGTCTTCTTAGTGCATAATTATAAAATAAATAAGCTGCAAAAGTTATGAAAGATAAAGTTAGAGCAGCCAATACTGACGGC
>ENA-OSEY01003184-OSEY01003184.1-marine-metagenome-genome-assembly--contig:-NODE-3184-length-10229-cov-2.747242_pt1 | contig 10229 bp, 5 predicted proteins | sample MGYA00248465_ERZ534230 | MGnify/ENA primary metagenome ERZ534230 (study PRJEB26409, sample SAMN06344110) | marine metagenome | isolation source: Sea water from surface | place: Atlantic Ocean:Southern... | reverse complement strand
ACAGGAGGAGTATTAGAGATTTTTCATCTAAGGAAGTTCCAGATAAAGTAATCGAAAATATTTTAAAAACTGCAATAAGCTCCCCATCTGGAGCGAATAAACAGCCGTGGAGTTTTGTGGTTGTAAAAAGTAAAGTCTTAAAAAATAAAATTAGAATTGCAGCAGAACAAGAAGAAAAAAAGTTCTATGAGCAAAGAGCAACTGATGAATGGTTAGATGATTTAAATAAATTCGGAACTAGTTGGAAAAAGCCATTTCTTGAAGAGGCGCCTGCATTGATTATCATCTTCAGACAGTCTTATGACAATAGTGGGAGCAAGAAAAGAAAAAACTATTATGTTAATGAGTCTGTTGGTATTGCATCTGGTTTTTTAATTACCGCAATTCAAAATGCTGGATTGGTTTGTTTAACGCACACCCCCAGTCCGATGGGGTTTCTCGAGCAGATATTAGAAAGACCTAAAAATGAAAAAGCATATTTACTTATACCTATAGGTTTTCCTAAAAAAGATGCTCAGGTCCCAGTTTTAGATAAAAAACCATATAATGAATCCGTGAAAGTGCTTTGAAATGATAAAAATATTTGTAACAGGAGGGACTTTTGACAAAGACTATGATGAAAAAAATGGAAGGCTTTACTTCAAAAAAACTCATATGAATGAGATTTTAGCATTAGGTAGGTCTAAAGTCGAGGTAAACATTGAGACACTTATGATGCTTGACAGCTTAGATATGAAAGAAAACGATAGAGAATTAATCGTGAAAAAATGTGCAGCCGCTACTGAAAAGCAAATTGTAATTACTCACGGCACAGATACAATGACTAATACAGCCAAAGTTCTTGGTGCCAAGCACTTTAAAAAAACAATTGTAATAACAGGAGCGATGATACCATATAAGTTTGGCACCTCAGATGGTCTATTTAACATTGCTAGCGCTCTAGCTTATGTTCAGACACTGCCGCATGGTGTGTACATTGCGATGAATGGTAGGGTGTTTCTACATAACAAAGTAATAAAAAATAGAAAAACAGGAATTTTTGAGGGAATAAAATGAAAGATGTAACAATTTATCACAATCCAAGATGTAGTAAGAGTAGGCAAACTCTACAAATGATTAAAGATCACGGAATAGAGCCTGTAGTAGTGGAGTATTTAAAAGTACCTTTAAAGAAATCTGAACTAAGTAATATTTCAAGACTGCTAAATAAAAGACCTAAAGATTTTGTAAGAAAAAACGAGGCTGATTTCAAAGAAAATAATATCAAAAATATTATTGAAAACGATGCTGGGCTAATTAATGAAATGGTCAAATACCCTAAAATTATAGAAAGGCCGATTGTGCTTTACAAGGATAAAGCTGTAATAGGTAGGCCACCAGAGAACGTATTAGAACTGTTAGATTCTTAAATTTTTGATTTACACATATGTATAATGTGTAAAATGAGTCAAAAAAAATATAAAATTAAACTTGACACACATCGTTTTCAGCGGTTAGGTTTATTATACACGTTCTTGGGGTGATGCGGGTAGGACTTTGCTATCTATCCGTCCAAAGGAGGAAAAAATAAACTATTTTGTTGTTTTTTCACTCGGTACACAAGAATTATGAAAAAATTTGATTAATGTAAACTGGAGGCAGAAAAATGGGAAAAATCTCAAAATTAGTCGCTCTCACTTTGTTAATGTCATTTGCGTTATCGCAAACGACAGGTAAAATAAGGGGAACAGTAACTTCAGCAGATGGGCAACCACTTGCTGGTGCTAACGTCATTGTTGACGGTACAACAAAAGGTGCCGCTACTGATGGAGAAGGTAACTATACAATTTTAAATGTTGAAGCAGGCTCTTACAGCGTTACCGCATCATACATTGGATATCAAAGCAGTACAGAATCTAATGTGTCTGTTAAGGTTGACCTTACTACCCCGCTGAGTTTTGCAATGCAGACATCAGCTGTTGAAGGGGAAGCTGTTACAATTGTTGGTGAAAAAAGACTTATTGAGAAAAGTGCTACAAACTCTGTTAGATCTGTAAGTTCTGAAGAAATTCAGAACTCTGCTTCTAGAAGTGTTTCTGGTATGCTTGATATGCAGGCTGGTGTTAACATTACCAATGGTAGACTTTCTATTCGTGGTAGTAGAGCGGAAGAGGTTGCTTACACACTCGATGGGGCATCAATTACTGACGTAATTAACACTGGTAGAGATGTATCAGCTATCCCTGAAGCTCTTGCAGAAATATCTGTTGAATCTGGAGGGTTTGGCGCTCATATTGGTGGTGCTAACTCAGGGGTTGTAAGGCAGACATTAAGAACTGGTGGTAATGAAGTAGCAGGTACTGTTCGTTTTGAAACTGGTGACTATGGACACACAGATTTAACTGCAACGGTTGGAGTTCCAATTGGTGATAAAGTTAAAACTTTTATTGCGCTTCGTAGCAATCATGTTGATGATTGGAATCCAACATACTACACAGATTTTCAAATTAACGATGGTCAGCCTTTAGAAAGTACTGTTTCTGGTAGTACTCCTGATGGTGAACAAGTTGTTATAGATTTTAAGTCTGGTGGGAAAGATGGTGTTGCTCACAGAGCTCAAGATATTTTACAAATCAACGCCACTGGTACAGTTGATCTCGGCCCATTGAATTTACGTTTATCAGCGGTTGTTGATAACAATACTTATGAAAGTAATAGCCTGCCAATTTATTACATGTTTAATACTGAAAGACTTCCTAAATCTGAAAGAAAGCTTTCTATGTATAATGCTAGAGCAAATTATTTTCTTAATCCTAATCTTTTATTAACTGCTGGTGTGAGTACATTTACTCGCACGTTTGAGTCTTATGACGATGGTATGGGTAAACCAGGCGGTTTTGGAGATGCATTAGCATATTATGATTCTGCATCAGTTGCTGCTAAAGGTATTGATGCATCTTGGTGGGCTGGTGGAAACACTAATTTTGCCACTCCTGGAGCCACATACATTTCTCCAGCGCCCTATTATGTAGCCAATACATTTGCTTTTTCTAGACCAGGTGATATCACAACAGGTTGGAATAAAAATGAAAGAAATTCTTTTGGTTTTGATGCTGGTATGACTTGGCAAAGAGGCGATCATGAAATACGAGCTGGATTTGACTATAAAAAATATACCTACAGGAAATACCAATTAAGCACTGGTGCTATGTATAACATCAATAGAGCAATAGCTGATGGTGATTACACGAGAGAGCAGGCAGCAAGTGGCACTAATGCGACAGTTACTGAAGCTTTATCGCTTTATAATAGAAATGGTCAAATCGGTTATGATGACTATGGTAATGAAGTAGATGATGGTTTTGACGGACCTCGTGAGCCAACTGTAACATCTCTCTATGTTAATGATAAATATGAATCTGGAGATCTTGTTTTAAGTGCAGGTATTCGTATTGATAATTTTATGATGGATGATTTTAAAATGAAAGATCCTGCTAATCCAGGTTGGGACCAATCAAATCAAGGTATTGTAGATTCTGAATTTGAAGAATCTGAAACAAAAAGTGTGATTCAACCAAGACTCGGGCTTGCTTTCCCAGTTTCAGATCAGGTAGTATTCCATTTACAGTATGGTAAATTTGCTCAAATGCCTGAGCTTGACCTGCCGTATGCATCTACTCGCTACATGCACTTAGTATGGGGTGGTCAGAACTATACTCCAGATCCAATGGGATTTGACCTTGATCCAATTGAGACCACTCAATATGAAGTAGGTATGAGTTATCAGTTCTTGCCTTCTGCTGCGATAGACGTTACTGCTTTTGCTAAGAACACCACAGGGCAGATAGTTGTTGGTAAAAACGAGGAAGTTGATATTTCAAACACATATGGTGTAGCTCAAGATGCTTTCTATTATAAAAATGGTGATTTTACTACAGTGAATGGTTTTGAGTTTACGCTCAGAACTCGTAGAGTAAGCAGGCTACAAACATTTGCTTCGTATACATGGTCAGATGCAAGAGGAATTAATTCAGATCCTAATACAGGAGCTGGTAATATCGCTCAGGATTTGTTGAGCCCACCGCCATTAATGATCTCACCACTTTATTATCATAATAAGCATCGTGGTGCGATAGCATTAGACTATCGTTATGGCTCAGATGATGGTTTACTAAGCGGTCTTGGTTTTAATTTTGAATATAAATTTAATAGTGGTCACCCGTATACATTGAGCGATGGTGGCATGGGTCAGCGTGCGGCTGATGAAGGAGCGATTCTTGCAGATGCTCGTTCTCGTGAACCACAAGAGTCAATTGGTGGATCTACGACCCCATGGCAGTACTACGCTAATTTGAAAGTTGATTACAAGCTATCACTAGGTGGAGTTGGTGTGACTCTTTTCGCTTATATAGATAACCTGTTTGATACGAAGAATGTTATCAATGTCTACTCAAGATCGGGTAATGCTTATGATGATGGATTTTTAACTGATCCAGCGTTAAGCTCTGAGATAGTAGCAGCGAATGGTCAGACTTATGTTGATCTTTATCGTAATGTCAATCTTGAAAATAGGCAGCATTATATGAGTGATTTCGGATTAGACGTATTTGCTACTCCACAAATTGTGAAAATGGGTGTTTCGGTTAATTTCTAATTTTGATCATATAGTACAATGATAACAAAAAATAAAAAAGAGGGTATAAAAACCATGAAAATAAAGAATCTTAAATTAATAGCAGCTGCGAGCGTTATTCTTGTTTCTAGCTTGTTCTCTAAGGAGCTAGCTTCTACAAGTGTGAGCTCAAAAGCTACTCAGAGGGTGCTCAACGGTGAAAATCAATCACCTGGCATATCTGTACTTAACATTAACAATATAGCATATTGGATTGGAAAGGATGGTGCGTATACAACTGCGGGTAGTCCTAATGGTACTATGGCAGACTATCCCATCTTCACGGGAGGATTCATTTATTCTGATGGTATGTTATGGGGTGCTAAAGTAAAAGGAGATGGGCAAGGTGATGAGGTAAGAGTAGGTGGATCAACATATTACCATGGTTTAAAGGCTGGTAGAATAATAACTGATTCTGAAGGTAATGTTCTTGGCTCTGATGACCCAGTTAACAATCACGTGTGGAGAGTTAGAAAAGATTACGCCTCTGCTGATTTAACTGTTGACGCAGCAAATTATTATGCTGTTGGCACAGGCGATGTTACAGCTGCTCAAATTGCAGTTGTTAAAAACCAATATGAATATGATTGGTATAACTGGCCTGCAGCATGGGGTGCTCCTTACCATGATGTAAATGGTGATGGTAGTTATGATCCTGCTGTTGACGTACCTGGATATCCTGGTGCTGATCAAACAATGTGGACTATTGCTAATGATGTTCCATTAATTGTTAATGCTGATGGCGATAGTATTGGTTACCAGTCTACTGCGCCAAATCTCTATGGAGCTGATCCAATTGGTATTGAGCTTCAAATTACTCTTTGGGGATACGCTTTTGGTGCTAGTGACCCATTAGGAAACAATATTTTTAAACAAGCTAAAATGAGATACATGGGTCTTCCAGATACTCCTGATGGAGCTATGCTTGACTCGCTTTATTTTACACAGTGGTCAGATCCCGACTTAGGTACATATACTGATGATTATGTAGGTTGTGATATTGATCTTTCATTTGGTTACGTATACAACGGTAACAGGTTAGACGGTGTTTTTAATGGAATTTTTAACCTACCTGTTCCTGCCGGCGGATATGACTTCTTGCAAGGACCTCCAGATAACATGGACATTGATGAAGATGGTGACTCAACTGAATTTCTAGGAATGACTTCTTTTACATATTTTGGTGCTGGTTCTGCGATTTCAGATCCTGATCTATCATCTTATGCAGGATCATTACAATTCTTTAACTTAATGGAAGGATATTTGCCTAGACCTGAATACCCGCAGCAAATTCCTTTCACAGATCCTTCAACTGGTTTAGAGACTAAATATGCTCTATCTGGAGACCCAACAAGTGGTTCTGGTTGGATCGATGGTGTTCAGCTTCCACCAGGGGATAGAAGAATGGTTATGGCAAGTGGTCCATTTAGATTGAATTTAGGTGAAGAAGCAGATGTTGTTTTTGGTATTGCAGGTGGAATGGGACTCGATAATGTTTCTTCTGTCTCTGTAGCAAAATTTCATGATCTTTATGGTCAATATGCTTATGACCAAGAGTTTAACCTGCCAAGCGCTCCAGCTTCACCTTCAGTTTCTGGAATTGAAATGGATGGATCTATTGGTCTTGATTGGGGTTCTAGCGAGAGCTCGGTTTTAGCAACAGAGGAAGTAGTTAGCGCAGGGTTTGAATTTGAAGGTTATGTTGTTTATCAACTTCCTTCTGCAAGTTCACCATTAAGTGAAGCAGTTAAGGTTGCTACTTATGATAAAGTAAACTTAATCCAAAATATCTTAGACCCATCTATTGACCCTATAACTGGTTTAGTTGTTGATGCAGCTAAGCAAACTGGTACAGATGCTGGGGTTCAACGTTATTTTGCAACTGATTATGATGAAGTAAGAGGGCGTCCAATGTCAAATGGTATTACTTACCATTTTGCTGTAACTGCTTACAGCTATTTAGCTGACAATGAAGGTAGCCCTTTTAAAACATTAGAATCTGGAGAAACTCGAGTAGCTGTCACTCCTAGGTCTTTGAATCCAGGAGAGACAGTCCACAGCGAGATGAGTTCAGCGATTGACATTACTCATAATGGTACTGCTAACGCTACAATTAATGTAAGCGTTATCAATCCTTCTGAGTTGAAAGATGAAAGTTACAAGGTAAATTTTGATACGCAAGAATTCTACAGGGACCTTGATGGTACTTGGAAAAAAGTCGTAGCTGGAAGAGCTGCTGGTAAAGCTTCAGATTGTACTGGTTCAACAGTAGCAGCTGCAGCAGTTGCTAGTGCCACAGTTGGAACAATTGACCTTGTATTAACTTTCACTATGAATTGTGGTAGTAACTGGGTTGATGGAATAGATTTCACATTTCCTGCTGATATGGGTACGATCAATAGCTGGGAGATAATTGGACCAGGGAATTTATGCTCATATGGAACTGGATCTGGTCAAAATTGTAACAACCTAGATGGTACTTTAGATGGTAATACTTTATTATTTGGTACTGTTAATACAGGTGGAGGTTTTGGTGCTTTTGAAAGTAGTAATACCTTTAAAATTAACTACACACCAGGATCTGGTGGATACCCATATGATGTAGGGTTTACAGTTTACGACGATGCTTACGATGGCACTGAAGTAAATGCTGTAGGTACTGCAACAGTTGCAGAGCTAGGTTATGAAACAAAGACAGAGTATCATTGGAATCTTTCTACTGCAGGTGGTACAGTTCTTTTAGAGGACCAAACTTTCATTGGAGGAGCAGATTTATATGGTGGAGCTAGTGTTGATAATAATTCTAGCTTGCACTACAATTCTGCAGCTGCTGTTACTGTTAACGGCTTTCATCTAAATGTAGAGGGTGGTTATGACTCTCCTGTTGACTATTTTGAATTTGTTGAGACGCCAGATGCCGCTAATGCAGCTCTTTATGGCGAATCGGTTTATGATGTAGGCTCTTACATTAGATATGGCTGGGCTTTAACATCAAAAGCAACAGATACATATGGAAATGGTTTAACATCAGTTGACTTTTTACAAAGAGATATTGAAGTAAGATGGGTAGGCGAATTTGTAGATGAACCTACCACAACAGATGCTGGTGTGGTTTATTATACAGCCGATACAAATCTTCCTCATTCATATGCTTGGTTTAGTGGTTCTAGATTAAGTCCAATGGAAGAGCATCCAGATCCTGCTAATCCTGGGGACGGTTCTTCTTTTAGAGTAGCTGTTCCATTTGAAGTTTGGGATATGGAAGATCCAAATGGTCCTAGACAAATTGATATTGATATCTATGATAGAAAGCAGTCATATAATTCTGGAGATACAGTTTATGTATTTAATCCATTTGATCGTATGTACACACACTTCATGATGGCTGATTACCAAGAAGATGGAGAATATGTAGATGGTCCAACTGGAACACCTACAGATTTCTTAACATGGAACATTGTTTGGTGGGAAGCACAGTTTAATCAAGGTGATGTTGTTCGATTTAACTATGCGAACCCAATCCAGCCTGGTGTAGATAATTTTGTCTTCAGTACAATGGCTAGTGAAACGGTAGCCTCAAATGATGTATCCGAAGTAAGTGTTTATCCAAACCCTTATTACGGAACTCATGAACTAGAAAGTAGTCGTGCAGAGAAATATGTCTCTTTTAATCACTTGCCTGCAGAAGCTAAGATAGATATTTACTCTTTAGGTGGTGTTTTTGTTAGGAGCATCGATAAGCATGATGCATCTCAATTTGCACAATGGGATCTCAAAAACCAATATGGTTACCCAGTTGCAAGTGGAATGTATGTAGCACGTATCACATCTGGTGGTGAAGAGAAAATCTTAAAAATTGCGCTTGTTCAAGAAACACAAGTGTTGAAATACTATTAATCACCATATAAACGGAGATAAAAATGAAAAAACATATTATTACAAGTATAGTAATTTTAGCAATTAGCTCCTTAGTTGTTGCTCAGAGTTCAAGAATGGGTTCTGCGTCATCAACACAATTGCTCGTAGTTCCTAGCGCTAAACACCTTTCTGGTGGTGGTGCTGCAGCTACAGCAACAGGAATGGATGCTACATTTTGGAATCCTGCTGGTTTGGCAATGAGCGAGAATAGTATTGATGCAATTTTCTCTAATCGTCAGTATTTTGCAGACATTGATAACAGCTTCTTTGGGGTTGCAACAAACATTGGTGAATATAAAATGGGTGTTACTGTTAGAACATTTAACATCGGTGATATAAATGAAACCACTGTTTATTTTCCTGATGGAACTGGTCAGGTATTTACGCCTAACTTTTCTATCCTAGGTGGAAGTATTGCTAAAAGGCTTTCTGAAAATACAAGCGTAGGGATGAATGTAAATTACGTTAGAGAAGGGTTTGGTAGAGTCTCTGCTTCTGGCGTTGCTTACGATCTAGGTGTTCAATACAAAGGTTTACTAGGTAGAGAAGGTCTTGATGTAGGATTTGCTCTTAAAAACTTTGGTAGTCCAGTAAAATATGATGGCCCTGGTTTAGGTGTGTTTGCTGAACCTTCTGATGCCGATAGGCCATCTGAGTATTACAAGATCGACGCTGCGGCATTTGATTTGCCTTTTACATTTGATATGGCTGTTTCATATAATATTGCAGGAGCTGATCTAGGTGCTACTTACACTAGTAACTATTATTCTACAGATGAGTTAAAGCTTAGTGTTGGATACAAAATTGAAGGTCTTGGCTCTGTTGGAGTTGGGTTCCAGACATCTGGTGCTGCCCAAGAAATTGAAGAGCATGGTGATGACGATCATGATCATGATCATGGCGATAGTGACTGGTATACTAATCCATCTGATGGAGTTTCTTTTGGAGCTTCCCTTGATTTATCAAGGTATGTTGGAACTAATCTAAGTGTAGATTACTCAATGCTTCCAATGGGTGATTTTGGCACAAATTCAGTAGTTGCTTTGAGACTTGCATTCTAATAATTAATATTATTTAATTATATTAAAGGGCAGATTTTATCTGCCCTTTTTTTATATATGAAATCTATCGTAGTATTAGTTTTTTTTGTTTTTCATTCTTTTCTTCATTGTAATGTGTTCAATGGAGTTACTTTATTTTCAGTAAGTAGCGGTATCGGTAGCTCCAATACTTATGCCATTAACAACAATTATATTATCGTCAATAAATGGGATCATGAGCTTAGTACTATTGGGATACCGCATTTAAATCATGATGGTTCAATAATTTTACAATTTAGATCTATAGAGCATAGCTTTGGAAATAGTCATGGACCTATAGGTGGTATATTTAAAAAGTTAGATTGGCATGGAAACGAGATATGGAATAATGATTTTTTTAGTAATACATTTCATCCCCATCATGATTTTGAAGTGATGCCAAATGGTAACATTTTAATTTTAGGCTGGGAAAAAAAGACATATAGTGAGGCTTTGAATGCTGGAAGAATAAGCGTTGAAAATGAAATATGGCCATTAGCTATTTATGAGGTCGCTTTAAATTCAATAAATCAGTTTGAAATAGTATGGGAGTGGCATATTTGGGATCATCTAGTTCAAGA
>ENA-OSEY01003183-OSEY01003183.1-marine-metagenome-genome-assembly--contig:-NODE-3183-length-10237-cov-9.987894_pt1 | contig 10237 bp, 10 predicted proteins | sample MGYA00248465_ERZ534230 | MGnify/ENA primary metagenome ERZ534230 (study PRJEB26409, sample SAMN06344110) | marine metagenome | isolation source: Sea water from surface | place: Atlantic Ocean:Southern... | reverse complement strand
TGTGTGCCTTGCCCACGATAAGTACATATTAATCGACTTTTAACAGCATCCATATGAAATTTTCGACAAGAATTAGTAGAAACAACTTCCATTCTCAGTCGAATATAATCAACTTTCATTAAGTTAGAAAAAACTTTGGTTAATTTTGTTATATCTTGTATTAACCATTCAGTCTCTATTTGTTTAATCAGAAGTGAGTTCTCAAAAATATTAACTATTTTTTCTCTTGCTTCATTTTTATGGCAAATTTCTCTAAAGCTTGGAAGTAAACTTGGATCAGTTTTATTTAGCCAGTCTTGAATATTTGCAGGTATTTGCCTATCCCATACAACACCATAATAAGACTGATTAACAAAATCTGATAAAAAAGAAGTATCAGAGACTGTATGAACTAAATTAGATAACTTTTTTAATGGTATTTGATAATTCATATTCATATAAAATTCTAAAAATTTTAAAATCAGCCCACTAAAAAGTAGGCTGAATTCTTGATTGATTTAAAAACAATTTGATAAATTTATTGCTAAATTGCGAATAAGTTTATCATATAAATTAGGACCAATTTCCAAACTAACACCTAAGGGATCTATGATAGCATTGTTAGCATGTGTTCCTTCTATTACTGCTTTTACTAAACCTTCATTGTATTGTGGCTCAGCAAGTACACAATGAATATCCTCTTTCTCAACTCTCTCCTTAATCTCTTTAAGACGTGCTGGACTTGGGTCAGAAGCATCTCCTAAAGAGATTGCTCCAGAAGCACTAATGTTAAAGTGATTTTCAAAATATTGATAAGCGTCATGAAAGACGACAAATTTTTCTTTTCTTATGGGATCTAAGATTTTATTGATTTCATCTGATAAAGTATCCAAATCTTTAATGGCCGAACTAGCATTTGAGAAATAGGTACTAGCATTATTAGGATCTACTTCAGATAATTTAGCTGCTATTAAATTTAACCAAGCTTTGGCTATACTTGGTGACAACCAAGCATGAGGGTCATGTTCACCATGGTCATGACCTTCATGTCCTGCGTGGTCATCATGGTCATCTTTTTTCTTATGCTTACCATGGTCGTGGTCATCATGATCATCATGGTCATCTTTTTTCTTATGCTTACCATGGTCGTGGTCATCATGATCATCATGGTCACTGTGATCATGTGCTTCAAATAAAGCACCCTCTCTAAAATCAAGTAACTCTATACCTTCAGCTTTTAGTAAGGTCGTAATTGTTGCATTCTTAGCTAAAGTAGATAACCCTTTTTCAAGCCAAGGTGTTAAATCTTCTCCAATCCAAAAAACAAGTTTTGATTCTTGAAGAGATTTTGCTTCAGACGGTTTAAGTTGATACTCATGCGGTGAAGCTTCTGCCGGAATAATTAAATAAGGTTTACCTAATCCATTCATAACTTTTGATACTAATGAATGGACTGGAGCAATATCTGCTGAAACTTTAGGAACTTCTGCAGATGCCAGCCCAGCACTTAATACTAAAGCAGATGCAATTGAAAGAACTTTACTAGTCATTTTAATCTCCTGACGATAGAGTAATGTTATAATATAACATTGACATATATTGATTATTATCTATGTTCAAGGGAAAAATTTTTTTAATATGACAAAAAATAATATTCATAATGAAATCTCTAGAAATTTCAGTGATCATAATCATAAGAAATGTTTTGAAATTTCAATGAATGCATTTAAAAAGCATTGTCATGAAAATAATTTCAAATTAACTCCCTTAAGATTAAAAGTTTTTGAATTATTGCTAAAAGATCACAGGCCAATCGGAGCTTATCAAATCCTAGAAATGCTGGGTAAAGATGGTTTTAGTTCTACACCACCAATAGCATACCGAGTTCTCGATTTTTTGATTGAACAAGGATTTGTACATAAAATTAAAAAATTAAATGCATTTATAGCTTGTTCTCATCCTGGAAATTCACACTCACCAACTTTTATGATTTGTCGAAAATGCGAAAAAGTTGCTGAAATAGATGAAAAGAAGAGTGGACTCAAATTAGATAAAAAATCATTATCTGAATTTAAGATTGAAGAATCAATTATAGAAATTATTGGTATCTGTAAAAAATGCATTAGTTTAGAGGCAATATAATGCTTATTAAGATATCTAACTTAGAAGTTAAATATGGATCTAAGTTTGTATTAAAAAATATGAATCTCTCATTAAATGCTGGAGAAATTGTCACAATAGTAGGTCCCAATGGATCAGGAAAAACTACACTTTTCAAAGCAATAATTGGTACAGTACCTTTAAGTAAAGGAACGATTGAAATAAACCCTAATCTCCGAATTGGGTACGTACCACAACAATTAAAAATAGATCAAACATTACCAATTACTGTCGAACGTTTTTTAAAGCTTTCAAATATAAATTTTGAAAAATCTCTAGATAAAACAGAATTAATTTTGGGCTCTAAAGATCTTTTGGATGTTCAAATTAATAGTTTATCCGGAGGTGAAATGCAAAGAGTACTTTTAGCAAGAGCCCTCATAAATGATCCTCAAGTTTTACTACTAGATGAAGCAACAAGAGGACTGGATCAACCTGGTGTTGCAGCTTTTTACAGAAAGATAGAAAATATCCGCAAAAGTACCAACTGCGCAATCCTGATGATAAGCCACGATTTACATGTTGTAATGAGTTCTTCTGATAGAGTCATTTGTGTGAATGGTCATATTTGTTGTCAGGGAACTCCTGAAATTGTAGCTACATCTCCAGAATACCAAGCACTTTTTGGTGGTGATGTTGATGGCACTTTCGCCTTATATAGGCATCATCATGATCATAAACACGATTCTAAACTTGAAAGATAGCCAATAATGCTTGATGATTTTATGACACGCGCAACTCTTGCTGGGATTGGTGTTTCACTTGCAGCAGCACCTCTGGGTTGTTTTGTCGTATGGCGACGAATGGCTTACTTTGGAGAAGCAACTGCTCATGCAGCTATGCTTGGAATAGCAATTTCCTTAACATTTGAATTCTCTATATTAGCAGGAGCAATTTTAGTCTCTTTAATAATGGCTTCTTCTGTAACAATTTTAGAAGGAAGATCACTATTTTTAGACACACTTTTAGGTGTAGCAGGACATAGTTCAATTGCTGCAGGCCTTGTTATAGTTTCCTTTATTTCAGGGATCAGAATAGATTTAATGGCATATTTAATTGGAGATATTTTGGCTGTCTCTAATATGGACCTTTTGATGATTTGGATAGGTGTATTAATCATATTTTCATTAATTATTTGGCGTTGGTCCCCCTTATTATTGGTTACGCTCAGTGAAGACTTAGCATCGGCAAACGGTTACAACCCAAAAAAAGAAAACTTTATAATTACCCTATCTCTCGCAATTGTGGTAGCTGTTGGAATAAAAGTCGTTGGTGTACTTTTGATCATTGCATTACTGATAATACCAGCTGCTTCAGCTAGATCAGTAGCATCAAGTCCAGAGTCCATGGGAATCATTGCCTCTTTAATTGGGGTTTTATCATCCATATTAGGTTTAAATGCTGCCTATTTATTTGATACTCCAACAGGCCCCTCTATTGTATGTGTTTCTTCTTTATTTTTTCTTATATTTATGACAGCAAATGTCTTTTTAAAAAAATAACATTTAATCTTATTTAAAATTAGGAAATCAAATGAACCAAATTTCCCAAATTTCAGTTACTGTGATTACAGGTTTTTTAGGAAGTGGCAAAACTACTTTACTATCTTCCATACTGAAAAAAAAAGAATTGCAAAAAACTGCAGTAATAATAAATGAATTTGGAGAAATTGGGCTAGATCATGCTTTGATAGAACATACTGATGAAAATATAGTCGAGCTACAAAGTGGATGCATATGTTGCACAATCCAAGGTGATTTAAATAAAACCTTAATCGATCTTTTTGACAAAATGATTAATGGAAAAATTTCTTCATTTAATCGTGTTCTTATAGAAACTACAGGACTTGCTAACCCAGTTCCAATTATACACACGCTAATGAGTTCAATTGATCTAATTAGAATTTATTCACTTGATGGAGTTATAACCGTCGTAGATGCGGTTAATGGAGAAAAAACAATTGAATTACAAGAAGAGTCTGTAAAACAAATCGCACTTGCAGAAAAAATAATATTAAGCAAAACAGATATAGTTGATAAAAACGAAACTAAATCTTTAATGAGACAAATAAAAGATATCAACCCATCAACTGAAATTATACCATGTAGCTTTGGTAATATCTCCATTAAGGAAATTTTTGGGCTAGGTGCTTATGACCCATATAAAAAATCTGAAGATGTCAAGGCATGGTTAGCTGCAGAGAAATATAATGACAAAAAAGACCATCATCACCATGACATTAATAGACATAATGAAAATATAAGAGCCTTCTCAATGATAAGTGAAAAGCCTGTTAACATGATTGCATTTAGCTTTTTCCGTGATATGATCACTGCTTCTTTGGGAGCTGATTTATTAAGAATGAAGGGTATTATTAATATTGAAGGGGAGGAAAGACCTGCAGTAATTCACGGAGTCCAACACATTTTTCATCCTGTACAGTGGCTCGAAAATTGGCCTGATAATGACAAAAGGACTAAACTAGTTTTTATAACTAGAAATATTAAAAAAGAACAAATTGAAGAATTTTTTCATCCACTTACAAACTTAGATATAGAAAAGGGACTTCCTAAAGAGATTTTTGAATTATGACTGAAAAATTAGTAGAAATTATTAAATTCAATAAAGATGGATTAGTTCCAGCCATAGCTCAACAGCATGATACAGGAGAAGTATTGATGTTAGCTTGGATGAATACAGAATCTATCCAACAGACACTTGAAACAAATCAAGTATGTTATTGGTCAAGATCCCGTCAAAAACTTTGGCGTAAAGGAGAAACTTCTGGAAACATACAGAAACTTAAAGAGTTTCGATATGATTGTGACGAAGACACTATTTTATTGATGGTAGATCAAACTGGCTCAGCTTGTCATACTGGCAGACGGAATTGTTTTTACCGAATTGCAAAAAATAAATCAGGTGAAATTAAAACAACTTTTTCCTCAAAAAATAATATCTCTATTAAAACAGGTAACTCAGAAATTAATTTGAATAAAAAATCAAATTTACGTCCAATCACTGAGGAAGAAGTTTTAAGTATTCAGAGGGATTGGGCAGATTCAATTATTTCAATTGGAAAAATATTTTTAAATAAAGGTAACTACAAATTAGAAGCGGAAAAAACACTAAATAAACTTTATGCATTTGACATAAGTAATGTACTTTTCAAACCAACTTTTGCTTCTCAAAATCAATTTCGTAATAATTTTAAAGATGCTTTATCTTATTTTATTGGTGGAGATATAAAGGAAGATAATGGTTTTGCTATTAAACCATGGTCTAAAATAAGATTTGGTGAAAATAAAATTATTATTTCTAATGATACTGCTATTGCAATGGGAAATTACTATTTTACATCAGAACAAGATAAAAAAAATGAGACTAAGGTAGAATATACTTTTGGATATATCAGAGATATAAATGGCAATTTACGCATAAATTTGCATCACTCATCAATACCTCATTCTGGTCATTAAAAATTATTAATCAATTAAAATACTTTAAATATCAACAATCACGTGGATATTTGTTTCCAAAAAAAATGTTGTATGATTTAATTCAAATGAGCTTCTGTTAAAACTGGGAAACTTGTAAAACCAAATCTACCTTCTTTCTCAGCATTATTAATTTGCTCTTTCCAATCATTAACTTCTGTTTCAGAAATTCCTTGTGATTTTACAAAAAAAGCAATCACATCTTCTGCGTATTTTGCAGGTGAATTTTGGTCCCTGTGAGTAATAACAAATGATAATGATTTATTCTTTATATTTGTAAATCCAAGATTTTTTAATTTTCCAGGCAACTCCATAGGAAGCATCTGATGGCTACAATGTGCCTTAAAAGCATCGTGGATTTTTTCATTTAATTTTTTTTCAGCACCATAGAAACGAAAATAATCCCATAAAACGGAAATGTTTACAAAAGAAGCACCTGATTTGAGAATTCTTCTTGTTTCCATAAGTGCGTCATCAACATTTTTTATATACTCAAAAGTTTGTGTTGAAGTAGCTAAATTACAAGTTTTATCTGGTAAATCAATTTTATCTGCAGTACTTTTGAGAAAAGTAATATTTTTAAATTCAGCACACTTGACATTTGCATTATTTATTTGATCCTCACTAGGATCTAATCCATAGATATGACCATCATTGTCAACTGCTTTAGCTAGATGAATTAACAGATCCCCTGCTCCACAGCCAACGTCAATAATATGGTCATTGGTTTTAATCACCAATGATTCTAGAACAGCCTGACGACGGGATATTCCTGCGGAACTAGCTGAAACCAACCTTTGAAGTCTTCCTATTTCGTTTTTGAATTCCATAAATTAAATTTTAAAATAAAATACTTTAATAATAATGAGGTTAATGAATCATTAACCTAACTTCATTCTTTTATAAAACTATTTTGTATATCCATCCATAAACTCTATGATTCTTTTTATACCCTCTTTAATTTCATCTGTCGTGCGAGCATATGAAAAACGAATAGTTTGCTTACCTCTTGTACTATCAAAATCTAACCCTGGAGTAATAGCTACTCCACCTTTTTTAAGCATACTTTTACAAAAATCAATACTATCATTTGAGAACTTGCTTATATCTGCATACACATAAAATGCACCATCAGGAGGTGCAAATTTGTCAAAGCCTGCTTTTTTTAAACCATTAATTAACAACTCTCTATTTATTTTATAAACCTCTAAATTTTGATTAAGCTCTTTAACAGAATTTAGAGCTCCTAAAGCAGCAATTTGACTAGAATGAGGTGCACAAATAAACATATTCTGAGCTAACCGCTCAACTTGTCTTATGTGTGCCTCAGGCACAACCATCCACCCAACTCTCCATCCAGTCATTGAAAAATATTTAGAAAAAGAATTGATTACATAACAATCGTCTGTAATCTCCAAAGCAGAAACAGCTTTCTTTTGATACTCTATTCCATGATAAATTTCATCACTTATAAAACTGATGCTGTTATCATGACACTTTTTGATTAATTGCGTTAATTGATTTGAGTCTAGCATAGAACCAGTTGGGTTTGCAGGTGATGCTACTAAAATACCATTTAATTCCTGATTATTAATACTGTTTGGTGAAATCTGAAATTTATTTTCTATGTTTGTTTCAATTATTACAGGCTCAATATCTAAAGCCCTCAAAATTTGTTTATAGCTGGGGTAACCAGGTGCTCCAATACCCACTTTGTCAGAGGTATCAAAAAGAGCTGTAAATGCTAGGATAAAAGCCCCAGAAGATCCGGACGTTATTATAACTCTGTCCGGATTAATATCCAAACCATACCATTCTTTATATAAACTTGAAATTTTTTTTCTTAACTCAGGAATACCTAGAGCAACAGTATATCCTAAAGGTTCAGAATTCATTTTTTTTGTCAATTCTCTAATAGCACCACTAGGAGCAGGAGTTCCTGGCTGGCCAACCTCCATATGGATTATGTCTCGACCTAAAAGCTCCTCTTTACGGGCTTGCTCCATTACATCCATAACTATGAACGAATCTATTTTGCTACGACTAGAAAATCTCATGTTAAATAGATAATAATTGTAATATATTTTTTAAGACTGCTGGGTTAACCAAACTCCTAAAGACATTAACGCTAAACCAGTAGCTCGGGTTAATGTAAGTGCTGAGCCCGATGAACCAAATAAAGCAAAGTGATCAATAAATGCTGCGCTGATGAGTTGCCCTAATAAAACAAAAAAAATAGCATTTCCAATACCAAAATGAGGGGCAATTGCGGTTACTGATAGCATATAAAAAACTACAAAAAAGCCAGCAATGAAGAGATGTTTTGGAGCTTCAATTAACTTTGTCATTGGAAAATTATTAGTTGTGAGAGAAATTAAACAAATTGATAAAAAAGCAACTCCAAGAAGAACTATAACTGCAACAACAGGTGAACCAATAAATTGTCCTAATGCAGCATTAAGTGAAGCTAAAATAGGTATACCAAGACCTGCAGCAAGCATAATTGATGCTGAAAAACTATATGACATGACTTTTCCTCTTATATAAATTCAATGATTTTTTTAAATATTTAATATTTATAGACAGAATTATTTTCCTTTAATAATTTGAACAGATTAAAAATAAATAAAGTGACTATAATCAATGAACCACCAATTATAGCCAAGTGACCTGGAAATTCACCTATTACTAACCACACTAAAATAGGAGCAAATACAGTTTCTAATAAGATTAACAGAGACACCTCGGGTGAACTCAAATATCTAGGTCCTAATGTTAACAACCAGCTGGCAATACCAATGAAAAATCCATGGAATAAATAGAATATTAGTTTCTCATCTAAATCACCAAAAGGATAATGAAATAAAAAAATTATTAATGAGGAACCTAAAAAAGCTATAGGTACAGTTGGAACCATTGATATCTCTTTAACTTTTCTAAGAGATGTTAGAGCTCCAGCATAAGCTGCTGAAACATATAATGCCCAAACATCCCCCTTCCAAGAAGAAATCTCAGAGGTTTTAGAACCATAGGCAATAATAGCTAAGCCAATGATTACAATTAAAGAGGTAATAAGGGTCGATAACAAAATTTTCTCACCTAAAAAAATATAACTAAAAATTAAAGCAAATATGGGTATTGACGCAAAAATAAAAACAACATTTGCAACACTGGTATATGTAACAGCTAAAACAAATGCGGGTGTAGTTGATCCAATTAAAAGTATATAAATTATACCTGGATAACCACTCCTCATTGCAGGTCTAAATACCTTAATACCCTTTGAAAAAATAAGTGCTAATAAAATCAAACTTCCGCCAATAAGTCCTCGCCAAAATGCAGTAGTCATAGGATCACTATCTATTAATCTAACAAAAAGAGAGTCTGGTACTACAAACAAGACACCTAGAAAAGTAATTAGTAAACCTTTTGAACGTTCAGTCATTAAGCCTTCATATTTTAAAATAAAATAAAAAGATATTAGTTTTTTCAAACTTTTTTAAATTGTATTTCTTGACAGCATTTCTTTTTAAATTTTACTATTAACAAAACTGTTTGGGGATTAATAAAATGAAATCACATTATAGAGTAGTTATTATTGGAGGCGGAGTTGTTGGAGCTTCAGTTATATATCATTTGTCCAAATTTGGTTGGAAGGATATTTGTTTACTCGAGCGATCAGTTTTAAGTGCAGGTTCATCTTGGCATGCTGCGGGAGGAATTCATGCTCTCAATGCAGACCCAAATATGTCTGCACTTCAAGCATATACTATTGATTTACTACCTAAGGTAGAAAAAGAAAGTGGTGAAAATATTGGTCTACATATGACTGGAGGCCTAACAATGGCTGGAACTCCAGAGCGGTGGGAATGGTTACAGTCAGCTTATAGAGTGTATCAATCAATAGGGATTGAGGATTGTAGGTTAGTCACACCACAGGAAGCTTCAAAACTTAATCCTATAATGTCTACTGAAGGTTTGTTAGGCGGCATGTGGGCTGATCGAGAAGGATACCTTGATACCACAGGTACCGTAAAAGCCTATGCAGCTGCAGCAAGAAAGCAAGGGGCTGAATATTATGAAAATACAAAAGTAGAGTCGCTTTCTCAAACAAAAGAAGGATGGCAAATTATTACTAACAAAGGAGTTATAAATTGTGAACATGTAGTTAATGCTGCTGGTCTATGGGCAAAACAAGTTGGAAGAATGGCTGGCATTGAACTTCCTGTATCCCCATTAAAACATCATTATCTCATTTCGGATAGTATTCCTGAAATTGAAAAACTTGATTTTGAAGTACCAATGACAGTTGACCTAGAGGGGTTTACTTATTTGAGACAGGACCAAAAGGGTGTTCTTCTTGGTATTTATGAAATTAATCATGAACATTGGGCAATGGATGGAGCACCTTGGGATTATGGCATGGAGCTTTTTCAGGAACAAACTGATCGTATTGAAAACGAAATTACATTAGGTTTTCAGAGATATCCTTGCTTACAAGAGGTGGGAGTAAAAACTTGGGTTAATGGAGCTTTTACATTTTCTCCTGATGGGAATCCTTTAATGGGTCCTGTCCCTGGTAAAAAAGGATATTGGTGTGC
>ENA-OSEY01003181-OSEY01003181.1-marine-metagenome-genome-assembly--contig:-NODE-3181-length-10238-cov-4.014664_pt1 | contig 10238 bp, 11 predicted proteins | sample MGYA00248465_ERZ534230 | MGnify/ENA primary metagenome ERZ534230 (study PRJEB26409, sample SAMN06344110) | marine metagenome | isolation source: Sea water from surface | place: Atlantic Ocean:Southern... | reverse complement strand
TCTCTTTTATTTAAAAATAATAATCTTCATATTGATATAATAATTGATCCTACTAGTCCTATTGGAAAAATGGATATTGCTAATATAAGTGATGTTATAATTGAATCTGCTATTTCTACTATAGTAGATAATGAGGATTCTGTTGCTGCGGTTGATGCTGGTGATAAGGTCAAGTGTTATAGAAATTGGCTCGGAATCATGAAAGGTGATTTAGAAACTGAAGTGGAAAAAGATGGTAAAAAATTTATTAGGAAATTGAATCCTGATAAAAATTACAAATCTATTGATGGAAACAATATTACACTTCACGGTAGGTCTCTTATCTTAAATAGAAATGTTGGACATCTAATGAAAAGTAGCTCCATACTGTTAAAGGATGGTTCTGAAATACCAGAGGGTATTTTAGACGGCTTTATGAGTGTTTTATGTGCAAAGCATGATTTAAAAAATAAAAAAAATTCAAGGACAGGTTCAGTATATATAGTGAAACCAAAAATGCACGGGCCTGAAGAAGTCTCATTCACTAATAAACTTTTTAATAAAGTAGAGGATGTTTTAAAATTAAAAAAGAATACGGTTAAAATAGGAATAATGGATGAGGAACGAAGAACAACTGTAAATCTGAAAGAGTGTATTAGAGAAGTAAAAGAACGTATCGTTTTCATAAATACTGGATTTTTAGATAGGACTGGGGATGAAATGCACACCTCAATGGAGTCCGGACCTATGATTTTTAAGGGAGATATGAAAAAGTCGAAATGGCTGAGTGCGTATGAAGATTGGAATGTTGATATAGGATTATCATGTGGTTTTTCTGGTAAAGCTCAGATAGGAAAAGGTATGTGGGCGATGCCAGACCGAATGGCTGACATGCTGGCCCAAAAAATAAATCATCCTATGTCTGGAGCAAATTGCGCGTGGGTGCCATCTCCGACTGCCGCAACACTTCATGCAACTCATTATCACAAAATAAATGTTTTTAATAAACAAAAAGAATTGTCTTCTAGAGAAAGGGCTAAAATAGAAGATATTTTATCAATACCAACCGCAGATAGACCAAATTGGTCTAAAGAGGATATTTTTAAAGAAGTTGAAAATAATGCACAAAGTATTCTAGGCTATGTAGTTAGATGGATTAACCAAGGGGTGGGCTGTTCTAAAGTGCCTGATATAAATAATGTTGGACTAATGGAGGACAGAGCAACTTTGCGAATTTCTTCACAACACATAGCTAACTGGGTGCATCACGGTGTTTGCAGTAAAGAAGATGTTTTAAAAATTTTCAAAAAAATGGCTGTGACTGTAGATAAACAAAACGTTGACGATAAAAATTATGAGCCAATGTCAAAAAACTATGATAATTCCATTGCTTTTAAAACTGCTTGCGAGTTGGCTCTAAAAGGAAAGGATCAGCCCTCTGGTTATACCGAGCCTCTACTTCATCAAAGAAGGTTAGACAAAAAAGCTAGTCCGTAATTATCGGAACCCTATTTTTAAAAGCAGAGAAAAGTGTCCCATCATCTAGTTGTTCAATCTCACCTCCGACTGGAAGTCCTTGGGCTAATTTTGTTATGATAACCTCTTCATTTTTTACTACATCTTCAATGTAATGGGCTGTAGTTTGGCCTTCTACAGTTGCGCTTGTTGCAATAATAACCTCTTTTAGTTTATTTTTCTGTATTCTTTGTAATAATGAGTCAATAAGTAAATTTTGTTGTTCATATTTTTCACTTGAATTGATCGTACCTCCAAGAATATGAAAATGACCCTTGAATATGTTTGCAGACTCTATAACCCACATATCTGCTAAATTTTCTACAACACAAATTTTTTCATAATTTGACTTAGTTTCGCAAGTACAAATCTGTTCCAGCACTTTTAGATTTCCACAAATTTTGCAACGTACTACTTTTTTATAAGTGTTCGCTAAAGATTTAGCCAAAGGTTTTAAAAAACTTTCTTTATTATTAATTAACTTTAAAATTATTCTTTTAGCTGATTTTGGACCTAGGCCTGGCAATTTAGAAAATTGCTTAATCAGTTCATCAATTTCATTAATATTATTATCCATCAGAAAGGCATTTTTAGATCAAAAGGCAAATTCATACCTCCTGTTATTTGCGAAAGTTCCTCGGCAGATTTTTTTTTTAAATTATCTTTTGCGTTGTTATAAGCGGCTGTAATAAGATCGGTTATAATTTCAAATTTTTCTTTTTTAGCCTCGTCACTAACGACTATTGATTTAATTTCATAATCTCCACTAAGCGTTACTCTTACTAAGTTTCCACCTGCAGAGCCTTCTACCTGAATTTTCTTAATCTTATCTTGAACTTCTCTCATTTTTTCCTGCATCTCTTTCGCTTTTGAAAGCATATCATTAAAATTATTCATCTTGGTCACCATCTATTACATTTGTAATTTTAGCATCAGGAAAAATAGATTTTAGTTTACTAGTTATTTCATTATTTTCAAATGTGGTTAAATCTTCTTTTATTTTATCTTTTTTGATATCGAAGACAGATTTTTTACCTATTTTTTGACTAAAAGAAATTATCCATCTTTTTCCTGTCCAATCGTAAAGTTTTTCAGATAAATTTTTTACAAAATTTTTACTTAGGTTTTCGTTAAAATTTATATCTATTTTTCCATGCGAAAAACTTACAAGGTTTACATTTCTCTCTAAATCATATTTTAGCTCAACCTCTTTTTCTTTTTCGACTATTTCTATCAAGCTATTGATGGAATTTATTTCTAGCTTGTCATAAGGTTTTTCAATACTTGGTTTTTTTTCTATTGATGTTTTAATTTGCTGTGTGCTCTTAAGTTGATCTTTTATTGTTTTCGAGTATATATCTTCATCTTTATTTGTTTGAGTCTTTAGTTTGTTTCCTTTATTCTCTACAACTAGATTATCTGATTGCTGTATCTCAGACGGTGAAAATTCTCTAATACCCTCTAAGTGACAAAGCTGTATAATGTACATCTCTAGTAAGAGGTACTCATTATTAATAACTTTTAAATCATTAATTGATTTTATTGTCAGATGCCAAAATAAATTTATATCAGAAATTTTCAAATTATTTGATATTTTATTTATAGAAGAAAGCTCACTTTCTGATATTGATAGATCTTTATCTAAAGAACCTAAGGTTAATTTTCTAGAAAATAAATTAAGAATATATAGTACATCGTTTAAAAAGTTTTTTGCATCTAACCCCTCGTTAAAAATCTTTTTAAGAGCGTCAACCGCATTTTTTTGGTTTCCCTCAAAAACTTCTTTCAAAAGCAATATTATTTTTCTTTTGTCCATTAAACCAAGCATTTCTCTTACATCTTTCTCTTCTAATTTTTTACTTTCATCAATTTTTTGAGCAACCAAAGCTCTGTCCATTAGAGAAAGGCTGTCTCTTACAGATCCTTCAGATACGCTTGCAATTAATCTCAAAGCATTTTCACTAATTTTAATCTTTTCTGTCTCAGCCACAAATTTTAAATGATCTGTCAAATTTTCTATGCTTACTCTTTTTAAATCGAATCTTTGGCATCTAGATAAAATTGTGACTGGTATTTTTCTGACTTCTGTAGTGGCTAGTATAAATTTCAAACTTGGTGGTGGCTCTTCCAAAGTTTTAAGTAATCCATTAAAAGCCTGTTTCGAAAGCATGTGAACTTCGTCAATAATAAATATTTTAAACTTTGCGCTTGTAGGGCTATATTTTGAATTTTCAATTATCTCCCTGATATCATCGATACCAGTTTTTGAAGCCGCATCCATCTCAAGAACATCTATGTGACTGGAATCAGCAATTTCTGAACAAGATGAGCATTGTTTTGTTTTACTGCACTCTTTTTTATCTGAGTTACTATTTATACAGTTCAAAGCTTTGGCTATTAACCTTGCAGTAGTGGTTTTACCTACCCCTCTTATTCCGTTTAAAAGATATGCATTTGGAGTTTTGCCAAGTTTAATTGCGTTACTTATTGTTTTTGCAATTACATCTTGACCAATCAAATCTCCAAAAATTTGAGGTCTATATTTTAATGCTAAAATATTATTTTTCTTCATTTTTAGAGGCAGGCAACAACCTGAATAAAATTCACTACGGCTGCTTCTTTTCAGACCTGACCGGGTTTATGAAACATTCACCTGATGCCAACCTCGAAATGATTATATCAACATAAAGTTAAATACCACAAGACAAGTTTTTTATTTTGTGGACTAATTTTTCCTAAATTTTGAAGCCTCATATACCCCTAAAACATCTAAACTTTGCGTATGAAATCCTAATTCCTCCATGGCAATTTGAACTTTCTTATCCTCAAGATGTCCCTCAAAATCCAAATAGAAATTAGTCTGATCAAAGGTGTTCTTTACAGAAAAGCTTTCTAATTTTGTCATATTAATTTGATTTGTAGCGAATCCACCTAAACACTTGTACAGAGCTGAGGGGATACTTTTTAATCTGAAGATACATGACGTAATAAATTTCTTATTTGAGTCATATGTTGGTTGTTGAATATTTTTTCCCATAATTAAGAACCTGGTAACATTACCTTTTTCATCCTCAATATTTTTTTTTAAGATTTTTAAGTTGTAAATTTCTGCTGATAGATCAGAGGCTATCGCTGCTATGGATTTATCATTATTTTCGGATAAATCTTTGGCTGATCCAGCAGTATCTGCAGAAATAATTGTTTTAAATTTATTTTCAGTAATTAAATTCTGACATTGCCCTATGGCTTGAGCATGACTTCGTACAAATTTTATATCACTTAAATTTGCAGATTTTATGGAAAGTAAGTTGTGCTCAACTCTTTGAAAATGTTCGCCATAAATTTGTAATTTATACTTAGGTAGTAAATAATGTATATCAGCTACTCTTCCAGCCAAAGAATTTTCTATTGGTATAACAACTTTGTAACTTGAATCTTCATAGGCTAATTTAAATGTTTCCTCGAACGTACTACATGTTGTAATTTTTGCATCAGGAAATAATTCCTTTGATGCTATATGTGAATAAGCACCGAGCTCACCCTGAAATGCGATCTTTAACATTATGTCTCCATTAAACTTTTTATCTTTGCTAAATCTATTGAAGTATCTACACTCAATGGATAGTTTTTAACGTAACCTACAGAAATATATAATTTATCTTCTAGTGCTCTCATTTGCTCCAAGTTTCTTTCGATTTCTAATTTAGATCTTTTTAAACTTACATACCTTAATAAAGCTTCATTAGTAAAGGCATAAATACCTATGTGATGATAAACATTATTTGAAGAAAGTTGCTCATTTATTCTAAAAAAATCGTTAGCTTTAACGAAAAGTTCTTGATTTAATTTTTCCTTAGTTTCTACTTTTACAATATTTACGTCTTTAATTTCATTTGTTTTTATTTCACTTGCCAGAGTGCCTATCTTGGTTTTTGAATTTAACATGTGGTCTATTAGGTGATTAATGCTTTCAGGCTCTATATTGGGCATGTCCCCTTGTAAATTTATTATTATATTAGGTTTTTTTTTCAATCTTTTGTCGAAAACTTCGAATACTCTATCGGTTCCCGTCATATGGTTGGGCTCAGTCATGATTGCTTCTCCTCCATAATTGTTAACTAGATCAAATATTACCTTATCTGGAGTAGCCACTAATACTTTATCAGCTGCAGAACTCTTTGCTCTATCAAAAACATGTAATATCATTTCCTTATTGTTTATTAATTTTAACGGTATATTAGGAAGTCTTTTGGCAGAAATTCTAGATGGAATGATTATAACTGTTTCGTTCATAATTATGCGTCCCAAAGACGCAAAAAAAGCTCTAATTTTTAGTTTTTTTTTTAATTCTAATGTTATACCTCTAGGATACTTATCAAAATTATGGATAGTTTTGAATTAAATAAAATCATTGCTGCAGTGCTGTTAACTGCCTTAATAATAATTGGGATTGGTAAATTTACAGACCTTCTTTTTTATGTGGAAAAGCCTGAACAATCAGCATACAAAGTTGAGGGACTTGATGTAGCCCAAATTTCTAAAGATGACAGCGAAAAATCAAAACAAGAAGTACAAAAAGTCGATATTAAACAGTTATTAGCTTTGGGTAACGTTGCGCACGGTGAAAAAGTTTTTAAAAAATGTAGTGCCTGCCATATGATAGTTAGTGATGGTAAAAACATGATTGGACCAAATCTGTGGGGAGTGATAGGCAGACAGGCTGCGGTTATTAGTGACTATAATTATTCTAAGGCCATGAAGGATTATGGTAAAGAATGGAGTTTTGAAGAAATGAATGCTTATCTAATTAAGCCTCAAGCTTATATTAAGGGAACTAAGATGGCATTTGCAGGTTTGCGAAAAGAGAAAGATAGAGCTTCAGTAATATTATACATGAATTCAAAAAGTGATGCCCCCAAGCCACTACCTTAGCCTAGACACCAAGTAATTACACTTTTTTGTGCATGGATTCTGTTTTCAGCCTGAGCCCAAACTACTGATTGTTTGCCATCAATTACGTCATCTGTCACTTCCTCTCCTCTTCCAACTGGTAAACAGTGCATAAAGATTGAGTCTTCTTTCGCGAGGCTCATAAGTTTTTTATTTACTTGATAATTCTTCAAATCTTTTTTTTTTAATTTTTTATTTACTTTATCATTCATTGAAACCCATTTGTCAGTCATAACACAATCAACTAAATTAACAGCTTCTTTTGGATCCTTAAAAATTTCAATTTTAGCTTTATTTTTTTTGGCCCAATTTAAAATTTTTTTATCAGGACTATATTTTTTTGGACAGCCAAATCTTAATTCAAAATTTAATATAGTAGCAGCTTCTATTAATGAATAAGCCATATTGTTATTACCATCGCCTATCCAGGCTATTTTTTTATTTTCAATACTTCCTTTTTTTTCTTCAATTGTAAAAATATCTGACATAACTTGGCAAGGATGGCTTAATTCTGATAGTCCATTTATCAATGGTATTTCAGAATGTTTAGCAAACTCTACTAAGTTAGAATGAGATTTGGTTCTAATCATAATAAGATCTCCATACTGAGATAAAACTTTGGCAGTATCTTTTAGTGTTTCGTCGCCCTTACCATAATGACTTCCGTCAGGATTTAAAGTTATACTTGATCCACCTAATTGTTTCACAGCTATGTTAAATGATATTCTTGTTCTTGTTGATGGTTTTTCAAAAATCATAATTAAAGTTTTACCTTTCATCGGCTCATCTTCGTCAATTGAAGATTTATTTAATCCTGATCTTTTATTTTTTCTAATTTTAGCATCATCTAAAATTTTCCTTAAATCTTTTGAAGTAAAATCAGATATGTTTAAAAAATTTTTCATTTATAGGTTTTACAGACTTTTTCAATTATCTCCAGTGCTTTATTAATTTCATTTTTTTTAACGTTTAAAGGTGGTAGGAGTCTGACAACATTCTCAGCAGCTCTTACCGTTAATAGATTATTGTCTAAAAGCTTTTGAATAAAATTAGCTTGATTAACATGAAGGCAAAGTCCAATTAATAAGCCTTTACCTCTTACTTCTTTAATAATTCTAGGGTATTTACTTTTAATTTTATTGAGTTGATAGATAAAATATTTTCCATTTTTACTTACATTTTTTAAAAATCCTTTTTTAAACATTACATCCATAACTGCGTTTCCAGCGCTCATCGCTAATGGATTACCGCCAAAAGTTGATCCGTGGGTTCCAGGCTTCATGCCTGTAGCTACTTTTTTATTCACTAAAACAGCACCTATTGGGAAACCGCCGCCTATCCCTTTTGCTATTGGTACGATATCAGGTTTAATTTTTGCATCCTCAAACGCGAAAAATTTACCACTTCTTCCTACTCCACATTGTACTTCATCTAGAATAAGTAATATTTTTTTCTTATTACATAATTTTCTTAAACCTTTTAGGCAAACATCGGGAATAACTTTAATTCCGCCTTCACCTAAAATTGTTTCAACCATAATTGCAGCTGTTCTTTTTGTTATAGCTTTTTCAAGACTTTTATGATCCCCAAAATTGAAATGATCAAAGCCATCGACTTTCGGTCCAAAACCTTCGGTTGCCTTTTTACTATTACTAGCAAATATTGCGGCAATAGTTCTTCCATGAAAACTATTATTTATGCAAAGCACTCTATTTTTTCTTGGTTGTCCTTTAGAGTAAAAATATCTTCTGGCAAATTTTATCGCTGCCTCAGTTGCTTCAGCTCCAGAGTTTTGAAAAGATACGTAGTCAGCAAAAGTTTTTTGAGTTAATCTTTTTGCTAATTTTTCTTGCTCAGGAATAGTAAAAACATTTGAAACATGCCACAATTTTTTAGATTGTTTGTTGATAGATCTAATTAAGTAATCATTAGCATGCCCTAGACTACAAACAGCTATGCCAGCACAAAAGTCTAAATATTTTTTTCCATTTGATGCGTATAGATAACTTCCTTTACCCTTAGTAAAAGAAATTTTCTTTCTATTGTAAGTATTTAAAATTTTACTCATGATTTAATTTTATAACCATTTTTGTATAAAATATAAGATACTAACCACAAAATTAAGCTCACAATTGTTAAATAAAAAACACCAAATATCAATGAACCGTCGCTTTCTCCTATAAAACTGTATCTAAAACCATCTATCATATAAAAAAATGGATTAGCTTTACTTATAGTTTGTAAAAGACTCGGTAATTTATCTATTGTATAAAATGTGCCTGACAAGAAGGATAATGGTATAATTAAAAAATTAGTTACTGACGCCATATGATCAAATTTTTCCGCCCAAAGTCCAGCTATTATTCCTAATGCACCAAGAGAAAATGAAGCTAAAAAGGTGAATATAAATAAGTAAAAAAAACTCACAATTTTCAAATCGATAATGATCATGAAAGTGATAATTGAAATTATTGCTATCATAATACTTCTTGTTACTGATGCTAATGTTACAGCTAAAGTAACTTCAGAGGCTGATAAAGGCGCATATAACAAGTCCACAATATTCCCCTGAATTTTACCGATCATGAAAGAGGAAGACGAATGCGAGAAAGACTGTTGAATGACTTGCATTGCAATTAAACCAGGAGCTAAAAAATTTATAAAGCTAACACCTAAAATATCACCCCTTTCTTCACCTATTGCTAAAGACAAAACCAGTAAAAACAAAAGGGATGTGACGAGCGGAGAAAAAATTGTTTGAATCCATACAATTAAAAATCTTAAAACTTCTTTTTTATATAATGTCCACGCACCAATCCAATTGATGTTGCCAAATCTTCTAGTTCCAATTTTATATTTTGCTTTAATTTCAACCATCGATAGTCTTATAATCCTTATTCATAAAAAATCTGTGTAAAACTTAAGTTACCCTCAGAACTTGATGTTTTTATGTTTGATTCACCTAGGTACAATACTACATAATGAAAATATTAATTTTAAATAACTAAATATAGTTAAGGTTGTATTATGAGTTGGACGCCTGAAAAAGTCGAAAAATTGAGAGAACTTTGGGGGAAAGGTTACACCGCTAGTCAGATTGCTGAAAAATTAGGTGATACAACAAGAAACGCCGTAATTGGTAAGGCTCATAGATTAAATTTAGAGGCAAGAGCTCCATCAAAAAAATCCTCTTCGATTAGTTCTCCAACAAAATCAGTTAGAAGACCAATTCAACAAATGACACGTAAACAAAAATTTCAATCTATACTCTTGGATAAAAATTTTGAGGCGGAAAAACCAAAGTCATTAGAGGAATTGACTGAAGATACATGCAAATGGCCCATTGGACATCCAAATGAAAAAAATTTTTATTTTTGTGGAAGAAAGCCGGAGGAAGATTTTCCATATTGCAAGTTACATGTTCTGTATGCTTTCCAACCTAAAGGCCAAAAAGAGGATGTTCTTGATAAGGATGATGAAGTACCAGAATTTATCGAGAAAAAAGTTAAGTCTGCAGGTTAACAATTTTCTAACTATATGAATTTCATAAAAAAATACCTTAAGTGGTTAAGTACTTTTTTAGTCTTAACAGGTATTTTATTGACAAACTTAAATATGTATCCAATAAATATAATGTTTCACGGAGCTGGCGTTGTAGGTTGGACTATTGCTGGTTTCTTATCAAAAGATAAGGCTATTCTTACAAACTTCGGATTGCAAATTCCTTTATTTTTAATAGGGTTTTATCAATTAATTTTCTAAAGAATACCCAGCTGAACGGACAGTTCTAATTA
>ENA-OSEY01003180-OSEY01003180.1-marine-metagenome-genome-assembly--contig:-NODE-3180-length-10241-cov-4.910763_pt1 | contig 10241 bp, 10 predicted proteins | sample MGYA00248465_ERZ534230 | MGnify/ENA primary metagenome ERZ534230 (study PRJEB26409, sample SAMN06344110) | marine metagenome | isolation source: Sea water from surface | place: Atlantic Ocean:Southern... | reverse complement strand
TGCTCGAGAATCAGCGGAACGGCATAGATGCTGTCGGCATCCAAGGAGGGAATGACGGCGCGGGTGGGCACCCCGCAGAAGCCGCCGATTTTCCGCTTGAGATCGTCGCTGATGTCGCGATCACTGCGGCAGACGAGCACATCCGGCTGGATGCCGATGGAGCGCAGTTCCTTGACCGAGTGCTGGGTGGGCTTGGTTTTGAGTTCGCCGGAGGTGCCGATGAAGGGCAGCAGGGTGACGTGGATGTAGGCCAGGTCGTTGCGACCCACGTCCTCCCGGAATTCACGGATGGCTTCGAGGAAGGGCAGTGATTCGATGTCACCGACGGTGCCGCCGATTTCGGTGATCACCACATCGGCGTTGCTGTTGGACGCAACCCGGTGGATGCGCTCGCGAATCTCGCCGGTGATGTGGGGAATCACCTGAACGGTGCCGCCGTTGTAGTCGCCGCGGCGCTCCTTGTTGATCACCGATTGGTAGATCGAGCCGGTGGTCACGCTGTTCAGGCGTGACATCGCCGTGTCGGTGAAGCGCTCGTAATGGCCCAGGTCGAGATCGGTTTCGGCGCCGTCTTCGGTGACGAAGACCTCACCATGCTGGAACGGGCTCATCGTCCCGGGATCCACATTCAGGTAGGGATCCAGCTTGAGAATCGAAACGTTGTAGCCCCGCGACTTCAGCAACCGGCCGAGGCTCGCCGCCACGATTCCCTTGCCAATGCTGGACACCACACCACCGGTGATGAAGACGAATTTGGCCATGACCTGCCGGGCGATTCTTCAAATTAGCTGGCGTTCGTCATGGGCTCCAGAGGGCACCGTTGTTTCAGGAATCCAGGCCCTGGATGTAGTCCCGGACTTTGCTTCGTCGTTGGGGTTGCCGCAGTTTGAGCAGGGCGCGGGTTTCGATCTGACGAACGCGCTCCCTTGAGAGTTTCAGCTCTTCCCCGATCTGGGCCAGGGTCTGGGGCGTGTCGTCCTCCAAGCCGAAGCGCCGGCGCAGGACAGCGGCCTCCCGACTGGTGAGTTCATCCAGGAGATCCTCCAGATCGTTGTGGAGTTCGTCGTGGGTGAGGGTCTGCTCGGGGGTGGCGTGGCCGTCCTCGATCAGATCTCCGAGCTGGGTGTCCTGTTCGCGGCCGACACGGGTGTCCAGAGACACCGAACGGGGCACCCGGGCCAGGGTCTGGCGCACAGTGTCTTCACTGATGCCCAATTCGCGAGCCAGATCCGCGATCGAGGCAATGCGCCCTTCGTTGCTCGCAATCTCCTGCTGGACCCGTTTGATCCGGTTCAGTTTTTCGGTGACGTGAACGGGCAAACGGATCGTGCGGCTCTGGGTGGCGATGGCCCTGGTGATGCCCTGACGAATCCACCAGTAGGCGTAGGTGCTGAAGCGGAAACCACGGGTGGGGTCGAACTTCTCCACGGCCCGTTCCAGCCCGAGCGTTCCCTCCTGGACCAGGTCCAGGATTTCCATACCCCGCTGTTGGTACTTCTTGGCCACCGCCACCACCAGGCGCAGGTTGGCCTGAATCATGTGGTCTTTGGCTCGCCGTCCGTTGCGGAGGGCAAGCTTCAGATCTTTGGCTTCCAGCTGGGCCTGTTCCGCCCAGGCCTGATAGCCCTGGTCAATTCGCTGCTGCAACTCGGGCAAGGGCAGTCCGGCCGCGCGGGCCCATTCCTGCTTGGTTGGCCAGTGGCTGTGCTGGTTGGCTTCCCGGCGTTGCAGTTCTTCGAGACGGTGCAGTTCACCGATAGCGGCATCGCTTTCAGCCAGCTTCTGTTGCTGGCTGAGCAGTGCTTCGCGGCGCTGCACCAAACGGGCCAGGGTGACCTCCTCTTCATTGGTGAGCAGGTCGACCCGGCCGATGTCCTGGAGATAAAGCCGCAGCAGATCCGTGGTGCCGCTGCTGCGGCGCTCACGGGTCCCCCCGGTCCTTCGGGGCTTGCTGGGCAAAAGCTGGCCTTGGTGAAGTCCAACTTCAGGGTTCCTCGCCGTTGACCGCGGTGCGACAAATGCGCTGATTCCCTTCGGGATCTGCTCAGTCCCGCTGCAGAGGTCAGTCCTCCTGGTCGGGCTCGACCCAGGTGCTGGCCACGTGCAGTTCCTCCAGCTGTTTGTCGGCCACGCCCCCTGGGGCACTGGTCATCAGGCAGCGGGCCTGCTGGGTTTTGGGGAAGGCAATGGTGTCGCGGATCGATTCCTCTCCCGCCAGCAGCATCACCATCCGGTCCACACCGAAGGCCAGGCCCCCGTGGGGGGGTGCGCCCACATCGAGAGCGTCCATCAGGAAGCCGAACTGTTCCTGGGCTTCCTCGAGTGGCAAGCCAACCGTCTGCAACACCTGGCGCTGCAGGGCGGAGTCATGGATGCGCAGGGAGCCACCGCCGAGCTCAAGGCCATTGAGCACAAGGTCGTAGGCCTGGGCCCGGGCTCCGGGCAGGGTTTCGGACCACTTCGACGCATCGCCGCCGAGATCCTCAGCATTGGGAGCGCAGAAGGGGTGGTGCAGGGCCTCGTAACGGTTCTCGTCGCCGTTGAACTCGAACATCGGGAAGTCCACCACCCAGAGGAAGTTCCACTGGTCGTTGTCCCGGTCGGCCTTGACCATGCCCAGCTCCTTGGCCAGGTACTGGCGCACCCGGTCGAGGGCCTTGTTCACCGTTGCGGTGTCGCCGGCGCCGAACAGCAGCAGGGTGCCGGGTTCCGCGCCGGTGCGGCTGAGCAGCTCCTGCCTCTGCTCATCGCTGAGGTTGTCCTTGATGGCGCCGATCGTGTCGATTTCACCGCCGTCGCGCACGCGGATGAAGGCCAGGCCACCGGCACCGGCTTTCTGGGCCTCGCTGAACACATCGCCGCCCGGCTTGATCCGCACGTTGCTCACCGCATCGTTGCCGCCGGGCACCGCGATGCACTTCACCGCGCCGCCGGACTTCACGGCGCCACTGAACACCTTGAAGCCCATGTCCTTGACGATGTCGCTCACGTTGGTGAGCTCCATGCCGTAGCGGGTGTCGGGCCGGTCGGTGCCGTAGCGCTCCATGGCGTCATGCCAGGTCATGCGGGGGAAGGGCCGCGGCAGTTCGATGCCCTTCACGGTCTTCCAGATGGCGCAGATCAGTGATTCGTTCAGCTCCAGGATCTGCTCCTGATCCATGAAGCTCATCTCGATGTCCAGCTGGGTGAATTCCGGCTGGCGATCGGCCCGCAGGTCTTCGTCGCGGAAACAGCGGGCCACCTGGTAGTAGCGCTCGATGCCGCCCACCATCAGCAGCTGCTTGAACAACTGGGGGGACTGGGGCAGGGCGAACCATTCGCCGCCGCAGACCCGGCTGGGCAGCACGTAGTCGCGGGCGCCTTCCGGCGTGGAGCGGGTCAGCACCGGGGTCTCCACCTCGATGAAGCCTGCGTCCTCCAGGAAGCGACGGGCGGCCTGGATGGTCTGGGCCCGCAGCCGCAGGTTGTCGTTCATGCGCTTGCGGCGCAGATCCAGATAGCGGTGGCGCAGCCGCAGTTCTTCGCGGGTGTTCTCCTCGTCGTGCACCGACACGGGGAAGGGCAGGTTGCCTTTCACGCTGTTCAGCACGGTGATGCCGCTGGCGAGCACTTCCACGGCCCCCGTCGCCAGCTTGTCGTTCAGGGAGTCGCCGGGCCGGGCCCGCACTTTCCCCTCAACCTGCAGCACGGTTTCGCTGCGCAGATGCTCGGCGACGGCGAAGGCGTCGGCGCCCAGATCCGGGTCCACCGTGATCTGCACCGTGCCGCTGCGGTCCCGCAGGTCGATGAAAATCACCCCGCCGTGATCACGGCGTCGATCCACCCAGCCGCACAGTTGCACCTGCTGATCGATGTTCTGTTCGCGCAGGTCGCCGCAACCGTTGCTGCGCATGGGATGTCTCAACTGGAGAAGAGCGAGTTTCCCACAGCAGCGGTGAGCTTCAGGCGCGTTTGTAGAAGGGCTTGCGAACGACCGTTGCCGGTTGGGCCTTACCGCGGATCTCCACGCTCAGTTCTGTGCCGAGCTTGGCGAGGGACGGCGGAACGTAGGCAAGGGCGATCGCTTCTTCGAGGGTGGGGGACCAGGTGCCGCTGGTGACGATGCCCACCGTCTCCCCGTTATGGACAACGGGGTAGTCGTGGCGGGCGATGGCACGACCCTGCAGCTTGAGGCCAACGAGGCGTTTGGTTGGTCCGGATTCCGCCGCTTGCTCCAGTGCCTGCCGGCCCACAAAATCCACGGGCATTTCCAGGTGCACGAGCCAACCCAATCCCGCCTCGAAGGGGTTGGTTTCGTCGTTCATGTCCTGGCCGTAAAGGTGCATGGCGGCCTCCAGCCGCAAGGTGTCCCGCGCCCCCAGGCCGCAGGGGGTGACTCCGCGATCGAGCAAAAGCTGCCAGAGCTTTTGTCCGTCGTCGGCGTTGAGCAGCAGCTCGGCACCGTCTTCGCCGGTGTAGCCCGTGCGAGCACTAAACACCGGTTGGCTCAGGCCTCTGAGGTTGAGCATCCGGTGGCCGAAGCGGGGCAAGCCGCTGAGCTCTTCGCCGCTCAGCTCCTGAAGCACCCCCATGGCCTCAGGGCCTTGCAGAGCGAGCAGCACGCCGTCCTTTTTGATGTCGGTCACCGTCAGGCCAGCGGGCTCCATCTGTTCACGGATCCAGGCGGTGTCGCTGTCGGCGCAAGCGGCATTGATCACCAGCACCAGCGCACCCCGTTCGGCATCGATGGCACCGCAGTCGTAAACGATGAGGTCGTCGCGGATGCCGCCACGCTCGTTCAGCAGAACGGAGTAGCAGGCTTCGCCGGGACCGATGCGGTGCAGGTCGCTGGGGAGCAGCCGTTGCAGCGCATCCTTGGGATTGGCACCTTCGAGGCGCAGCACTCCCATGTGGGAGATGTCGAACATGCCGACCCGTTCGCGAACGGCCTTGTGTTCCTGGATCAGGCCGCTGAACTGAACCGGCATCTCCCAGCCGGCAAACGGCACCATGCGGCCCCCGGCGCTGCGGCAGGACTCGAACAGGGGAGTGCGCTGCAGGGACATGGGGGCGGCCGATGGGAAGCGCATTCTTATGGAGGGCTTCACGATCCGGAAGGGAACCCGGAAATTTGCCCCTACCCATGGTCCGTTTTGCAGACCGTCACTAGCTTGAGCGCGTTTCCGGGGCGCTTGTTTGGCCACCAGCTCCTGCTGTCGCAGCTGTCAGTACTGCACCCTTCCGGCAGGTGCCAAGGGGTGGTGCCGTCTGCGCCGGTTGGAGGTGCATGCCGAGATTGCGGATCTGATGGTCTGTCACCACTGGACCCCCCGTTCACCCAAGCTTCCGGCTCTGCAGAGCAGCAGCGTTGGTGAGCGTCAGCTGGAACTGGATCGCAGCTTGACGTGAGTTCGGATCCATCCATGGCTTAGCCATTGGTCATGGCCACCACCGGATGATCGCGGGATACTGCAGCCAACCCCCGTTATTGCCTTGTCCGCCTCAGCTCCGCTGACTCCTCTGGAACTCATCCAGGAACAGCCTGAGGTGGATCGCCTGACGCTTCCCACCGGCACAACCGTGTTCTGCGCCGGCGAGCCAGTGCAGTTCATCCATGTGATTGAACGGGGATGGGTGGAGCTGAGCAGCGGTCCGTTGAACCGCATCCGCTTTGGTTCCGGTGAATTGTTTTTCTACGAAGATCTGGTGGATGGCACCGAGTGCCACAGCCGTGATGCCACAGCGGTGACGCCTGTTTCGCTGTTCCGCCTGAGCCGCACCAACTTTCTGGCACTCATCCACCGGCACCCAACGCTGGTGCTGCAATTGCTCAGCAAACAGCACAGCCGTTTGCGGCAGCAGCGGATTGATGCGCGGCACTTCTATTAATCGTCACCGAGGAGGAGAAGCAGGCTGCGGGTCACCTTGGCGGCCAGGACTGAGCTGATGCCGCTGGTGTCGAGTTGTGGGGCCAGTTCCACCACATCGGCCGCCACCAGGTGATGCTCCTGGAGCATCGCGATCAGGCTGGCGAAATCAGGCCAGTGGTAACCACCGGGTTCAGGGGTGCCCGTGCCCGGCAGAACTGAAGGGTCAAACCAGTCCAGGTCGACGGTGAGATAGATGGGTTTTCCCTGCAAGGGAGCGAGCGCCTGTTGAAGGGCATCGATGCTGGGCATCAGCCGTCCGCTCTCGTGCAGTTCGGTGAATTCCTCGCGCGTGCCACTGCGGATCGCGAGTTGAAACAGCGTCTGGCTGGGAAGGACCTCCAGACAGCGGCGCATGGCGCAGGCATGGCTGTGGCGGGCCCCCAGCCAGTTGTCCCTGAGATCGGCATGGGCATCCAGTTGCACCAGCACCAGGCCGGGGTGGCGTTGTGCCACGGCCTCCACGGCACCGGAGCTGATCGAATGCTCTCCGCCCAGCATCAGGGGCTTGAGGCCCAGTGCGAGCACGGCTTCGGTCGCCTGCTTCACCTTGCTCAGAACCGGCTCAGGGTTGCCGAAGGGAATCTCCACGGCACCGAGATCAGCAAAGTCGAGGTCCTCCAGATCCAGGTTGAGTTGTGGGCAATAGGTCTCCAGGCCTGCGCTCACCTCTCGGATGGCGGCGGGGCCAAAGCGGGTGCCCGGTCGAAAGGAGGTGGTGCCGTCGTACGGCACACCAAAGAGGCCAACGCGGCAGTCGGCAGGGTTGCGCCGGGATCCCATGAAAATGGTGCCGTCAGTGTCGAACAGCCCACTCGGCGGATGTGTGGTCATGACTGCAGCTCCCGTTCGATGAAGGCGGGGATGGCGTCCATGGCCCCCCGCTGCCAGCGCGGTGACCAGATCTCGCAGCCTGCAGCGATGGCCTGGCTGCGCTCGAGGTCGGGAGTGCGGTAGCGGGGTGTGCCCATGGCAGCGAAGGTCCAGCTCCACCAGCCGCTGGGGTACATCGGCACCCAGCCATAGAGCGGGTCGGCATGGTCAAACACCTCGCGCAGCAGGCGCACCATGGCGATGTGAACATCGCGGAAGGCTTCCGGAGATTCGCTCTGCGTGCCGAACACGCCCCCGGGCTTGAGCAGCCGTCGGCAGTTTTCAAAGAAGGCGCGGTTGAACAGGCCTTCGGCGGGTCCGGCGGGATCAGAGCCATCCACCAAGATGACGTCATAGCTCTGGTCGTCAGCCTGCGCGGCCCAGGCGATGCCATCGCCCACCGTGAGCTGGAACCGCGGATCGGACCAGGCGGATCCGCCGATGTCGGGAAGGTGTTCTTGGCTGAGTTCCACCACACGCCCGTCAATCTCCACCATGTCCAGCCGCTGGACGTCTGGGTGGCGCAGGCATTCCCGCGCGGTGCCGCCGTCTCCGCCGCCAATCACCAGAATTCGCGCGATTGAGCTGGCACTGCACAGGGCTGGATGCACCAAAGCCTCGTGGTAGTGGCGTTCCTGCTGTTCCGCTGTCATCCAGCAGCCATCCAGGAGCAGCCCCCGCCCGTAGCGCTCACTGCGAATCACGCTGATCCGCTGGAACGGACTGGTCTCCTCGACCAGCACCTCTCCCCTCAATCCGTAGCGGACGCCGCGGTGTTCTTCGTCAATCCAGCTGCTCATGGGCTGTGGTGGGCACCTCTCCAGCTAAGGACCCGGGGGGGCTGCTTCCAAACACCAGATCTAGTGCTTATGAGATTGACGAACACAACATATGGAGGTTGAATGTGTTTGGTTGGGGAGCTGCTGTGGAAGAGGGCAGCTCCAAAGCCTTTTTCGTCAGATCAAGGCTTTTGTTTTACAGATAGGGCTCAGGGTTGATGCAGGTGTTTCCTCTGCGAGGCATCAACCCGGTGGGACCATCCTGTTGTTTTTAAGCCAGGAGATTGCTGGTGCAGAACCTGGTGGTGAACGAGCGGTTGACCATTCCTTCCAGGGAGCTGCGCTGGCGGTTCAGCCGCTCATCCGGTCCCGGCGGGCAGGGGGTCAACACCACCGATTCCCGTGTGGAATTGCTTCTGGACTTGGCGAACTGCTCCTGTCTGGGTCCATTTCGCCGCACCCGATTGCTGGAGCACTTCCAGGCCCGGTTGGTGGAGGGTTGCCTACGGGTTGTGGTCGCAGAAGAACGCTCCCAATGGCAGAACCGTCAGAAGGCTCTGCATCGCATGGGGGAGCTGCTGCGGGAGGGCTTGCAGCCACCGCCGCGTGCCCGAAAGGCCACCCGGCCGGGTCGTGGTGCCGTGAAGCGACGTTTGGACACGAAGAAAAAGCGTGGGGACCTCAAACGTCAACGGCGCAGCCGGCCATCCCTGGACGATTAAGCGGTGTCGGTTGGTGAGGACTGCTCCGCCTTGATGGCTGCCTTGGCCTGTTTCCAGAGGGTCTCCAATTCGTGGATGCTGCGGCCCTGAAGATCCCCTTCCAGGGCAGCTTCAACACGGGAGAAACGATCGAGGAAGCGCTGGTTCGTGCCGGCGAGTCCTTCTTCGGGTTCGATTTGGCACCAACGGGCCACATTCACCAGGGTGAAGAGGAGATCGCCCAGTTCCTCCTGGGCATGGTCTTTGTTGCCGCTGGCCACCGCTTCCTTGAGTTCGTCCAGCTCTTCATGGACCTTCTCCCAGACGCCGGCCATGTCATCCCACTCGAAGCCGGCTTTGGCTGCTTTTTTTGAGATGGTCATCGCTCCAGCCAGGGCCGGCAGGCCGCGCACCTTGGTTCTGAGCCGGTCGCTCAGTGGGCTGGTGGAGCCAGCCAGGGCCTCCGCCTGCTCCTCCAGCTTGATGGCGTCCCAGCTGCGTCGAACGTCGTCACTTGTTTTGGCGTCGGCGTCCCCGAACACATGGGGGTGACGGCGGATCAGCTTGTTGCTGATGCCATCGGCGATCGCATTGAGATCAAACCGTTGCTCCTCTCCAGCGATCTGGGCGTGCAGCACCACCTGCAGGAGAAGGTCGCCGAGTTCTTCCTTGAGGTGCTGGTCATCACCCTGACGGATGGCATCAGCCACCTCGTGGGCCTCCTCCAGCACGTAGGGCACCAGGGATGCATGGGTCTGTTCCAGGTCCCATGGACAACCTGTTGCTGGGTTCCTGAGTTGTGCTACGACATCGACCAGTCGTTGCACTGCAGCAGAAGGAGCGTTGGCCATGCCTGGGCAACAACAGGGGCAACGCCCACCTTCTCATCGCTGTCGTTTTGTCGACCATTCCTGGGGCCAGGGGTCGCCATCCAGGATTAAGTGGATCCAGGCACTGCCCTCCAAACCCACCAGACACGCGATGAATTCGCGTGGGTGCTGACGCATCAGTTGCTGGAGCGTCGTCAGCAGCATCGCTGGTGAGAGTGCAGGAACCACCAGGGTCACAATCAGGCACCAGGTGAGCAGCACCCCCAGGCGTGCGCCCATTCCCAGCACGGGTCCATGGGACCAGAGCGAGCGATGGGGGATGAGGAGGCGATAGGGCCACCAGAGGAAGCCGAGGGGGCCCCACCGCCGCAGCGCATTGGAGCGTGTATCAAGATCGGGGGACAGCCACAGTCCCCCGGCCAGACAGCTGGCTGTGGCGATCAACCCTGCAGCCCATCCCAGCACCAATCCAACGGCAATCCCGAGCGGGAGGCTCAGGATCCAGATGCTTTGGTTGTGGCGGCGACCAGTTGCCAAGCCTTCGGAGCTTTTGTGCGTTCCCAACCTGACGCCTTAGGGCAGAATTTGCCTAATTGGGCGATTAGCTCAGCGGTAGAGCACCTCCCTTACAAGGAGATTGTCACTGGTTCGATCCCAGTATCGCCCATCTCAAAAAAACAAGTCCCTCACTGGGTTCTCGGTAATCAAGCTGGCTTTCAGTAGAACCCATCTGGCTGATGGCTATTGCGGTGCGCAGCCGCTCCAGGTCGACGCCCTGGCCCTCTCGTAGGGCCTCACCCCGTGGAAGATCGGAGCCGGCCCTCAACCCTGGTGATCAATCGCTTTTCTCTTTGCGGGTGTCATTACAGATCCATTGCGGCAAGGGTTTGCCGTCTTTGTCTTTGCAGTCCTTAAAGCTGTCGGCATCAATCGAGCACCCACTCAAGGCAGTGGCAGCAAGCACCAACAGAATTCCAAAGCGCAACATCGAGAAGAGCTTCAACCAAAACTCACATTGGGTCGCCATCAAAGCTCTGTATTGCTTGGTCAGCAGAAACAGACTGATCTGAGATGAAGCACCCATGGGCTGCTGCGAGCAATGCCAACGAAACCGCCAGCGGGCCCTGGCCGAAGCCTGCATGGCCGGTGATC
>ENA-OSEY01003177-OSEY01003177.1-marine-metagenome-genome-assembly--contig:-NODE-3177-length-10244-cov-2.841940_pt1 | contig 10244 bp, 10 predicted proteins | sample MGYA00248465_ERZ534230 | MGnify/ENA primary metagenome ERZ534230 (study PRJEB26409, sample SAMN06344110) | marine metagenome | isolation source: Sea water from surface | place: Atlantic Ocean:Southern... | reverse complement strand
TTCACTATTAGAATCATACTTTTTTAAGGATTTCAAAATAATTTGAAATCGATATTTGTTATTTACCTTCTCTTTGAAACATGGAGCAGGGCCAAGAATTTCAAGACCTTTATATATACCAAAAAATTTATTTCTAGTCCTACTAGATAAAGAAAATACAGATTTTACATTAGGACCTAAAAATTCAATTTTTGAAATCCAACTATAAGGAGGGTAGTTCAGTGTGTATCTATCAGTTAACATATTATTATAATAATCTTTTAGATTTAATTTAGATGCTGCATTAATTACAAGATTTTCTTTATCATAAGTCTGAATTACAACCTCTCCTCTTTTCTTCCCCCTTCCTGACCTGCCAGCTGCTTGATAGATTAATTGAAATGTTCTTTCACTAGATCTGAAATCGGGTATATGCAACCCTAAGTCAGCATTGATAATGCCAACTAAAGTTATTTCCGGAAAATCTAAACCCTTTGCTATCATTTGAGTCCCTAAAAGGATATCTATCTCACCATCGTGAAATTCTTGTAAAACCTTAATAGTTAAAGAACTGTTTTTTGAGCTATCATGATCTATCCTGGCAACCCTTGCATTAGGAAAAGTTTTTTGTATTAACTCTTCAACTTTTTGCGTTCCAGTCCCCATATATGAAAAATTTTGACTGAAGCATTCACTGCAATTTTCTAAATTTTTAAAACTGATAAAACCACATATATGACATTTAAAATTATTATCATATTTATGAAATGTTAATGGTGTCTTGCAAGCTAGGCACATTACTACAGTACCACAATCAGAACACTTTACTGTGGGGGAAAATCCTCTTCGATTCTGGATAAGCAAAACTTGCTCATTATCAATTAACCTTTTTTCAATTTTTTCTTGTAATAAGCCTGAAATAGTAATATTAAACTTCCCAGTTTCTTTGCTTTCATCAATTAAATCTACTACTCGAACTTTTGGATATAAAGCATCTCCATACCTTTTTGATAATGTCAAATAATTATATTTTTTAAACTTATAATTATAGAATGTTTCCAAGCTAGGGGTAGCACTAGACAAAACAACAGTGCATTTTTCTATTTTAGATCTCATTATAGCAACATCTCTAGCATGATAACGAGGAGATGGTGAATCTTGCTTGTATGAACTATCATGTTCTTCATCGACAATGATCAGCCCTAAGTTTTTAACTGGTGAAAAAATAGCACTTCTTGCTCCAATTACGATTTTACATGTTCCATCATTTATATCCCTCCAAGTTTTTGCGCGCTGAGATTTAGATAATTGTGAGTGCCATAAAGCCATGTCATCCCCGAAAACCTGTTTAAAACGTCCAGCAATTTGAGATGTAAGCGAAATTTCGGGAATGAGAACAATAGAACACTTACCAAGTTTTTTAACAGTTTTTATGATTTCAATAAAGATTTCAGTCTTACCACTTCCCGTAACACCATGTAAAAGGTTTGGACTATATACCCCTGATTTAATTGCGGTCTTTAGACTTTTAATGACTATAAGTTGTTCTTTATTGTATAATATATTTTTTTTTAACGATTTAAATGAAGTTTCTTCAATCGCTTTATCTTGATTTCTTTTTTCAAGCTCAACTAAACCCTTTTTTTCAAGTGCTTTGCATATTGATATGGGGTTTGAGCTAATTGCTTTAAATCTAGAAACTTTTATGTATTCTAATGGAGCTTGTCTAATGGCTTCAAAAATCGAATTTTGCTTAGAGGATAGCTTTTCATAAGTATTTTTTTTATTAGCCTTATTTTTAGCTACATACCTTACGAACCAAGATAGCCTAGGACTATGATTGCTTAAAAGTGAAAAAGGTAATACAGTATTATACGCTAATCCAATCGGAGTAACATAATAATGGCTTATCCAATTAACTAGCTTCCAAAGTTCGCTAGATAATACTGGCGTGTTATCGTCAACATCAATGATTGATTTTAGGTTACCAGCAAATGAACTTTCGTCAATTAATGAGACAATGATACCACTAACTTTTCTTGCCCCAAAGGGAACTCTGACTCTTGATCCAACTAATAAGGACTTTTTTAAATTCTCAGGAATTGAGTATGTAAAAATTTGGAATGAAGATATTGGAAGCGATACCTCAGCAAACATTATAAATTAATAAGGGACTAACCTTTTATGACATATAACTTGACATCAGATGTAATATCTTTTGCAATTTTAACTTTTGCATGATAAATACCTAAAGCTTTGATTGGTTCATCAATAATTATCTGGTTTTTGTTAAGGTCATACCCTTTAGATGTTAGTTCTTTGTGTACATCTAGATTAGTAATTGAACCGAACATTTTTTCTTCTTCTCCAACGTTAACTTCAATAGTTATTTCAACATTGCTAAGTTTTTTAGCTAACTTTTGCAAAGCAATATTTTCACGTTCAAGCTTAACATTCGCTACTTTTTTTCTCTCACTCGCAACAGCAATATTTTTATTTGATGCTCTTAGCGCCAAACCTTGAGGTATTAATTTATTTCTAGCATAACCGGGCTTTACAACTAAAATATCTCCAGCGAGACCTAAATTTTCAACATCGTTTAGTAAAATAACTTTCATGATATAATCTCCATACTATTATTCAGAACCACTATCAACAAAAGGCATTAAGCCTATAGTTCTAGCTCGTTTTATAGCACCAACAACTTTGCGATGCATTTTAGCACTAGTCCCAGTAACTCTTCTAGGCATAATTTTACCGTTATCATTGGTAAACCTCTTCAACAATTTTACATCTTTATAATCTACTGTTGATATATTGTTTTCTTTAAAAAAACAATATTTTCTTCTTGTTTGGAAAGCCATTATTCTACCTCCTTATCTTCTTCAACATTTTTTTTTTCTAATTGTTCTTTATTTTCTTCTACTATTTCTTCTGACTTTTTTTCAGAGTTATTTTCAGTTTTTTCATCACCAAAATCTTTGACAACATCGGGCTTTTCTTCTAACCTAACAATCATATGTCTAATCACCAAACCACTGAGCTTTAACCATGAATCAAATTCATTTAGCTTGTTATTGTCTCCACCTTCATAATGTAACAGTATGTAATTTCCATAGGTGTTCCCTTTTATGGGATATGCTAGTTTTTTCTTACCCCAAACAACATGATTTATTATTTTTGAATCAGTATTTTCTAACCTACTACTAATATCTTTCATGACTTGGTCAATTTTCTTTCGTTCTACATTTGAGTTAACAATGTATATTAGTTCATAATAACGCATATAATCTCCCTAGATTCTATTTAATCAACGGTGCAATTACCAAAGACACCACTGACATAAGTTTTATTAAAATATTTAATGATGGACCAGAAGTGTCCTTAAATGGATCTCCGACAGTATCACCGACAACAGAGGCTTTATGGGCCTCTGAGCCTTTAACTAATTTTTGACCATCTATTGTAATGCCTTCCTCAATCATTTTCTTTGCATTGTCCCAGGCACCTCCTGAATTTGATTGAAAGATAGCCATCAATACGCCAGTTACTGTTACTCCTGCAAGCAATCCTCCTAATATTTCAGGACCTTGATTGCTACCAAACATTTTTGGTAAAAATCCCACAATAACAGGCATTGATACTGCTAAAAGGCCTGGTAAAATCATTTCTCTAATGGCAGACTCAGTAGAAATTTCAACGCATTTCCCATGTTCTGCTTTTCCCATAGCATCATTGTAGGCTTTCTTATCATCTTCATTCCAATCTTCTCGGTTTTTAAGATTCATTATCTCTAGTGCTTTTTTCAATTCAGGAATTTCATTGAACTGTCTTCTCACTTCTTCAATCATTGACATTGCGGCTCTACCTACAGCTCCCATCGCCATTGAAGAGAAAAGAAAAGGTAACATACCACCAATGAACAAACCTGCCATTACCATGGGATCAGAAATATTTATAATATTAATACCACTTTTAACTTTAAAAGCAGCGAATAACGCTAGAGCAGTTAAAGCTGCAGAACCTATAGCAAAACCCTTACCAATTGCAGCGGTAGTATTACCTACAGCATCAAGCTTATCTGTTCTTTCTCTAACCTCTTTGGGTAATTCAGCCATCTCTGCAATCCCGCCTGCATTATCTGATATTGGTCCATATGCATCGACAGCCAGTTGAATCCCAGTATTTGCAAGCATTCCAAGAGCTGCCATAGCTATTCCATAAAGACCTGCAAAATAGTATGCACCCATAATGCTACCTGAAATTATCATAATTGGAACTGCAGTAGATTCCATACCAACACCCAGACCTGCGATAATGTTAGTAGCTGGTCCTGTCATGGATTGCTTAGAAATAGACTCAACTGGTTTTGTACCAGTTCCAGTGTAATATTCGGTTATTTTACCAATCCCAAGCCCGCCAAACAGGCCTATGACTGTGGCATAAAATACACCTATACTATCATAAGTTGTCCCAGAACCCTGCTGAGCAACAAATTTTTCTGGTAAAAAGTAAGTTATTAAAATATATATTACCGCAACCATTATTAGCCCGCTACCAAACTCTCCTTTATTTAATGCTTTCTGAGGATCCCCACCTTCTTTGACTGAAACTAAAAAAGTACCAACTATTGATACGACTATACCTGATGCTGCGATTAGAAGCGGAAGCAGGACAAAATTGAAATCAAACCCAGCACCGTAAGCATAAAGGGTTGAACCTAAGACCATAGATCCAATTATTGAGCCGACATAGGATTCAAATAAATCTGCTCCCATGCCAGCCACATCTCCAACATTATCTCCAACATTGTCAGCTATAGTAGCAGGATTAAGGGGATGGTCCTCAGGAATACCAGACTCTACCTTACCCACTAAATCTGCTCCAACATCAGCAGCTTTTGTATATATACCTCCTCCAACTCTTGCAAAAAGCGCAATAGAAGAAGCTCCTAAAGAAAATCCAGATAAAACATTTAATATTATTGAAATGTCATTGTTAAAAATCCCCATTTTACCATAAACATAAAAAAGAATTCCCAAGCCTAGAACCCCTAAACCAACAACACTTAAACCCATCACAGCTCCGCCGCTAAATGCTACATTTAAAGCTTTAGCCAAGCTTGTTTCTGCAGCATGAGTTGTACGATTGTTTGCCTTTGTTGCTACTTTCATACCTAGGAACCCTGCAAAACCAGAAGCTACGGCGCCAATAATGAATGAAAGAGCTATAAATGCGCTTGAATCTGCTCTCCCAGAATTTGCATAACCAAGGACAAGAGCTACAGCGACAACAAAAACACCTAGTATTCGATACTCAGCACGAAGGAAGGCCATTGCTCCATCTGCAATGCTAGCACCAATAGTTTTCATGCGCTGATTACCCTCGTTTTGTGTGTTTATCCATGAGGCCTTCCAAAAAGCAAAAGCCATTGCGAGAATACCAGATAAAATCACTAGTAAAACAAAGTTATTTTCATTTTGCATTATTTTTTAAATCTCCATTTCTATGAGTTATAAATATTCATTGTTCTATCTATTCCATTAAAAACCACACTATCTAAAGCATCTGCTGCATTTTTTACAGTTTCACGAGCAAGAGTTTTATCATCATCCTTTTTAAATGGTTTCAATACATAATTTTCTGCTGGACGCATTTTTTCACTAGTGCCAATACCAAATCTAAGCCTAGGAATGTTGTCTGTGTTTGATAGGTAAATGATATTCTGTAAGCCTCGATGAGAACCATCACCGCCTTTTGGTTTTATACGTATTTTACCAAGAGGTAAATCTACATCATCTAAAATGACACAAATCTGTTCAGGTAGGATATTTTTTGATTTGATTAGTTGTGAAACTGCATTGCCACTTCTATTCATACCTGTACTCGGCTTAACAAGGTGGAACTTATCTGTCTTTGATGCAATAACATAATCACCGCTCCCTGGGCTAAAAGAAATTTTATGTCTTGCTGCCATCTCGTCCATTATCCAAAATCCTGCATTATGCTTTGTTTCTTTATACTTCTCACCAACATTTCCTAAACCTATAAATACAATCAAAACTAGATCTATTCTTTTGATTCCTCTTCATTATCACTATCATCAGATTTTTGATCATCAGATGATTCATCTTTATCCTCATCAGTAACGGTATCATCGTCAGAAACTGTTTCTTCTTTTTCAGAACTAGGAGCTGTAATTGTTGCAACATTTATTTCTGATGAACTAAGTATTTCCACCTCTTCATCATCAGTGGATACATCTGCTACACTAATGGATGAATTAAGCTCCATTTTATCAACATTAACCTCAATTTGATCTGGTACGTTTGTTGGAAAACAACTTATTTCAATTTGATTAAGGGCTTGAGATAAAATTCCACCTTCAACTACACCTATTGGCTTACCAACTAGAACTAGAGGAACAGAAATCGTCATCTTTTCGGACCTACGTACTCGCATAAAATCTAAATGAATGATCTCATCTGTTACAGGATGATATTGTACAGCTTTTACCATTACATACTGAGATTCACCGCCTAATTCAACCTCATAAACACGCTGGTCAGATTTTAACGCCTGATAAAGTTTTATTTTATCTATAGCAATACTCTCAGGTTCATCTCCTTTAAAATATAATGTACTTGGGATTTTACCATCTCTTCTGATTGCTTTTGTTGATTTTTTACCAACAGATTCTCTGATTTCAATATCTAATTTATAATAAGATGTAGCCATCTTTATTTCTCCTTTTTAAAATTCAAATAATGCGCTAACGGATTCACCATTATGAATACGATTTATCGCTGCCCCAAACACATCAGCGACTGTGATAATTTTCATATTACTTAATATTTTTTCTTCTGGTATTTGTATTGTATCGGTAACAACTAAATTTTTTATTGGAGCGCTTTTTAATCTTTCAGTTGCAGGCCCTGACAAAACTCCATGAGTAGCTATAGCAGTTACAGATTTAGCTCCTTTTTCCATAGCTGCATTAGCTGCGCCTACAGTGGTCCCCGCGGTATCAATCATATCATCAATGATGAGAACATCCATACTGTCTAAATCACCTATTAAGTGACTTACTTTAGCTTGATTAGGAGCAAACCTCCTCTTGTCAATCAATGCAAAATGCATTTTTAATCTTTTTGCATAAGCTTGGCTTATAGCAGCAGAACCTACATCAGGGGCTAAAACAACTGATCTTTTTGGATCAAGACCTAAATCTGATATTGCCTTCATTAATACCATTCTACTATATAAATGATCAAAGGGTATTTTCGCGAAACCTTGAATTTGAGTGGAATGTAAATCCATTGTTACTATTCTATCTGCTCCCATGCTAGTGAAAATATCAATCATAACCCTTGATGAAATCGGCACTCTTGGTTGATCTTTTCTGTCTTGCCTCCCATAACCAAAGTAAGGCATAATTATGTTAACTGTACTAGCAGATGCTCTAACAGCAGCATCTGTCATCAGAGCTAATTCAATTATATTTTCAGAAGGACCGTTTGTAGATTGAATAATAAATACATCCTGCCCTCTAACATTTTCTTCATATTTTACCCATATTTCACCATCTGAAAATGTCTTAATTGAAATATCTCCTAATTGACAATCAGCTGAAATGGCAATTTTTTTTGCTAACTCAGGATTACTTCTACCACTAAATATTTTACGTTCTCTTTTCATTTAAACAACATTTGCTGGGGCGTAGGGACTCGAACCCCAACTGCCTGGACCAAAACCAGGTGTCCTACCATTAGACGACGCCCCAATTTTTATAATTTGACCAACAAATCAAAGAGAGTGAGCAATATATGCCTTGTGCATTGGAGAGAAATGAGAAAATGCTTTTTTAACTTTAGCATTATCATCGAAAATCCCAAACACAGTCGAGCCAGAACCCGACAGACTGGCAAACTTTGCACCTAATGCAAAGAGTTCTTTTTTTATTGCACCAATCTCTGGATATGTTGGAAAAACAACAGATTCAAAATCGTTCTCAAAAAACTTTATTGTGTCAAGATCAACTACCTTTTCACTAAATAAGTCGGAAAATTTAGTAGGGAGCGTAGCATTATCCAATATATTTTTAAATTGTGAATATGCCCATTTTGTATCAATAGTAAGATCTGGAGTAATAATTAAATACCAGCCTTTTATTTTAGATTTTAAACCTATGAGTTTTTCACCTATCCCTTCACCAATTTGAGTGCCTCCTTTTATGAAAAAAGGAACGTCAGCTCCAATTTTTGATCCAATTTCAATTAAGTCTTCATCAGAAACATTTAAATCATAAATTTTATTAATGCTTTTCAAAACAGCTGCTGCGTTCGATGATCCACTACCTAGACCGCTACCTCTAGAAATGTTTTTTGTAAGCATGATATCAATCCCTTTTATATCGTAAAGATCTTTCATATGATTGTATGCTTTGACACACAAATTATTTTGATCATTGTGTAACCAGTTGACATTTGAACTAAATTGACAACCGCTGACATTTTTAGAAATTATAAACTCATCATGTAAATCGATTTCTTGAAATATTGTGCTAATGTTATGATATCCATCTGTCCTTTTATTTAAAATTTTAAGCCCCACGTTAACTTTAGCATATGAATTAATTTTAACTGTGTTCATTCTCATCAATGATAGTTGCAATGGATATTACACTCCAGCCTTTTGAATCACCAATATATCCTAAGTAATCCGTTGTTGTAGCTTTAATGGAGACATAATTTTTATTTAGCTCTAATATTCTTGAAATATTATTACGAATTAATTCTATATATGAATTAATCTTTGGTTTTTGCAATATAACAGTACAATCAATATTGGAGATTTTAAACCCATTACTAATAAGAATTTTTTTTACTTCAATTAAAAATATCTCGCTTTTTGCATTCTTCCACTCCTTTTCCTCGCTAGGAAAATATTGACCAATGTCCCCCATCCCAGCAGCACCTAATAATGAATCTGCAAGAGCATGAATTAAAGCATCCCCATCAGAATGACCCAAAGAACCCAAATCCGAATTAATCTTTATTCCACCAATATATAAATCAATACCTTTCTTTAATTGATGAGCATCAAAACCTATTCCAGAACGAATCATAACTTATCCTCCCTTCACGATGACTTTTGCTAACTCCCAATCAATTTCATTAGTTATTTTAAAATTAGAATGGTCGCCTTCAATTAATTTAATTTTAAAATTAGCATCCTCCATTAGCATGCTCTCATCTGTTATATTTAAATGTGAAAATTTCTTGATAGCATATAGAAGTTTATCCTTTTTAAAAGTTTGAGGGGTTTGCGCCATCCACAAAGATTTTCTATCAATTGTATTTTTAATTAGCTGATTATCGGCTTTTTTTACAGTGTCAACAGCAGGTATTGCAATTATTGCACCATCAAGCTCACTACAAGCTTCAACTGTATGTTTAATGTAAGAAGCTTTAATAAATGGCCTTGCTGCATCATGAATGCAGACAATGTTATTTGCTTTTTTTACTGCTTTGAGACCATTAAAAACTGAATCTTTTCTAGATTCACCACCTGGGACCAATTTAATATTATTTTTTTTATTTAAGGATGTGAAAACTTGAGATTGTTTAAAGGTCCCTAATGATTCATTAGGAATTACTAAAATTAAGTCATCAACACATTTAGATTTGATAAAAGCATTTAATGAATAAGCCCAAATAGGCTTCCCATTAAGCTTTTTAAACTGTTTTTTTTCACCAAATCTACTACCGCTGCCAGCAGCAAGAATTATCGCAGAGACTTTATTCAAATTTTTAAACTAATCCCTAAATAATTATCATAGCATCACCATAACTAAGAAATCTGTAGTCGTTCTTTTTTGCTTCACGGTATGCCTTTTTTAACAAATCAATATCAGCAAAAGCACTTACCATCATCATTAATGTTGATTTTGGCGTGTGAAAATTAGTAACCATGGAATCGACCATTTTATATTCATATGGTGGGTAGATAAACTTATCTGTCCATCCTCTTTTAGGAGAAACCATAAAGCCAGACACAACTACAGTCTCAAGAGCTCTGATTGTTGATGTTCCGACAGCAACGATTTTCCTGTGCTTTTTTCTAGCTTCATTAATAGCCATCGCAGTCTTTGGAGATACCTCAAAATATTCAGAATCCATTTGATGCCTGTTTAAGTCTTCTACCTGAACTGGTCTAAATGTACCTAACCCAATGTGCAAGGTTATGTATTCTATCTTCACACC
>ENA-OSEY01003176-OSEY01003176.1-marine-metagenome-genome-assembly--contig:-NODE-3176-length-10244-cov-2.908233_pt1 | contig 10244 bp, 8 predicted proteins | sample MGYA00248465_ERZ534230 | MGnify/ENA primary metagenome ERZ534230 (study PRJEB26409, sample SAMN06344110) | marine metagenome | isolation source: Sea water from surface | place: Atlantic Ocean:Southern... | reverse complement strand
CCCCAAGTGGAAAGGCTATTAAAAAACAAACTACCAATGTCAACATTGAGCCTATGAAAGCTCCTTTTATTCCTGCCATTTCTGCGTTACGAGACGCACTCCCAAAAAATAAGTAATCAGATATTTCATATGTAACTATGCCAGCTTCGTTCATTTTTTCTAAATAGTTTATCTCGATGTCATTAAGTCGCCTCTGCTTCTCTGGTGTTTGTTTTTTAATATATCCTCGAAAAAATGAGTCAGCATCATCATCTAATGCAAATTTTATCTTTTGTCTTGAATTTACCTTATCAGTATTTTTTTGCACAAAATTCACAAGCCTTAAGTCAGATCCATTTGATAAAAGGCTTCGGGCAGCTTTTTTTTCATTTCGCTTTTTTGCTCCAGTAAATTCTAGAACGGCTTCATTAATAATTTTTTTTGCTTCTCCTTCAAAAAGAGACTGGTCTGACATGTCACCCCTAGGATCGATTCGTTCTCTGGTTAATTCAACTTCAAAAGTTGCATAGTATTGAAAAAAACCAGGAAGACCTTTTGAGAATATTGATATTAAAAGTATCGCTAAAAAGGCTATAGCAAGTGCAACGGCAAAAATGCCGAAAAACTTAAAATTTCTTTCTTTAGTTTGTCTGGCTTTTAAGCCATCTATTACTATCTTTTCAGTGCGCGTTTGAGCCATTTTTTAGTCCAATTAATCGTATTTTTCTCTATATTTTTTTACAATTTGTAATGCAAAAAAATTCAAAATAAGTGTTATTATTATTAACGTTAAAGCAAGAGCAAAAGCGGATAAAGTCTTAGCAGACTCAAACTCCTGGTCACCAACTAATATGGTAACAATCTGAGCGGTAACTGTGGTAACTGCATCAAGCGGGTTTAGTGATAAATTCGCAGCTAATCCAGCAGCCATAACAACAATCATTGTCTCTCCCACAGCACGTGATACTGCTAAAATTATGCTTGCAACTATGCCGGGTAATGCTGCTGGTAAAACGACTTTTTTTATAGTTTCACTTTTTGTTGAGCCAAGCCCTAGCGCTGCATCTCTAAGCGATTGAGGAACAGCTCTGATTACATCATCAGACAAAGAAGAGACGAACGGTATGATCATTATGCCCATAACAAAGCCTGCTGCTAATGCAGACTCAGATGCCACATCTAGCCCAATTAGTCCTCCTGTTTCACGAAAAAACGGAGCGATAGTCAAAGCAGCAAAAAATCCGTATACTACTGTTGGAACTCCAGCAAGAATTTCAAGCAAAGGTTTGAAAATTCCACGGATTTTTTTAGTTGCATATTCTGAAAGATAAACAGCCGATAAAAGTCCTACAGGTACAGAAACGCTTAATGCAATAATGGAGATGAGAAAAGTACCAACAAATAATGGTATTGACCCATACGTTGACAGCCCCGCTTGGCCAGAACCAGCTCGAGCTGCCCCCTCAAATTCAGGATTCCATGTCAGTCCAGTTAAAAACTCATAGATGGGTACTAATTTAAAGAATCTTATAGATTCAAATATAACTGAAAAAATAATTCCTATAGTTGTTATGATTGCGATCAAAGAACATATAATCAGCCCGATCATTATAAGTTTTTCAACAGCATTTCTTGCTCGAAAATCTATTTTTACAAAGCTCAAAGCATAGAAGCCAAAAGCAAATGAGCATATAATAGTTATTATCGATATCAAATTGTCTGAGTGCCCGCGCCAAATTATTAATTTTTGCGCTAAATCCATCATCCATCGCTCTGGTTCACCAACAATTATACCATCGGCAATATTGTTTATTGCTGCCAATAATATTAAAAAAGTCTGCTTACCTTCAATTATTAGGTTATTAGGGAGCCTATTTTTTAACATCTGGTCAAAAATTACATCATCGCAAATAATCCACAATGATAATAAAATAAGCGGCGGTACAATAGATAAAATTGCTGGAAATAATCCGTGATAAATATTCAAAGAATGAGGTTTCTTGTTCTCATTCATGCAAATATTTTTAATCCTATTCTTTCCCAGGAAAAATAAAAAAATACCAATCAATGTTGTTACAATGTACGTTGCAGGTATCATTTTTATCCTATAAAAATAAAAAGGCGCCAGCTATAGTGTGTAACTGACGCCTTATATAATTACAATTGTTAATTAAAGCATATCGGCAGTTAATTTAGGTAACTCTTTAATCGCCTTTGTGTATTTAGCCTGTTCATCATCAGGCATAGGAACCATACCTGCATCAGATAATAAACCATCCTCGCCCCAATGCTTTGTCCATTCTTCCATATATTCCGCGATTCCAGGCACCACGCCAACATGAGCATGCTTCACGTAAAAATATAGTGCTCTAGATATTGCATAATCACCACTAGCGATTGCTTCAAATGTTGCTTCCCCGCCATCGATAACAGCGCTCTTCAGAGTATCTGTGTTTTGGTCTAAATAAGAGAAACCAAATATACCATATGCTGAAGTATCTTCCTGAAGCTTTTGAACGATTAAATTATCTTGTTCACCAGCTTCAATGTAGGCTCCGTCTGTTCGCATGGCAATGCATTTATCTGCCTTTGCATTAATCGCTTTCAACGCCTTTTTTGCCACCGTGTCTTTTTTACAATAGGCTTTTTCGTTGACCATTTCAACAAATGATGCACGCGTGCCGGATGTTGTCGGAGGACCATAAACTCTAATTTCTATATCTGGATAACTTGAGTTAATTTCACTCCATTTTTTGAATGGATTTGGAATCCAAGAGCCATCCTCTTGAGGAATTTCTGCAGTAAGTGCCTTACCCAAATCAGCTTTTGAAATTGTAAGTGTTTGTCCATCGATTGAGTTTGCTACCGCTATTCCATCGTATCCAACTTTTATTTCGGTTAAGTCTACACCATTTTTGTCACAGTATTCTAGTTCAGATGTTTTCATTCGTGATGAAGCATTCCCGATATCGATGTATTCAGTTCCAATTCCGTCACAAACTCCTTTTTTCCCTACAGATGAACCCCCTGATTCAACCACTGGAGTTTTAAATGAAGGATTTTTGCCCATTTCCTCTGCTATTATTGTAGCAAAGGGTAACACTGTTGAGGAGCCAGCTAAACTTAGTTGTTCTCTAGCCTCAGCAATCCCAGCTATTGAAAAAGAGATAGCTAACGTTGTCATAACATGTGAAATTCGCATAACATTTTCCTTTAACAAATTTAATTTATGCAAATTCTTTAAATGTCATTTATTACAGTTTTGTGACACGAAAAAAAATTAAGAAACTACATTATTTTCGCTTAATGCTAAAGCATAGCCTGAGCTTCTGACAGTCCTAATAACATTTCCCCAAGATTTGTCATTAGAATGTCTACTTAATGCTTTTCTGAGTCTTCCAATATGGACATCGACAGTTCTATCTTCAACAAAGACTCCGTGTCCCCAGGCATTATCTAATAATTGTGTCCTGCTGAAAACCTGGCCTGGTCGCTCCATTAATGTTGATAAAATATTAAATTCTTTAGGGCCTAAATTAATTTTAATTCCATCTCTTTCAACTAATCTTTTTCCTGGATAAAGTTTCAAATTTCCATGTTCTAATACTTCACTAACTGTTGAAGGTCGGGTTCTTCTTAAAATAGCTTTAATGCGAGAGATAAGCTCCTTTGGTGAAAACGGTTTAGTAATATAATCATCCGCACCAATATCCAGCCCCAAAGTTCGGTCGCCTTCCTCTCCTCTTGCACTAAGCATTATTATTGGAATTTGCCGGGTAGATGCTTGGGAACGTAATTTTCTGCAAACTTCAACGCCAGATAAAAAAGGCATCATCCAATCTAAAATGATTATATCGGGTAAAATATCTTCAGCAATTTCCACTGCTTTCTCGCCATTATCTGAAGATGTTACATTAAAGTTGGCTTGTTTGAGGTTATAGCGTAACAGTTCTAATTGATTAGGTTCGTCATCGACTATAAGCACGTTGATAGTTTGGTAAATTTCCATGGTGTTGTGTCATATATAATTATTACAAATCTATTAATTATAATAGAAATATGACATTGATATGACAACTTTTAGTAGAAAGTTATTCATTGGGTCTTAAAGCCGACAAAAAAGTATGAAAGTAAGGCAATGAAACTTTGAATGTTGTCTTACCTTTTAGCTCGCTCTCTATATGAAGTTCTCCTCTATGTTTGGAAATTATATGTTTGACAATTGCTAATCCTAGACCTGTTCCACCCATTTGACGTGAACGACCTTTATCAACCCTGTAGAAACGTTCCGTTAGTCTTGGTATATGTTTTGCTTCTATCCCCTCTCCATTATTTACTATGTCTACAATAACTCTACCAATTGGTGCGTCAGTTAGTTTTATTTTTATTGTGGACTCAGAATAACTATATTTGAGAGCATTATCGATTAGATTGTGAAAAACCTCTATTATTTCATCTGACTCTCCCCTAATTATAGGTTCTTCAGTTTTGTTTGCCCTCTGGTCTTGAAAGTCAATTACGTGTCCTGTTTTCATCGCTCTATTGTTCATTGAGGCTATGACGGAAGATAAAACTGTTTTAATGAATACTTTTCCAGTAGGAGCAATGTGTTCCTCTACTTCTACCCTTGATAATGACATCAAATCATCTATGAGTCGGGACATTCGTTTTGCTTCGTCTTCCATTATTTTTAAGAAGCGCTCCTTCATATTATTTTCAATGTTAGGTGTGTTCTGAAGGGTTTCAATAAATCCCATTAGACTTGTAAGAGGAGACCTTAATTCATGGCTTATGTTTGAAATAAAGTCACGACGCATTTTCTCGACATTATGCTGAAGGGTCATGTCCATTAACAAAACAGCAGCTCTATGGTCACTAATTATCATCAAACGCCCTGTAAGTTGATGGTACTCATTATTTTTTAAGGTTGCTGTGAATTCACCTATTTTATCCTTTTTATTAATACAAACTTGTAATTCGTCTTTTAGCGCATCAGAAATTACCCGCTCGTATATTAAGGAACCTATCAAATTATCTCCAAGCAGTCGCTTGGCCGCTGTGTTCGCGTCCTTAATTTCATAATTAAGGTCAATCTCTAATAATGCGTCATCCATCATTTTTCCCACAAGAAAAAGCGCATTAGTATTAATAATACTATGATTTTTATTTATATCATCTTCAATAAGCTCGTTCACAACAATGCCTTACGGTAATGAGTCGTATAAAATAAGAAAATTTCTTAAATAATCTTACTCTTGTTTTTCTCTCTTTTATAAATGTTTCTATCTTCTCTTTAATTTGTGTTTTACCCTTATGCAATGAAATTGATTTATCGTTATATTTATTCTAGCGCCCCTGCAATGCTTGTGCTGGCAACATTAGCTTGGGGGAGCCATACAATAGCAGGAAAACTATCTGTTGGCGAAGTAAACCCAATGATGCTTATTTTTTTGAGATGGGCAATTGTTGCGTTGTTGATTTGGTCAATTAATGGACGCGCTATGATATCGTTATGGCCTCTAATGAGTAAGAAATTAAAATGGGTATTTTTGATGGGTGGATGTGGTTTAAGTTTATTTAACGCATTTTTTTATTTAGCGGCTCATTTTACAAGTGCAATTAATTTGGGAATTATTCAGAGTATTATGCCTGCAATGATATTACTCGGTTCTTATTTAATATTTGGCACTGTAGTCAATAGGTTGCAGGTTACTGGTTTAGTTTTGACCTTTTTAGGATGTATAATCGTAGCTGCTCAAGGTTCGATTGGTAATTTACTACTTTTAACTTTTAATATTGGCGATTTGTTAATCCTACTAGCAATTTTATTCTACGCTGGTTATTCTCTCGGATTAAAGAATAGACCATCGATTCCCGGATTGGCCATGATGGGTTACTTCTCAATAGCAGCACTGATAATGTCCATTCCTTTGGTTGTTATAGAATCTTTGGTAAGTGGTTTCAGATTTCCAACAGAAAATGGATGGTATATTGTTTTCTATATTGCACTTATTCCTTCATTTTTATCTCAAATTTTTTTTATGAGGGGAGTTGATTTAGTTGGTCCAAATTCAGCAGGTCTTTACGCAAACTTAGTTCCCATTTTTTCTGCCCTAATGGCTATTTTAATTTTAGACGAGACCATTAGATTTTATCATCTAACTGCAATGCTAATTATTTTCTCTGGCATTTTCTTATTTGAAAACAAAAAACCTAATTTAGGTTAAACATTTATCAGATTTATAGCTAGGCTAATAATCTGAGGAGATTTTATTTTTTATGGCAAATCTAGATAGAAACAGAGCAGAGAAACTAATGTTGGAAATGGGTGTGGAAGCATTAATTCTCCTTTCCCCCGAAAGCTTTGTTTATGCCACTGGGGTAAATGCAGGCGTTGCAACAATGTGGCGCAGGTCAGGCGCTGTAGCTGTTTTAATTCCCAGGGACCACACAATTGCTGAAACTGCTATTGTAAGCGATTTATTTGTGGAAAATTTTCGGGCTCTTAGTCACATAAAAGATGTGAGAGAGAGCCCAATTTGGGTTGAGACATCAAATCTTACAATGGAAGATAAAAGTAAAAGCGCGAAGGAACAAATTGCCTCTTTTGCAGTTGCTCAGAGTAGGCCTCAAGAATTCAATCGCCCTACCACATTTGAGCCGCAAATTTGTTATCAGCATTTACGGGATGTAATTTTTGAGCATGGTCTGGCTGATACCCGCATTGGATATGAGGCTTCAGCTATATCTGTATCTGAGTATCCAGAAATGAAAACTATTCTTAAAAAGATAGAACTGGTAGAGGCGGATAATATGATTAACAAGCTCAAAATGGTCAAAAATGAAATAGAAATAAAGCACCTCAAACTAGCTTCTGAGATCGCAGAAAGTGGAATGATCGCAATAAGAGATTCGATAAAAGAGGGTATTTCAAGAGATGAATTGGCAATGATCTGGAAAGAGAAAATATACGGTCATTCTAAGAGTGCCGAATTGAATGGTTCATGGGAATATATTTCTGTTGGGGATAACCCGTGGGGAGGAAATGCCAGAGTGAAAGAGGGGGATTTAATAAAAGTTGATGTTGGATGTCTTGTTGATGGTTATAGTTCAGATGGAGCTCGCACCTTTGTATTTGGGGAACCAAGTAATACAAAATTAGAAATATACGATGCCTTGCTTTCAGGTTTTCAAGCAGGATGTAGCCAGTTGCATCCAGGAAAACAATTAAAAGATATTTATTGGGCTGCACTATCGGCCATAAGAGCCCGCGGCTTTAGCTCTTACACGAGGGGACACTTTGGGCATGGGCTTGGTAACGGCTTAGGAAGTGAGCAGTGGCCATTTATCTCAGCAGATGCAGAAACAAGATTAGAGCCTGGCATGGTCATGGCATTTGAATGCCCTTGGTATATAGATGGCTTAGGGGCTATGATCATTGAAAATCAATTTCTTGTTTGTGATACTGGATGCGAAATGATGAATTCACTTCCGATACAACTTCAGTCGATAAAAAGATAAATCACTACATTAGTCTGGAAGGTAAAAATAAGGCAATTTCTGGTGCCAGAGTGAGTATGCCAATACCAAGAAGTAGTATAAGCCAGTAAGGCATTGTGGCCAGGGCGGTTTCTCCCAGAGATACCTTCTCCTTCGTAACAGATACAAGAACGGATAAGTTTAGACCCACCGGTGGTGTTACTTGCCCAATTTCTATCATAATTGTTATGATAACACCAAGCCATATTGGGTCATATCCTAGTCCTATCATAAGAGGCAATAGTATGGGGAGGGTCATAATCATCAATGAAAGTCCATCAAAAAAACAACCTAATATTAGATAAACAAGAATTACAGTAATTAAAACTGCAATTGGACCGAGGTTTGTTTCTCTAACTGTTTCTAATATAGATTGAGGAATTCCGAGTAAACTGACTGCTTGGGCAAGGATGGTCGCGCCAATAACAACAAACATGATCGAAGCATAAAGTAATGTTGCAGAGAAAATAGCTTCAACTAGTTTTCTAAATGTTAATGAACCCCATAGCTTTCCAAGGATGATAGTTGCTATGACACCAACGCCGGCTGCCTCCGTCGGCGTTGCAATACCAAAAGTAATGCTTCCCATGATTGCAAAAACAACAATTAAAAATGGCCATATACTAAGAATATCAATAATGATTTTGGTGAATTTAAATACTGTGTCGTCAGTAGGCGCAAGAGGCGGTTGGCGCATACATTTAAAATAAATATAAATCATAAACATTATGGCAAATAGAACACCTGGAATTATTCCGGCTAAAAAGAGCTGTCCAATAGATGTTTCTGTTAGTGCCCCATAAATTAAAAGCGACAGGCTAGGTGGAATCAAAAGACCGAGTGTTCCACCACCAGCAAGTGAACCCACAACCATTTTCTTGTCATATCCTCTTTCAGTCATTTCTGGATAAGCGACCGAGCCTACTGCGGCTGCTGTAGATAAACTTGAGCCGCTCACTGCTCCGAACAACGTACAAACCGCTATATTTGTGTGCAAAAGCCCTCCAGGTATATTTTGGAACAATGGAGATAAAGCAACATAAATTTTTTTGCTGACTTCACTTCGGAGCATAATTTCTCCTAGAATTATGAACAATGGAATAGCACTCAGAGTGAAGGAATTGAGAACATTCCAAACAGCATCCACTGCAACAAATGTGATTCCACCAGCAACAAAATGGAGAAGTATTAGGCCTGTTAGACCAAGAGAGGCCCCCAAAGCCAAGCCGCTCCCTGCCAGTAGTGATAAACCACCAGTTAAAATTACCCAAAAAGATGTCATTTGATTTTCTCAGTATTACCCAAAATACCTCTGATAAAAAATGCAACGATGGTTAGAGCCATTGAAATTGGTAGAATCAACATCCAAGGGTACATTAACAGTCGTCCCACCTCTGTTTTTATTTGTCTGTCGAAGGCAAACTGGAACCAAGGAACACACAAATAAAAAAACCAGAAACAGAAGCCGCATCCAAATAAGCAAGCTAGGGCGTTCACCCATATTTTAAGCCTCTCTGGCAGATAAGATAGGACTATTAAAACACGCACGTGTTTTGCTTTTAAGGTTATTATTGGTAAAGCAAGAAAAAAGGAGGCTGTCATCAAAAGCCCAACTAACTCTTCAGTGAAACGAAATGGTGCATACGCCAGATATCGCATCGTCACGCTAGTACCTATAAGTGCGATTATCATAATGCTAGCTAAAGAGGCCAAAATAGCCATTGCGTAAAAGATAGGAGTTACAAACATTTCAGTTGTTTTGCAAACTACAAAGAGTTTTTTTTGAAATGTTTGTTCTCCCAAATTATTACTCCACTAATAGTAACGCTCTGCTTAACGTCCAAGAACGTCCAATATACGTTGACGATACTCTGGAGCTTTTCCGCCTGCATCAGATGCCATTGCCTTCCAGGTTTCTGATGCTGCAGATAAAAATTCACTTCTATCCTCTTCTGAAAAATCGGCTAAAAATTCAATTCCTTGATCGGAAAGTTTCTTTCTTGCGTCATTTTCTTTTTGGTCAGCCTGTGAATATTCATTTGTTCTAGCCCAGACATTATTAGCAGCAGTGGTTATAGCATTTCTTTCAGTATCAGAAAGTGCGTTCCAAGCGTCTTTCGATGCGCCCAATACATACGGAACTCCTGCTACAGGGTATAAGTATGATGCATATTTTGTTACTTCTTGTAATGAAATAGTATGCGCGAAGAGCGCTGGATAAACCGCACAGTCTACAACACCAGTCTGTAATGCTACATATAGGTCATTTTGACCGACGATTTGGGCAGAAACTCCTAATTTTGTAAATGTTTCAACCTGATCATTACTCCATACACGCAGTTTTCGAGTTTTAAGATCCGCCAGGCTGCGAACAGGTTTTTCACGACAAAAGATAGATGCTTTTAGAATTGGTAATGCCATAAATCCTGTTGGGACTATGTCAAGTTCAGTAAGCACTTCTTTATAAATCTCTTGTATCTCCGGTAAGGCTGTTATTAATTCCTCTGAACTTCCGACGGAACCTTGAATCATAACAGCATTTAATGCAGGAACATCGCGACCAAGGTAATTGGCCCATACAAGTCCCATTTCAACTGCACCCTGAGGCAACCAACGCGCTACATCGTTATCTTTCAGGTTTAATGACCCACCATGAAACACATCTATTTTTAAGCTCCCGTTTGTTAAATCGGACACTTCGGCAGCAAATGTCTCTAGTTGTTTCG
>ENA-OSEY01003175-OSEY01003175.1-marine-metagenome-genome-assembly--contig:-NODE-3175-length-10245-cov-6.289241_pt1 | contig 10245 bp, 11 predicted proteins | sample MGYA00248465_ERZ534230 | MGnify/ENA primary metagenome ERZ534230 (study PRJEB26409, sample SAMN06344110) | marine metagenome | isolation source: Sea water from surface | place: Atlantic Ocean:Southern... | reverse complement strand
CATGTTTTTTTAAAACTTAATGAGGAAAAACAAGTAGAAGATATTTCATTTGAAGGGGAGGGTTGTGCAATATCAATCGCTTCGGCTTCAATTATGACTGAAATTATTAAAGGAAAAGATTTTAATGTAGCTAAAAAAATCTTGGAGAACTTTATCAATATGCTTAAGGAAGGCTCAAAACCAAGTATAAATAGTTTAAGCGACAATGAAAACACAACAATTATGTCTCTATCTGGTGTTAAGCAATTTCCAATGAGAGTAAAATGTGCTACTTTGGCTTGGCATACGTTTTTGCATGCTGCTGAAGATAATAAAAAAGTAGTAAATACAGAGAAATAAATTTATGAGTGATTTAAAAGAAAAAATTATTAAAGAGATTAAGAAAGTTTATGATCCAGAAATACCCGTTAATATTTATGAACTTGGCTTAATTTACAAAATTGATATTGATGAAAAGAATAATGTAAAAGTTGATATGACACTTACATCACCAAACTGTCCCGTAGCAGAAAGTTTGCCAAAACAAGTAGAAGAATGTATATTAAAGGTTAAAGGCGTTTCTAAAGTTAAACTTGATTTAGTATGGGATCCACCTTGGGATAAATCTAAAATGTCAGAAGCTGCCAAACTAGAATTAAATTTATGAGTGAACAAGTCATCAAATTAAGCGATAACGCTGCTAATAGAATTAAAGAAATTATGTCCAAAGCAGAAAGTTCTGCTATTGGGGTAAGAGTAGGTGTTAAATCTGGTGGTTGCGCAGGTATGTCTTATATAATGGAATATGCAAAAGAGGCAAAAAAAAATGAAGAAGTTATAGAGGATAAAGGAGTAAAAGTTTTCATAGACTCTAACGCAATCATGTATCTTCTAGGAACCGAAATGGACTATAAAACTGATAAATTTTCCTCACAATTTGTGTTTAAAAACCCTAACGAGACCGAACGTTGTGGTTGCGGAGAGTCATTTAAGGTATAATGAATCATGAGAGACACTAAGCATTTAGAAAGCTTTGCAAGGGAACGAGTTGTAAAAGAGAAAGAAAAATCTCTTTTTAAAAATAAGATAAAAGCTGTCAATAAAGGTGCGAATGGTACTTTTGAGTACACAATTAAAGAAGGTGTGAACAAAGGTAAGTTAGCTGACAGCAGAATCTTAAAAAATAAAAGCTAAATTAACCCTGGTAAATAGTTCTAGATAATTTTTCTATTTGTTGTTCTGATCCCGGGATAAGTTTGTAAATAAACTTATTACATTCACTGTTCTTTTCTTTATTAAAAGGTTTACCGTAAACTTTATCTACGTAAACGTTCATTCCTTTGTTTATTTCATCATTTTTAATACCTTCTTTGTTAAGGTATTCTCGGATTACTTTAGATGCGGCTAGAGCTATCTCAATATCTTTAACTTCAACAGTATCTGCTGGTAATACAGCTGTTGCGGTATAATGACCAAGACATTCGATGGTATTTTCTTTTTGCGCTTTAGTTATATGACCGGCTGCGAAAGATGAGATTGTTATAAAGCTCGCTAAAAGGATTGATAGAAAAATTTTTTTCATTTCTAACAACTATAATACATTTGAAACTCCATTGGATGTGGAGTGTGCTCAAAATTATAAATCTCTTCATACTTAAGAGCTATATATGCATCTATTTGATCATCAGTGAAAACATTACCTTGAGTTAAAAATTTTCTATCTTTGTCTAAACTTTCCATAGCTTCTCTTAATGAACCACAAACTGTTGGAATTTTTTTAACTTCAGACTCACTCAAAGCGTACAAATCTTTATCTAAAGATTTACCTGGATCGATTTTATTTTTAATTCCATCAAGACCAGCCATTAATAATGCAGAAAATGTTAAGTAAGGGTTTCCAGCTGCATCAGGGAAACGAACTTCACATCTAGCAGCTTTTTTACTTTGTGTAATTGGAATTCTACACGACGCAGATCTGTTTCTTGCTGAGTATGCTAATAATACAGGCGCTTCAAATCCTGGTATTAATCTTTTATAACTATTCGTTGTTGCGTTAGCGAAAGCATTTATCGCTCTAGCGTGTTTTAATATTCCTCCGATATAGTGTAATGCTGTATCAGACAAACCAGCATATTTATTTCCGGAAAATACTGCGGTACTTCCCTTCCATATTGACTGGTGACAGTGCATTCCAGAACCATTATCACCTTTAACTGGTTTAGGCATAAAAGTTGCCGTCTTACCGAAAGAGTGTGTAACCATGTGCACAGCGTACTTATAAAGTTGAAGATTATCTGCTTGATCAACTAATGTTCCAAAATACATTCCAAGCTCATGTTGGCTAGGAGCAACTTCATGGTGATGTTTTTCAACTTTAATTCCCATATCCTTCATTGCTTTTAAATACTCACTTCTCATATCTTGGGCGCTATCAACGGGTGGAACTGGGAAATAACCACCTTTTATACCTGGTCTGTGACCCATATTTCCATTTTCATATTTTTTTCCAGTGTTATATGGACCTTCAGAACTATCAATTTGAAATCCCGTATGATTCATATCATTTGAATATCTAACATCATCAAAAACAAAAAATTCTGGTTCTGGTCCGAAGTAAGCTTTATCTCCCACACCTGTTTTCTTTAAATACTCTTCTGCTTTTTTTGCTGTACCTCTTGGATCCCTTTCGTAAGGATCTTTTTTAATCGCATCAAGAATGTCACAAAATATATTAAGCGTATTATGCGATGTAAATGGATCTACTACCGTTCTTGATAAATCTGGTTTTAAAATCATGTCTGACTCATTAATTGCTTTCCATCCAGCAATAGACGAACCGTCAAAGAAAACTCCCTCGTTTAACATGTCTTCATCAACTACTGTTGCATCCATAGTTACATGTTGAAGTTTTCCTCTTGGGTCTGTAAACCTAAGGTCTACGTATTCGATTTCTTTGTCTTTAATAATCTTCTTAACTGAACTGGCACTCATAAATTTCCTTTAATTTATTTGAATAAATGATTTACATTACCAAATTTTTACATTTCAAGTATGCTAAAAATATATATGGCTGCTATGCATTTTTTACATTATACAATTCCTAATTGAATGAATTTGATTAAAAATACACCAAAAATTTGGATTAAAAAATTTCCATGGAAAAAAAAATCTAGTAACAAATATTCGAGGGGGAGAGTACTTATTCTTGGCGGTCAAAAGCACATGATAGGCGCTACTATTCTTGCTGCAGAGGCCTGTTTAAGAGTTGGTGCTGGATCAGTTAAAATTATTTGCACGAAAGAAACTATTAAAACTCTATCTTTGAAGTTTCCATCTGTTCTCAAAGTAGAAATTAATAATATATCTTATTTAAAGAGTTTTCTTAAAAAAGAGAGAAAAACAACATCGGTTGCATTAGTTGGTCCAGGTGCGGGAAGTAACTCTAAAACCATGAAATTTACTGAAGAAATTTTAAAACAAATAAAATATGTGATTTTAGATGCAGATGCTTTAAATTCATTTCAACATAAAACAAAAAAACTTTTAAAGTATCTTGATAAATTTAAGCTTATTACTCCTCACAAAAAAGAATTTCATAGACTTTTCCCATCAATTAAAACGAGTTTAGAAGATAAGGAAAAGGTTTTAAGATTTATAAAATTATGCAAATCAAATATATTATTAAAAGGAAATACAACTTTTATAGGATCAAACAAAAAGATTATTAAAAATACTCACTCCTCTAGCGAACTAGCTGTAATTGGTTCAGGAGATGTTTTGGCTGGAATTATAGCAAGTTTAGTTGGAGACAACAAAATGTCAATAATTGAGGCAGCCGCAGCCGCAGCTTGGTTACATGGAGACATTGCTAGAAAATATGGTAAAGGTTTAATCTCAGAAGATTTAATTAAAGGAATTCAATCAGGTTTAGAGAGACTAGCAAAAAAATGAGAGAACCAAAAACTATTGATGTGTTATTGTTGATTTTGCTAGGTGCAATTTGGGGCTCGGCTTTTTTTAACATCAAAATTGCTACATACACTTACGATCCAATTACTTTAGTTTTTGTTAGAGTATTTTTTGCTCTTCTTGCTTTAGTAATTTATTGTAATTACAAAAAAATTAAAATTCTGGCTTTTTCAAAAGATTGGAAAATGTATGCATTAGTTGGACTTACTAATATAACGATACCTTTTATATTAATCGCATATGGCACAAACGTTGTAGATAGCTATTTGTCAGCAATATTAATGAGCACCACCCCTTTAAGCGGGACTTTATTAGCTCACTTTTTTACAAGAAATGAAAAATTAAATGTTTTAAAATCTGTCGGTGTTTCAATTGGTTTCTTAGGTATAGTTTTTTTATTTTTTGATAAATTAGTTATATCTGAGAGCAATATTTTTTATGTCATGGTAATACTTTGTGGTTCAACATTTTATGTAGTAGGTGGAATTTTAACATTAAAATATTTGAAGAATAATGGAAATGAGAATGTATCAACATCAACAATTTTGTGGTCATTAATCTTTTTAGCACCCTTCTGTATATATCAAGAACCATGGAAAAATTTAAATCCATCTATGGAATCTACGATTGCATTAATTTATCTTGGTGTCTTTGCAACTGGAGTTGCATGGCTATTAAGATTTCATATTTTAACTAAAGCAGGAATGGTTTTTCAAACTCAAGTTGCTTATCTAATACCTATTTTTGGAATAATATTTGGGTATCTAGTTATGGATGAACAAATCACTTGGAAAGTATTGGTATCTCTAATAATTATAATTTCAGGAATTTTTATGGTAAAAAAAGCCAATAAAGGAATTCAAAATAAATAATGCCAGCAGAAAATATATCTCTTAGTCTTTTATCTATTATCTCTCTAATAAGTTTTTTTGTATTTCTTTTAATAAGTAAATACTCAAATAAAATAGGGAATGGGATATTAATCGATCAAGATTTCAATAAGCCTCAAGCCTTTCATTCGCTATCAATTCCTAGAAGCGGTGGTTTGGCAGCATCATTATCTTTTTTAGTATTTTTTATATTTTACTATTTATTATTTAATGAAGTTAATTTTGAATATGTGATTTTAACTTTTGCAATGTTTTCGATGGGTTTTATTGAGGATGTAAAATTAAATTTTAAACCTATTTATAGACTCATTTTGATGATTATAATTTTATTAATTTTTACGATTTATTTTTCAATTAATGTCACTTCTATTGATTTAAATTTTTTAAACTCATGGCTCAAAAATGACATTTTTTCTATTATTTTTGTATTACTATGTTTTCTTTTTATTGTTAACGGATCAAATTTAATTGATGGTTTTAATGGTCTTTTGGCAATACACATACTTATAATTAATATAATACTTTTATTAATAAATTTAGAGAACAATCATGAAAATTTGGCAATCATGATAGCTAGCCAAATAGTAATTTTGATATCATTTTTACTTTTTAATTTTCCAAAAGCCAAAATTTTCTTGGGAGACTCTGGCTCGTATTTATTTGGATCATTAGTTGCTTTAAATATCGTTGAAACAAATAATTTAAATCCAGAGATTTCCTCTTTTTTCTTTTCCATACTTCTTTTTTATCTATTTTTTGAAGTTTTTTTCTCTTTTTTTAGAAAGCTATTATTAAGAAAATCTCCAATTAAACCCGATAGACATCATCTTCACATGTTATCTTATTTGTATTTAGAGCATTCACAAAAATTTAAAGACTGTAATTATTTAAACTCTATATTAATTAATTTGGTATACTTAAGTTTAATTACTCCAGCCCTTTTCTTTATGAATAATGGGACAATTTGCAGGTATTGGTTCTTTTCTCTAATTTCAATTTATATAGTATTTTACTATCTACTTTATAGTTTCGAAAAAAAGCAATAGTTGTTATAAGTTCCTTTGAAATAATTAAGGGCAAGTGGCGGAATTGGTATACGCGCTAGTCTTAGGAACTAGTGCCGCAAGGCTTAAGAGTTCGAGTCTCTTCTTGCCCACCAAAATTATGAAAGTAAAAATAAACTCTAAAAAAAATTTAAAAGTAAACTTGTCTATTTTAGTTGATAAAAAAACTATTCAAAAAAAAATGGATGATAAACTTGTTGAACTTAAAGATAAAGTGCAGCTTAAAGGTTTCAGACCAGGCAAAGTACCACCTCAAGTTATTAAAAATCAATTTGGAAAAGCAATTTACGGAGAAGTAATCGATGGGTTGTTAAAAGAAACTTCAACAAAAGCTTTAGAAGAAAATAAAATAAAAGTCGCTGGTCAACCAAAAATAGATTTGAAAACTTTTGGCGAAGGTAAAGATTTAGATTACACAATGGAAGTTGATATTTTGCCTGATATTAAATTAAAGCCATTAGATAAAATAAAAGCGACTTCGTATGAGATTGAAGTAGAGAAGGAGCTTGTAGAAAAAAGGTTAAAGGAAATTGCAAAAAACCAACAAAATTTTTCTGATAAAAGTTCCAATCAATCATCAGAAAAAAATGATTTAATTATTTTTGATTATTCGGCAAAAGTTGATGGAAAAGATTTTGAAGGTAATACAGGTAAAAATATTCAATTAGTTTTAGGAAAGGATTTATTTATAAAAGGATTTGATGAACAACTTATTGGTACAAAAATAAATCAAAGCAAATCGGTTTCAGTAAAATTACCAGAAAACTATCCAAAAAAAGATTTAATTAATAAACAGGCTAATTTTAATTGTAAAATTTTAAATATAAAAAAACCTATAGAAACAAAAATTGATGATGAGTTTGGAAAAAAACTTGGCGCCAAAGATTTAAACGATTTGAAAGAATTAATAAAGAAACAAATTAAGAGTCAATATCAGAATACTTTAGAGACCATAACCAAAAGAAAAATACTTGAACAACTAGATAAGGATCACGATGTCGACTTACCACAAAACTTAGTTGAACAAGAAGTTAAGCTACTTACTCAAAATATTAAAAAGGAAGATTTAGAAAAAAATAAAAAAGAAAATTTAAAACTTGCAAAATCAAGAATTAAAACTGGATTAATTTTGAATGAGATAGGTATAAAAAATAATTTAAAAGTTAATGAGAGTGAAATTCAAGGTGAAATTCAAAAACAACTTAGAAGTATGCCTGGGCAAGAAAAAATGGTTCTTGATTATTACAAGAACAATCAAAGCGCTGTTGCCTCTCTTAGAGGCGCATTGTATGAGGAAAAAGTTGTTGAATTAATTAAAAATAAAATAAAACTCGAAAAAAAAAACATTAATACTAAAGAAGCTGAAGTTATTTTAAAAAATATAAGTGAAAATACAAAATCACTAAAGTCCAGTGAGATAAAAAAAGATCAAAAAAAACAAAAAACACCTAAGAAAAAAAAATAAAATAGCAAAAACTTTATCAAAACTGTATAACATTGATTGCAATGATTCGAAAATTTGAAGATAAAATGAATACGCTTATACCAATGGTTGTCGAACAGACAAACAAAGGGGAAAGAGCATTTGATATTTATTCAAGACTTTTGAAAGAGAGGATTGTTTTTTTAGTTGGACCTGTAAATGATAGTGTTGCTTCACTTGTAACTGCTCAGCTTTTGTTTTTAGAATCAGAAAATCCAAAAAAAGAAATAAATTTTTATATAAATAGTCCTGGTGGTTTAGTAACTTCGGGTTTGGGTATTTATGACACCATGCAATATATTAAATCACCAGTGTCTACACTATGCATAGGACAAGCCTCTTCGATGGGTTCTTTTCTATTAGCTGCTGGGGAAAAAGGAAAAAGATTTTCGCTTCCTCACTCAAGAATTATGGTTCACCAACCATCTGCTGGCTTTCAAGGCCAAGCAACTGACATACAAATACATGCAAAAGAAATTTTGTCGCTTAAAGAGAGGTTAAATCAAATTTATTCAAAACATACCGGTAAGTCCGTTAAAGAAATTTCAGCAGCCTTGGAAAGAGACAAGTTTATGACAGCTGATGAGGCAAAAGATTTTGGTCTTATTGATTCAGTTGTTGAAAAAAGAAAATAATACACAATATCTTGGGTTTTGCACAACTTACGCTTGCTAAAGATTCATCTTAGATTTAAAATTAATTATTGATTCGTTATGTCAGAAAAAAATAACAAAAATATTCTTTATTGTTCTTTTTGTGGAAAAAGTCAGCACGAAGTAAAAAAACTAATTGCAGGCCCAACAGTTTTTATTTGTGATGAGTGTGTTGAACTTTGTATGGACATCATAAAAGAAGAGACAAAAAGTTCATTGTTTAAAGGCGACGAAGGAGTTCCTACTCCAAGAGAAATTTGTAAAGTATTGGATGACTATGTAATTGGGCAAAGTCATGCAAAAGAAGTTTTGTCAGTTGCAGTACATAATCATTACAAAAGATTAAATCATGAGTCAAAAAACAATAAAGATTTAGAATTATCAAAATCAAATGTTTTATTAGTTGGACCAACAGGATGCGGTAAAACTTTACTTGCTCAAACACTAGCCAGAATTTTAGATGTTCCATTTACAATGGCTGATGCAACTACACTAACAGAGGCTGGCTATGTAGGAGAAGATGTTGAAAATATAATTTTAAAATTACTTCAGGCAGCAGACTATAATGTGGAAAAAGCACAAAGAGGTATAGTTTACATTGATGAAGTAGATAAGATAAGTAGAAAATCTGAAAATCCTTCAATAACAAGAGATGTTTCTGGCGAAGGTGTTCAGCAAGCTCTACTAAAAATTATGGAGGGAACTGTCGCAAGTGTTCCACCTCAAGGTGGAAGAAAACACCCTCAGCAAGAGTTTTTACAAGTAGACACCACAAACATACTATTTATTTGTGGCGGCGCATTTGCTGGACTAGATAAAGTAATCGAAGCAAGAGGTAAGGAAACTTCTATAGGTTTTGGAGCTAAAGTTGTGAGTAGAGATGACAATAAAGTTTCAGATTTAATTAAAAAACTTGAGCCTGAAGATTTGATTAAATATGGTTTGATACCTGAATTTGTTGGTAGAATGCCTATAGTAACTACACTTGAGGATTTAGATGAAAAATCATTAATAAAAATTTTAAAAGAACCAAAAAATTCACTTACTAAGCAATACAAAAGGCTATTTGAATTTGAGAATGTTCAATTAGAATTTAGAGAGGAAGCTTTAAGCGAAATAGCAAAAAAAGCTATTAGCAAAAAAACAGGAGCAAGAGGTTTAAGATCTATATTAGAATCAATATTGTTAAAAACAATGTTCTCGCTACCTGACATGGAAAATGTTGGCTCAGTGACTATCGATAAGTCTGTAGTCAAGGGTAAAAGCGAACCTATTATAAGTTACTCCAAAAACAAATCTACATCCGCGGCATAATTTTTCCTTGCAATAACTATTTTAGTTGCCATATTAAGAGTATGACAGCAGAGTCTAAAAAACCTTTATTACCCCTTAGAGATATTGTTATATTTCCATCTATAGTCGTACCATTATTCGTTGGAAGAAAGAAATCTATTAAAGCTTTAGAAGAAGTCATGAAATCAGATAAATCGGTAGTTTTGGTTACTCAAAAAAATTCAGAAGTAGACGACCCGGGTGAAAAAGATATTTATTCATACGGCTGTTTAAGCAAAGTTTTACAATTACTCAAATTACCAGACGGGACAGTAAAAGTTTTAGTCGAGGGTCTAGCAAGAGTTAAAATACTAGAGATAGAAGATGATGTTAAAAAATATCTTAGTTGTAAAACTCAAATTATAGAGGCAGATAAAGAGAACGAGGAACATAAAGTTTTTGCCTCAAACTTAATAAAAAAGTTCGAAAAACTATCTAGCTTAAATAAAAAAGATGTTTCTGATTTCACAAAAGGATTGAAATCTTTAAAAAACGCTAATCAACTTGCAGATAATATTTGTTCAAATTTAAATATTCAAATATTTGAAAAACAGGCTCTTCTTGAAATGAATGATCTAAAAAAGAGATTGGAAAAAATATATGAATTAATTGAAAAAGAGACAAGCGTGATCAGCATGGAAAAAAGAATTAGAGGAAGAGTTAAAAACCAAATGGAGAAAACTCAAAGAGAATACTATTTAAATGAACAATTAAAAGCTATCCAAAAAGAACTTGGCGAAATTGAAGATGGTAAAGATGAAATATCAAATTTAACTAAGGCAATAACCAAAGCTAAAATGCCTAAAGAAGCACAAAATAAATGTATGGCTGAACTTAAAAAATTAAAAGGAATGAGTCCGATGTCAGCTGAGGCA
>ENA-OSEY01003174-OSEY01003174.1-marine-metagenome-genome-assembly--contig:-NODE-3174-length-10246-cov-2.812863_pt1 | contig 10246 bp, 7 predicted proteins | sample MGYA00248465_ERZ534230 | MGnify/ENA primary metagenome ERZ534230 (study PRJEB26409, sample SAMN06344110) | marine metagenome | isolation source: Sea water from surface | place: Atlantic Ocean:Southern... | reverse complement strand
AGAACTTTCTCAACGTTAGGAAAATTGCTTGATCCAATATCTCAAGATGCTTGTGCATTTTACGAAAATCAAGGTATTTATAAAGAATTTTCAGGTGTTGTTGAAGAAGTAAATGAGGGAGATGAAATAGCTAAGGCTCTGGGAGATAAAAAAGTAGCAATATTACAGAATCATGGCATTTTGACTACGGGGCCATCTGTAGATATTGCATTATGGTTTTATATGTCTATGGAAAGATGTTGTCAGGCACAATTAATGGCTGAAGCAGCGGGTGAACCAATTTCTGTATCCCATGAGACCGCAATAAAAACAAGAGAGTTTATTGCAAATGACATAGCCGCATGGGCGAGTTATCAACCTGCTTTTGATAAAATAGTTAAAATGCAGCCAGATTTATTGGATTAATCTATGGAGCAATAATAGCTTTAGTTTCAAGACACTCTTCAAGTCCATGAACACCATGCTCTCTTCCATTACCTGAAGCTTTATAGCCACCAAAAGGAGCTCCTGTTCCTCTTGCACCTCCATTTATTATTACTTGGCCTGCTCTTATTTTACGAGCAACTTCTCTTGCATGCTCTGGTTCACCTTGAACATATCCTGCGAGACCATATTCTGTATCATTCGCAATATCAATTGCTTCGTCTTCGTTTTCATATTTAATAATTACCAATACAGGGCCAAATATTTCTTCTTTTGCTATCGTCATCTCATTTGTTACATTAGCAAAAACTGTTGGTCTTACATAATAACCTTTGTTGCATCCATCAGGTTTTTCGATGCCTCCAGCAACAAGTGTTGCACCCTCTTCAATCCCAATTTCAATTAATTTAATAATTTTTTCATATTGAACTTTATTTGCAATTGGTCCCAATCTAAATTCACCATTTGGATCCCCTACAGTTGTGCTATTTGCAGTTGCGACAGCGATTTCCACAGCTTTATCATAATTCTTTGCAGAAACCAGCATTTTTGTTGGTGCATTACAAGATTGTCCTGAATTTAAAAAACAATGTCCTGCACCGCCTTTGACAGATTTTTCGAGGTCAGCAACATCATCAAGAATTATATTTGAAGATTTTCCACCAAGTTCTTGATGAACCCGTTTAACTGAACTAGCGGATGCTTGGGCTACAGCAATTCCAGCTCTAGTTGAACCAGTAAATGACATCATAGCAATATCTGGATGTTCAGATAATGCTGCTCCAACCGTGGGGCCATATCCGTTAACCACATTAAATACTCCACTTGGTACACCTGCTTTATCAAATACCTCTGCTAGCAACATCGCACAGGAAGGAGATATTTCACTGGGTTTAAGAATCATAGTACATCCTGCCGCTAATGCAGCTGAGACTTTTGTTGTTATTTGGTTCATTGGCCAGTTCCATGGAGTTATCATGCCAATTACTCCAATAGGTTCTTTTATTAATGTATAGTCGCCCTCAGGTCTTTCAAATTCATAGCTCTTCAAAGCATCTAAGGTTTCATAAATATTTTTTATTCCTGTCTTAGCTTGCGCTGCTTCAGATAGCCAAATCGGTGATCCCATTTCTTTAGAGATGGTTTGAACGAAATCATCATATCTATTTTCATATTCTGTGATTATATTTTTTAGTAAATCTATTCTTTGAGCTTTTGTTGTCTTATGAAAAGTGGAAAAAGCTTTTAATGCTGCCTTGACTGCCTTATCAATATCTTTCTTGGTGCCAGCGGTCACTTGTCCTATTACTTCCTCATTTGCAGGATTTATTACGTCAATTGTTTCATTTGATTCTGACTTTATCCACTCGCCATTTATATAGAAGTTTAAATCATTACTCATTGTTAATTCTCCATGATATAAATATTAATTATAACTAAATACTTTTTAATCAACTATTGTTATTAAAATAGTCCTGTAATCTCATTATTTTCGTCAAGTCCAATAACTTCCGCTGCTGGAACTCTTGGAAGGCCGGGCATCGTCATTATTTCACCACATACCACAACAACAAACTCTGCTCCAGCTGATAATCTTACTTCCCTTATTGGAACTTCATGGCCAGTTGGTGCTCCCATTAGTAATGGATCAGTAGAAAAACTATATTGAGTTTTTGCCATACATATTGGATAGGAGCCAAATCCGTCATCTTCTAGTTTTTTAAACTGATTTCTGACTTTTTTATCGGCAATAATATCTTGAGCTCCATAAATATTTTGTGCGATATATTTTGTCTTATCCCACAAAGTCATATTATCTTCATATAAAGTTTTAAACTCAGATATATTCGAATCTGCTACTTTTGCAACTTCTTCTGCAAGATCTGAAGCTCCCTGACCACCTTTTTCCCAATGTGATGATATTTTGCACTGAATACCAAGATTTTTACAATAATTTATAATTGCATTGTGTTCTTTTTGAGTATCAGAAACATAATCATTGATCGCAACGACTACAGGTACACCAAATTTATTTATATTTTCAATATGTTTTTCTAAGTTTTTACAGCCCAAAACAACTGCGTCAACGTTTTCTGATCCTAATTCATCTTTCTTTACACCCCCGTGCATTTTAAGTGCTTTTGTGGTTGCCACAAGAACTACAGCATCAGGTTTGAGACCTGATTTTCTACATTTGATGTCAAAAAATTTTTCTGCACCTAAATCTGCGCCAAATCCAGCCTCAGTAACAACATAATCTGCAAGTTTTAAGGCAGTTTTTGTTGAAACAACTGAATTACAGCCATGGGCAATATTTGCAAAAGGACCACCATGCATAAAAGCAGGATTGTTTTCTAGAGTTTGAACTAAATTTGGTTGAAACGCGTCCTTAAGCAGTGCTGTTACAGCACCATCTGCATTTAATTGCTTAGCTCTAACAGGATCATTTAATTTTGTATATCCTATAACAATATTGCCAATTCTTTTTTGAAGATCTTCAATATCTGAAGCCAAGCAAAAAACTGCCATTATTTCTGATGCTACCGTTATATCAAATCCACTTTGTCTTGGTATGCCGTTACCTGTGCCCCCTAGACCACATGTTATGTCTCGAAGAGATCTATCGTTCATATCTACAACTCTTTTCCAGGTTATTCTTCTTGGATCAATGTTAAGTTCATTATCCCAATGAATGTGATTGTCGATCATTGCAGATAAAAGGTTATGAGCTGCTCCAATTGCATGAAAATCGCCAGTAAAGTGAAGATTAATGTCAGTCATTGGAATAACTTGTGCATATCCACCACCTGCAGCACCCCCTTTCATACCAAAACATGGCCCTAAACTTGGCTCCCTCAAACAAATCATGGCTTTTTTTCCTATATGACAAAGTCCATCTACTAATCCGACACTCGTAGTAGTCTTTCCTTCTCCAGCTGGCGTGGGAGAAATAGCAGTAACTAAAATCAACTTTCCATTTACATTTTTTGAAAGAGAATCAATAAAGGTTGAGTCTAATTTAGCTTTATCATCACCAAATTTAATAAGTCCATTTTGATCAATGCCTAATACTTTAGCTATTTCATCAATTGGTTTTTTGTCAGCAGCATTAGCTATCTCTAAATCACTTGGGTAAGCAGTCATAATTCCTCCATAAGCCCTAAAATTATGAATCAGTATACATAAGAGATATTATGATAACTACAAAAATCTTTTTAATTTTTTGCTGCATTAAATGCATCAATTGCTCTTAGTCTTGATTTCTTTAAATCTAAGATTTGCATTGGATAGTTTAAGTGCTTTCTGACCTTTTCAGTCGGATCATGAATTTCTTTTTTATTTAAGTCTTGTAATTCTTTGATATATTTTTTTATGAAAAGTCCATCTGCGTCAAAATTTTTTGATTGTGTAATTGGATTAAAAATCCTGAAATATGGTGCAGCATCTGTTCCAGTTGAGCTACTCCATTGCCAACCGCCATTATTTGAAGAAAAATCTCCGTCTATTAAATTTTCCATAAAAAATGCTTCTCCCAATCGCCAATCATGTAGCATATTTTTTGTAAAAAACATTGCAACTATCATTCTCAATCTATTATGCATCCATCCTTCAGTTTTAAGTTGTCTCATAGCTGAATCTATAATTGGAAAACCGGTTTTACCAGTTTTCCATGCTTCAAATTCATCTTGATTAAATCGCCACTTGATGTTTTTTGTATAATCTTGAAAGGGTAATCCTTTACTGACTTTTGGAAAACTATGCATAATATTTTTATAAAATTCTCTCCAAACAATCTCGTCTATCCATTTAACTATTCCATTGTTTCCAGAATCTAATTCGAAGTTATTTTTCTTTAATGCCTCCAGTATGCATCTTTTAGGTGAAATAATCCCAGATGCCAAATATGGAGACAGTCTACTTGTTCCATCAATAATTGGATCATTTCTGTCTTTTGCATAACTCAAAACTTTTTTTTCTAAATAATTATTTAATATTGATATTGCACTCGCCTCTCCAATACTCCAAAAAGACATATCAACAGAATGAAGTTTTTCAAATTTAAAATTAAATTCATTGGTGTTAGACTGAATTCCTGAGTCATTCTTAGTTGTATAGTTAAACTCGATATCTAAAAAATCTAGATTAAAATTTTCAATCCATCTTCTTTTAAATGGAGTGAAAACTGAGTAAGGCTTATCCTCCATTGTTGTGATAGTTCCTGGAGAATAAACTACCTGATCATCAAAGGTTTCATAATCGATACTATTATCATTAAGTATATTTTGTAATTCTTGATCGCGCCTATTTTCATCAACACCAAACATATTATTCCAATAAACTTTAGAGATTGATCTTTCATTAATAATATCTAAAATTTTATTTGCATTATCATTAAATCCATCAGAATCTATTATTGTGAGAGGAATATTAATTTCCTCTAAAGAATTACTTAAACTCTTAATATTATTAATAATGAATTCAATCTTACAATTAGCTTGATTGTGAGCTTGCATTTGTTCTTTTGAGAAAATGTAAACACAATGAACCTCATCAGATGAAACGCAAGCTTGTCTTAATGCAGGATTATCGTCCATGCGCAAATCATTTCTTAGCCAAACTAAACTTTTCATATTTATTTATATTTTTGAATTTGAAAAAACTACATCAACTTGATAATTTTCTCTTTGATTAGAAATTTCTGCAACTCCTCCAGAAGATTCTACAATTGCTGCACCAGCTATTATATCCCAAAGATAAATACCTTTCTCCTGATACTGCTCTACTCTTCCTGTAGCTACATAGCAAGCTGCCATTGCTGCAGATCCCATCATTCTAACCTTCTGCCATTTTTGCATGTCATCTATCATTTCTTTAAGTGTACTTTCAGAATAATCTGTATCATGCGGTAAGCCTGTTATTAAAATTCCATCTTCTTTTGAAGTTATGCTTGATACTTCTATTTTATGGCCATTCATCACTGACGTTTTATTATGTGTGTCGCCAACATACGTATGATCATTATTGAAATCGTAAATCACTCCAAGAATAGGCTTCATATTACTAATTAAGCCAATAGAAACACAGCTTACAGGTATATCTCTGTTGTAATTTGCAGTGCCATCTAAAGGATCAATAACCCAAAAAATTTCTCCTAGATTATCTGAAGATTTACCAGTTTCTTCTGATAAAAATTGATAAGTGGATTGTGATGTTATTATAGATTTTATTAAATTTTCTGATTCTATGTCTGCCCTTAGCTTCGTGTCTTTAGAGTTTGAATTTAATCTTTGATTAAATTCTACTCTGTTTTCAAGAAGCAATTTACCAGACTCTTTTGCGGCTTTTATTGCAAGTCTTAAATCATTTTGAATATTTTCTGGTTTCATTAACCTTTATAGGAAATTTTGTACAGTACGTTATGCTTGTCATCAGATAAAAGCATTGAACCATCTTTCATAATAAATGGTGAAACAGGTCTTCCCCATGCAACTTCATTAGATAACCATCCTGTAATAAAATCTTCTTGACTTAAATAATTTCCGTTTTCATCCAACTGAACAAATATCACTTTGTAACCGGATTTCTTAGTTCTATTCCATGAACCATGAAGTGCAATAAAAATACTATTTTTGTATTTAGATGGGAACTTATCATTATCATAAAAAGCAATACCCAAAGGCGCCACATGTGGACCAAGCTCTGCTATAGGATCAACAAAATCTCTTTTGACAGTTGGTATTAAATGACCAAATTCAGGATCAATTACATTTTTAGCATGCTTGTATGGATATCCATAAAAACTTCCTTCTTTCTCAACAACATTAAGTTCACACGGCGGTGAATCATCTCCCAACCAGTCTCTTCCATTATCTGAGAAATATAGTTTCTTGGATACAGGGTGCCAATCAAAACCAACGCTATTTCTAACCCCGTCAGCAATTGTAATAAGATTGCCGTCAATGTATTTATGTATTGCAGCAAATCTAGTGTCCTTAGTTTGCGGCTCAATACATATATTACATGGAACACCTACAGGAATATAAAGATTTCCATCAGGACCGAAATCAATATATTTAAATCCATGCCATGTTTCAGAAGGAAGATTATTCATATATATTTCTTTATTAGGAAGATTATTACCTCCTTTTTCAAGCCATTGATCAATGTCTTTAATTATCCATACAGTATCGATCTCTGCAAAATACAAATCTCCATTATGAAAAGCAACTCCTGTTGGATTTTGAAGTCCGTTAGCTAAAGTTACTTTTCTTTCAAAGAAGCCATCATTGTCTTCATCTAAAAGCGCAACAACTTCATCTCCCTTTTTTGATCCAACTACAATATGTCCTGCACTTGTTTCAGCGATTTGTCTTGGTGAATTAAGTTCATTTGCTGCTATAGAAATTACAAATCCTTCTGGCAATAATAAATTATCTATTCCTGAAGAATTTGCAGAACCTGACATAACTATAATTAATGCAATTTTTAAGAAATTTCTTTTATTCATTTTTTGCCTCTTTAAAGCCCTCTACATTTGTTTTTAATATATTTCTAATCTTTGAAACATCATTCATTAACGAAGCATTATATAGATCATCAATGACCTTGGTCAAAACATCTTTTGCTGGATATTTCTCAATAGACTTAAATATTTTACTATTTGATGTTTCAAGTTTGTCTCCTGATATCAATAGCTCCTCATATAATTTTTCTCCTGGTCTCAAACCAATCTCCTGAATTTCAATTCCTTCACCTTGCCCATCATGACTTATGTTTCTTCCAGACAAATAAATTAATTTCTCAGCAAGTTCAAAAATTTTAATTTGACCTCCCATATCTAAAATAAAAACATCTCCACCTTCAGCAAACTCTCCTGCTTGTATAACAAGACTAGATGCCTCCGATATAGTCATAAAATATCTTGTGACTTTTTTATGTGTAATTGTTACAGGACCTCCTTGAGCAATTTGTTTTCTAAAAAGTGGAATTACAGAACCAGATGAATTAATTACATTACCAAATCTAACAATACAATATCTTGTATTATTATTTTCAGCATCTATTGACTGAACTACCATCTCAGCAAGTCTTTTTGAGGCTCCCATGATATTGGTAGGTCTTACCGCTTTATCAGTCGAGATGACTACTACTTTTTTTACATCACATTCAGAAGCTACTTCACAAAGCGCTTTTGTACCAAAAATATTGTTTTTAAGTCCCTCAGAGATATTTTCATAATATTCAACAATAGGAACATGCTTATAAGCAGCTGCATGATATATATAATCGATACAATGATTATTAATGATTTCTTTTAATCTAAGCTTATCCTTTACATCACCAAGGACATAAATAACTTCAACAGATATTTCCTTTGCTTTTATGATTGACTCTATTTCCTCTTGGATTGAGTAAAGATTAATTTCAGAAAGTTCAAATAATACTATCTTATTTGGATTTCCTAATAAAACTTGTCTTACTATTTCAGACCCAATCGATCCACCAGCTCCTGTAATCATAAGGTTCATTCCATTAAAAGATATCGGAGAGTATTTGACAGTATTCCTCGGTAAAATATCGTCAATGGATAAATCTTGCATTTCAACCATTTTTTTTTGGTTTGCTACTATCTCATGAAGTGAAGGAATAGTTCTCACTGCGACTTTATATTTTTCAAGACTAGATATTATTCTTCTTCTTTCAGAGACGCTTAGGCTTGGAATCGCTAAATAAACTTCAAGGTTTGGGTATATATCTGTTAATTCTTTTAAATGATTTTTTTTGCCATAAATCTTTATGCTATTTATCTCAGCACCACTCAATGCTTTCGAATCATCAAAAAAACCTACAATATTAATTTCAGGATTATGTTTGATTGATTGATATAGTTCATTTCCTGCAACTCCAGCCCCATAGATTAAAACAGGTTTTCCTATGTTTTCTCTTCTTGTAAAATTTAAAATAATCCTTGCTGCGTCTCTTGATGTTTGTAAAAACGCATAAAAAACAAATGCTATAAATAACGACTTAAAAATAGTGGCAACTATATACTGGTTCCTTACTACTTCGTATTCTGCTGTATAAACTATACCCCAGGATATGCCAAATAAAGCTGAACCTTTTAGGGCTCTAATAATAAGATCTCTTGACTCAGTATATCTAATTGATGATCTGTAAAATCCTGAATTAACAAAATAAATAAAAGTTACAGCAGTTGGTATTATAAAATTATAAATGTTTAAACTTATTATGCTTAAGAGGCCAACTTGAAAATTTGATGCAATTAATGCAGTGAATGGTGGTCCAAATATAACCCAGCATGCGAATGCTGTTGAAAAGTCAATTGAAGAGAGTATTAATAGTTTATATCTTCTTGATAAACTTCTTAATATTGGTAACAACGCATTCATTAATCAATTTTACTTTAAAAAAAGATTTGTATGTATATTATTAACATTATAGAAAAAATTTTACTGTTAAAATAAAGATAATAAAATATAAGCTTTAGGATCAAAAAAAATGTTTAATTTTTTTAAAAAAAATAAAAATAAAGAACAAACCAAAAATCAAACTTTATCATTTGAGATTGAGTTAACAGCTGCTGTGCTAGCATATGAAATTGCAAGATCTGATGGGGAAATTACTGAAAATGAATTAAATGTATTGATGGAAGAAATTGAAAAAATTTCAGTTAAAGTTGGTAAAGATAAATTAGAAGTATTTAAAATTGTTGAAGTTTACAGCTCAGATAGTGTATCTTTTCATGAATTTATCGAAGATATTAATTCAAACTATTCAAAAAATGATAAATTAAAGCTATTAGAATTCTTATGGAAAACAGCGTATGCTGATGGAAAACTTGATGTAGATGAGGAACGTCTGGTTAGAAGAGTTGCCGATTTAATTAAAATTAAAGATATTGAAGTTCTTAAACTTAAAAGTAAAATTAAGAATTAATATTCTATAAAACTTGCATTTTCAATTAGAAAATTCTCTGCGTCAGATCTGTTACAACGTCCTGGATAATAATTTATATTTTCGTCATAAATATCGTTTCCCACAAAAGTAAACATTTGAAGCAAAATAACACATTTTTCTAATTCATTTACTCTTTCATCTTTATACAATTCATCAGCCAAGGATTTAAAAGTTTTTACTTCTGAATTCATTTTTAAGTTTTGCTTATTATCTAAAATAATATATGAATTACTTAACTCACCATTATTTACTAGTGATTCCCACTTAACTGAGTTAGTTGATTCTCCTGGCTCACCAGTCTTAGCAAAATTTGTCCAAAACTTCATCATATTTCGTGAAGTAAATAGCTTAGATTTGCCTAATGGATAGATCAGGTCAGATAATGGATATCCGCCAACAAGCTTTGCATTGCCTGCTAAAAGTGGAATTTCAGTTGCATGAGCTGCACCAATAAGTTTCTTAAAGTCTGCAACAACAAACCTTCTATGGTCATCCCAATCATATCTATAAGCATAAAGATTATCATTGCCTGATGCATATAAACCTTGAAGTGGTGTATCAACACCCCTAATTTTCCAAGCATTACTTCTATAATAATTAAAGGCCTCAAATGCATCTTTATCTTTAAGTTTGACTTTTGGAATATTTAAAACAGAACCAACAGGAGAAAATTCTAAACTGACAAAATATTCAGCAGTGCCAAGCCATAACTTTACCTCATCTCGATTTGAACCAGCTATTGTTGGAACTTTATTAATAAGGTCCTTTTTATAAAGAGCATTTCTTAAACCAATTTTTGGTATAACCAAACCATCTGCTGTTAACAGAGGTATTTCTTCATATG
>ENA-OSEY01003173-OSEY01003173.1-marine-metagenome-genome-assembly--contig:-NODE-3173-length-10247-cov-2.227925_pt1 | contig 10247 bp, 4 predicted proteins | sample MGYA00248465_ERZ534230 | MGnify/ENA primary metagenome ERZ534230 (study PRJEB26409, sample SAMN06344110) | marine metagenome | isolation source: Sea water from surface | place: Atlantic Ocean:Southern... | reverse complement strand
CGCCAAAAATTTCTAAAATTAGTGCTGTCCGGTCAATAACTTTACATTTCAATGATGTTTCCAGATTACGATGCTGGATTGGGCTCAAATTTGTATTAATAATGATAAGTGGATGTTTGCTGGTGGTTGCTAAATCAGCAAGCCTTTCAATCACGCCTGGACCGAGATATGTTCCAGAGCGTGTTTTGGACAAGAAAATAACCTCCTGATGAATTACTTCTAGCTGGATTGACTCAGCTAAACCAGAAGCTTCTTCCAACTTTGTCTGTGGGGTGCGGGCAGACCTACTAGCAAGTGGCTGCTTCAATTCAGGCTGCACAATGAAGGCGTTTTGTCGACCCATTAAATTCCATTTCGTTTAGAAATAACTACCTGTGATACTTTGATCTTGAAATCGGTCTTCTCCCTGCCCACATATGGCCAAATAATGTAATCACAACAAGGTTTCAAGAGGTTAAAGATGACAAGCAAAACTCATGCGTTTGAGGCAGATACCGGTAAAATTCTCGATATCGTTATCAATTCTTTGTATTCAAACAAGGAAATCTTCTTGCGTGAATTGATCTCAAATGCATCTGATGCGATCGATAAGCGCCGCTACATGGCCGCAACTGATCAATCGCTGCAGAGCGACGAACCCGCCGCAATTAAACTGATCGCTGATAGTAAAGCAAAAACGCTTACTATTCAGGATAATGGTATTGGGCTTAATGCAGATGACATGGCATCGTCTCTTGGTACCATTGCCCGTTCAGGCTCAAAAGCCTTTCTTGAGCAGGTTGAGCAGGCCACAGCAGACCAGGAAAAAGGTAAGAAAAAAAGTAAGGAGACTGCTTTCTCTCTAATTGGTCAGTTTGGCGTTGGATTTTATTCTGCTTTCATGGTGGCAGATAAAGTTGAAGTTATTTCGCTAAAAGCAGGCGAATCAACAGCTCATAAATGGACTTCAGATGGGCGGTCAGGTTACCAGGTTGAAGAGAGTGAACGTGCAACGGCCGGAACAGATATTATTCTACATCTTAAGAAGGATGAAAAAGACTATCTGGATGAAACACGCCTGTCTTATCTTGTACGCAAATATTCAGATCATTTGAGTTATCCTGTATTCTGGCAGCCACCTAAGGTTGATGAGCCGAGACAGTTAAATTCGGGTTCAGCCATATGGACCCGTCAGAAGTCCGAAATTAAAGATGAAGATTACACGGCGTTTTATCGGCAGATCGGAGCTGGTTATGATGAACCATTTATGACACTTCATAACCGAACAGAAGGAGTTCTCAATTACACCAGCCTGCTCTTTATACCAACAGCTAGACCGTTTGATTTATTCAATCCTGACCGCAAATCGAGAATGCAGCTTTATATAAACCGCGTATTCATTACAGAAGAATGTGAGGATATTGTTCCTCCATGGCTTCGGTTTGTGCGCGGGGTAGTTGACACCCCTGATTTAGACCTCAATGTGAGTCGCGAGATGCTACAGCATAATCCGGCTGTTGTTAAAATTGGCAAAGCAGTAGTGAAGCGTATTCTGACTGAATTGCAGAAGAAGAAGGATAAAGACGCTGATGCTTATGCGCAATTCTGGGCAGAGTTTGGCATTGTGCTAAAAGAAGGTTTGTATGAGGATCAGGATAATCGAGACAAGCTTCTGAAGCTCAGTCTTTTCACATCCGCAAAGACAGGTCAGCTTATTTCTCTTTCTGATTACATTGCTGCTATGCCAGAAAAGCAGGAAAAAATTTATACGCTATCTGCAGAAACTGCGGAGCAGGCCCAGACTAGCCCCCATCTTGAAGGGTTTAGAGCACGTGATATCGATGTGTTATTGATGACGGATCCTGTGGATGAATTTTGGATGCAAGCAATCAATGAGTTTGAAGGAAAGGCTTTTGCTTCTGCATCTAGAGGCGCTATTGACCTTGATGAAATTGCCACGAAACCGTCATCTGATGATGTTGATACAGCCCCTGCAGATGATGCAGAGCTCGCTCCTCTTCTTGCAAAAGTGAAGACAATTCTTGGCGATACAGTCAAAGATGTGCGCTTGTCAAAGACCCTTACCGACAGCCCTGTCTGTCTAGTTGCAGATGAAGATGGCATGGATATTCAGATGGAGCGCCTAATGAAAGCGCATAATAAAGACTTTTCTGGGTCACCGCGCATTCTTGAATTGAATCCATCACATGAACTGATAACAGGCCTAAAAGACAAAATCAAAGCGGATAAAGATCCTGATTTGGTTCATGATGCTGCAACAATGCTGTTTGATCAGGCCCTTATTCTTGAAGGACGTACACCTGTCAATTTGAACGAATTTGCTAATCGAATGACCAGACTAATGCAGCGGGGTATTTCAGCCTAAGGCATGTGATGCAGGTGGATATCAGCTTTATTGATCATCTGCTCCAACATAGTGTCCGGTTCACCTATCATGTCATTTTCTGACAATAGATATGGCTGCGCTGACAGGCGCAGCTGACCGCCTGAGCGGATAAAGTCTGCTATGGGGTCAGTCAGCATAACTGCCGGATAGTTTAGTTGCTCTTGTATCTGATAAGCAGTCAGCATTGCGAGTTGACGGCGGTCTGGAAGTCCAAGGCTATCAGACAAACTGTCATAGACATGCCATGCACCGGAATCTCTCAGTGCAATTGAAAACTGGTGAATGAAACCTGCGACATGAACCAATTCAGTTGGGTTAAGTAGCTCATAATTTGAATGCTGTTGAGATAGAAGCTGGTCATAATCATCGGCCTTGACGGTTGTCTTTACATCGATATCAAGGCCTAGCAGCTGCTCAAGGTCCAGTTCAACACGCACATCACCATGAATTTGTGTCGCGCTAATTTGGTTGAGCAATGACGCCTGCATATCGAGGCGCATGGCATCCAAATTCAAGCCTGCCAGCATGAGCTGAAATACGAGAGATGCCTCTCCCATTCCAAAGGGCAGCAAACGCGCATTTGTCAGTCTTGCCTCACTTACATATTGACCTTCGGGAAGCTGTCGATTGATCAGGTCAGGATTAGCATCAATAATAAAGTCCTCTATTTCAATGCGCAAACCCTCATCCAGCATGTCCAGGACTAGACCAGAAACAGAAAAATAGCTTTGTTTTGTGCGGTTTTCATAATGTCTTTTCGCGAGTTCATCCAGTGAATCTGGTTGTGTGAAGTAAATATTTTCGATTTGGATCAGGCTACTGGCTAGCTCTGCCTTTTGTTCAGATCCGGGCGCGGTTGTCAGCTTGGCATTTAAAATCTCAGCTTGTTCAATCCATTCAAGGTTTTCTGGAGTCCCTTTTGCGCGTAGCATAAGCTTATCAGCTGTGAGGCGCTCACCATTCTGCGAGGTGATAATGACATCAACGATATCAATAAATTGCGGCCCAAAATCTTCAGATATATTCAATGTTCCCTGCTTATAGCGCAGCTCATAACCGTTAAAGATCATGCTAACTTCCGCGCGCGTAGGCGCTATCTGCGTAAATAGGGTGACAAGAAAAAACGCGATGAGAGACCGCCATAAACGCCGCATTTGAAAGACAGGCGCTGCATATAAAAGTGAAAAGCGTTTTGCCATCACATCTGTCTCCACGTCAATCTTCTCAAGCAATTGCTAACTTAACACATTCAGCCTTATTTACCCAAATGTGACGTCAGTTTTTTAAAGCTTATGATCCGGTTTTGCTGAGTTGAGCGTCTTTGGTGTGAATAGAAAGGCCATCAGGTACATCAGTTCGGACCACCTCCACCATTTCACCATGTCTGATCTTCCCCTGCAGCAGGGATTCAGCCAGTTGATCCTGAACATGGTTCTGGATGATACGCTTTAAGGGCCTTGCGCCATAATGTGGATCATAACCCTTGTCAGCTAACCAGTTTCTAGCATCAGCTGCAAGCTCAAGAGTTATATCGCGATCCGCAAGACGGGCTTGCAGACTTGCAATCTGAATATCAACGATTTTTGCCATATGTTCACGACTTAGACGCTGAAACAATAATATCGCATCCAATCGATTAAGAAACTCTGGTCTGAAAGCGGCTTGCACCTCTGTCATAACTGCCTCGCGGGCCTCATCGACAGACGCATCATCGTCAAGCTCCAAGAGCGGTGTAGATCCCAGATTGGATGTTAGCAGGATTAACGTATTTCGGAAATCAACTTTCCGGCCATGCCCGTCTGTCAGGTGACCATCATCAAGTACCTGCAGAAGTATATTGAAAATATCAGGGTGTGCCTTTTCCATTTCATCAAATAACACAAGTTGATAAGGGCGTCGGCGCACAGCTTCCGTAAGTGCGCCGCCTTCATCATAGCCGACATAACCAGGCGGTGCGCCAATTAGGCGAGAAACTGCGTGTTTTTCCATATATTCAGACATATCTAGACGCAGCACAGCATCCGTATCGTCAAACATGAATTCAGCGAGGCTTTTGGCCAGCTCTGTTTTTCCCACCCCTGTTGGACCTAGCATGAGAAAACTGCCTAGGGGATGTTCTGGATCATTCAGGCCTGCACGCGCACGCCGCACAGCATTGGCGATGACTTTTATTGCTTGTTCCTGGCCAATGACTCTTTTGCTGAGGGTTTGTTCCATCTGCAGTAGCTTGTCCTGCTCTTCACTAAGCATTTTAGTCACAGGTATGCCTGTCCACTGGCTAATAACCTGTGCAATGTGTCTCTGCTCAACTTGCTCATCTATCAGGTCAGATCCTGACAATTGCTCTTTTACTGCCTCCAGTTCATTCTGCAAGCCTGGTAGAATGGCGTAGGTCAGTTCTGCTGCCTGTTCCAGATTGCCCTTGCGTTGTGATATCTCCAAGGTGTGACGAGCGTCTTCAATCTTCTGCTGCAAAGCAGATATTTCACTCATCTGACGTTTAACAGTTTCCCACTTTTGCGTCAGTTCTTCTGACTGAGTCTGCAGCTCTGTTAATTGCTCTGAAATGATGTCTAGCCGTTTTTGATTTGTGTCTTCATTATCTTCACGCAGCAGAGCAGCCTGTTCAATTTTCAACTGCACAATCTGCCTGTCGATGGCTTCAAGCTGTTCTGGTTTACTATCTGAGCGAATACGGATATGGCTGGCGGCCTCATCAACAACATCAATGGCTTTATCTGGCAGAAATCTTTCATTAATGTAGCGATTGGAAAGCTGTGCTGCTGAGACAAGCGCATCATCTGTGATCCGTATTCCGTGATGTAGCTCGTATTTTTCTTTCAAACCCCTGAGAATAAAAATTGTATCTTCCACACTCGGCTCACCTACAAAAACAGGCTGGAACCGGCGGGTAAGAGCAGCGTCAGCCTCAACATATTTTCTGTATTCATCTAGGGTTGTTGCTCCAATACAATGCAGTTTACCCCGGGCGAGGGCTGGCTTTAATAGATTTGAAGCGTCCATCGCACCATCTGTTTTACCTGCGCCGACAAGTTGGTGCATTTCATCAATGAATACAATTATATCACCTTCTGCTGCTTCTATTTCATCCAGAACTGCTTTAAGCCTTTCTTCAAATTCACCGCGGTATTTTGCACCAGCAACTAGGGCTCCCATATCTAGAGACAACAGTGTTTTATCTGCTAGGGCTTCAGGCACATCTTTATTGATAATGCGTTGTGCTAACCCCTCTGCAATTGCTGTTTTGCCGACACCTGGTGCCCCGATCAGAACAGGGTTATTCTTTGTGCGCCGTGCCAGTATCTGGATTGTGCGCCGAACTTCTTCGTCCCGACCTATAACAGGATCAAGGTTACCCTGAAGGGCTAGGGCCGTCAGATCAGTTGCATATTTAGACAGGCTTTCCATCATTTCATCGCCAACATCACTGTCTATTGTCCGGCCCTTTCTTGTGCCAGCAATTGTCTGTTTCAGCATGTCTGCTTCTAGCCCCGCATCACTAAGCAGTTTTGCTGCCTTTGTGTCTGATGCGGACAATGCAACCAGAATGGCATCTAGTGAGACGAAGCTGTCCCCTTGAGCCTTTGCCCAGTCTTCAGCAACAGCGAGGATTCGTCCAAGTTTTGTATCTATTTGCAGATTATCTGCACCACTCCCTGTCACTTCAGGAAGCTTATCCATTTCATGCGACAGGCTTTGTTTCAGGCTCTGTAGGTTCGTGCCCGCGCGAGCTAGTAATTTGCTTGCCAGTTGCTGTTCATCGTCAAGCAGTGCAGATAACAGATGCAGGTCTGTCATTTTCTGATGATGGCGGCGCAGTGCAACTTTTTGTGCACCGCCAATCACTTGGCGCACGGAAGCTGTAAACTGCTCACTATCCATATTTCACTCCCGTTGCTTATTTCAGTAATTTCCAACACTCCTGATCTATTTCCTATGTGGGGAGCTGTTTTGTTTATTCAAGAGAGTTGCCAGCCTGTCAGACTTGGGGCTAATCTGAAATTTTAACTGAACTTATTCTTAGAAGGCAGGCAGGGGAATGTGATGGGCGCAGAAAAAAGGACAGGTGGACAGCTTCTGGTGTCTTGTCTGAAAAATTTGGGTGTGGAGACAAGTTTTGGCGTGCCGGGGGAATCTTATCTTGCTGTGCTGGACGCGCTTTATGATGTGGATATCCAATTTGTTTTATGTCGTCAGGAAGGGGCAGCAGGATTTGCATCCGCTGCGTGGGGTAAATTAACAGGACAGCCCGGCATCTGTTTTGTGACGCGTGGCCCGGGGGCAACCAATGCGTCTATTGGCGTTCATACAGCAATGCAGGATTCCAGCCCTATGCTTTTATTTGTGGGTCAGATCGGTGTTGGGCATAAAGAACGCGAGGCTTTTCAGGAAGTTGACTACAGGGCCTTTTTTGGCTCAATGGCAAAATGGGCGACTGAAATTGATGATGCAGATCGGATACCTGAGATTGTTGGCCGGGCATGGCGAGTTGCCTTGTCTGGGCGGCCAGGCCCGGTTGTCATTGCCCTGCCGGAAGACATGCTGACAACCCTGACATCTGTTCAGCCCTGCAAAAAAATAGCTGTTGCCGAAGCTGGCGTGGACACCAGATCTCTGACAGATGTAGCAACTATATTATCAGCAGCAGAACGGCCATTGGTGCTTGCTGGGGGTGGCGGCTGGACAAAACAGGGTAAGGCAGATGTGCAAGCATTCTGTGAACGTGAAAACTTGCCTTTCGTCGCTCTGTTCCGTTATCACGATATTATTGATAATCACAGCCGTTGTTATGTTGGGGACGCTGGTGTTGGTATGGCGCCACACATCACCAAGGCAATCGAAGATGCAGATGTGATTTTAGCGGTAAATGCCCGTTTTGGAGAGGCAACAACGCAAGCCTGGACCTTGTTGGATGTGCCTTATCCAAAGCAGCGCATTATCCAGACACATGCTTCTGATGCCGAGATTGGTAAAATTTATCAACCGGAGCTGGCGATACATGCTGGTCCAAATCGATTTTCTGCGACCTTGTTGGAAATGACTCTAGATGGTTCAAATTTAGCTCAGCGTGCAGACTGGCTGGCTGGCCTTAAAACAGCTTATCAGGCATCACTGAGACCACCTGCACAGAACAGTCCAGTAGATATGGCGGCTGTTATGGCTTGGCTGCAGGACAATTTACCAGATGATGTGATCATCACAAACGGGGCAGGTAATTTTGCGCTCTGGCCAAATAAGGTGTTTTGTTATGGTCAGGGCCAGTCTCTGCTCGCGCCACAGAGCGGGGCAATGGGTTATGGACTTCCAGCGGCAATTGCGGCCAGCATTGCCTGTCCTAACAGGCAGGTTGTGTGCTTTGCTGGTGACGGTGATATCCAGATGGGACTTGCTGAATTGGGAACCGCTGTGCAAAGCGGCGCGCGGCTTGTAATTGTGCTTCTGAATAACGGATCATATGGCACGATCCGAATGCATCAGGAACGGGATTATCCGGACCGTATATCTGGCACAACTCTTGTTAATCCTGATTTTACTGCCGTTGCACAGGCCTACGGGATGGTTGGCATTCGGGTGGACAGAACAGAGGATTTTGCGGAAGCGTTTTCAGCAGCTGTTGCGTCTGCAACAGGAGGCATTATTGAGTTGGACATTTCTGTTGAGGCGATTACTCCCCGCACGACACTCTCAGCTCTGAAAGCAAAGAGATAGAGTTTCAGGCGCGGCGCGTAGCCAGCCTGTCTTGGCGATAATTATGCATCCGCTTTAGGTGGTCTGTTGCTTTGTTCAGGGTCTCACGGGCCGCATCCGGAACAGGTGTACCGGGACCAAATATTGCGGCAACGCCGGCATCATATAAAAACTGGTAATCCTGCTGCGGAATAATGCCACCGCAGATTACCAGAATATCTTCTGCACCCTTATCTTTCAGCACAGCTATCAATTCTGGCAATAGTGTCTTGTGACCTGCTGCCAGTGAGGATACTCCAATAATATGCGCGCCCATTGCAATGGCTGTATCTGCCGCTTCTTCAGGGGTTTGGAACAAATCTCCAACTCTGACATCCAGACCAAAATCGCCAAATGCTGAAGCAATGATCTTTGCACCGCGGTCATGACCATCCTGTCCCAGCTTGGCCATATATAAAACAGGCGTTTCAGATGTTGTGTCAATAAACGCGTTTAATGAGACCTTAATATTATCTATCTCCTCTGCTGCGCCATAGGTGTTTTTATAAATATCCTTCACCGTTTCAGTCTGTCCGCTAAAGCGGCCGAAGATCTCTTCTAAAGCATCTGATACTTCGCCCACACTTGCGCGTGCACGCATCGCATCAATCGTTGCGGCTAGGAGATTCTTATCTTCATCCTTGGCAGCTAATTTAAGCTTGCCAAGCGCATCAGAGACAGCATTTTCATCTCGTCTTTTTCGGATTTCATTAAGGCGTTCTGTCTGTCGTGCACGCACTGCATCATTGTCTATATCAAGAATGTCAATTGGCTCTTCATCACTCAGCTTAAATTTATTGACGCCAACAATGACGTCTTGTCCTGAATCAACTCGAGCTTGGCGGGCAGTTGCCATTTTTTCGATCTCACGCTTTGGTAGCCCGTCCTGAACAGCTTTTGTCATTCCACCTATGTCCTGGATTTCAGTAATCAGCGAATTGGCTTTACTGATCAGATCAGCTGTCAGATTTTCGACATAGTAAGACCCGGCAAGGGGATCAACAGTGTCTGTTATGCCGGTTTCATGCTGCAAAATCAGCTGTGTATTGCGTGCAATTCTAGCTGAAAAATCTGTCGGTAGGCTAATCGCCTCATCAAATGAATTTGTATGCAGGGATTGCGTGCCGCCCAAGGTCGCGGCCATCGCTTCAATCGTGGTGCGGATAATATTATTATACGGATCCTGCTCTGCCAGACTGGCCCCTGACGTTTGGCAATGCGTTCGCAACATCAAAGAGCGTTCATCACTAGGGTTGAAAAGCTTTTCCATCCAACGGGCCCATAATGTCCGCGCGGCACGTAATTTGGCAGCTTCCATGAAGAAATTCATCCCAATACAAAAGAAAAATGACAGGCGGGGTGCGAATTTGTCGACATCCAGTCCTTTTTCTGTAGCCGCTTTCACATATTCAAGGCCGTCAGCCAGGGTAAAAGCCAGCTCCTGAACAAGGTTTGCGCCTGCTTCTTGCATGTGATAGCCGGAAATTGAGATAGAGTTGAATTTGGGCATATGTTCAGCTGTGTGGCCGATAATATCTGAAATAATCCGCATCGAAGGAGCTGGAGGGAAAATATAGGTGTTGCGAACCATAAATTCTTTTAAAATGTCATTCTGTATTGTTCCGGATAATTGAGCCTGCGAAACGCCCTGTTCCTCACCAGCAACAATGAACGACGCCAGAACTGGCAAAACAGCACCATTCATGGTCATTGACACGCTCATCTGATCAAGCGGGATGTCCTCAAACAAACGCTTCATGTCCTCAACTGTATCTATTGCCACACCAGCTTTGCCAACATCACCTTTGACACGCGGATGATCTGAATCAAAGCCGCGATGTGTGGCTAAATCAAAGGCAACTGACAGGCCCTTTTGTCCGGCAGAGAGAGCCTTTTTGAAAAAGGCATTTGTTTCCTCGGCCGTGGAAAAGCCCGCATATTGCCGGATTGTCCATGGCCTGTTTGTATACATTGTCGCCCGGATCCCCCGTGTAAACGGCGCTTGTCCGGGGGTGCTGTCCAAATGATCCAGCCCTGCCAGATCAGCTGCTGTATAAAGTGGAGATCGGAAGAGCGTCGTGTAGGGAAAGAGTGTAGATCTCGGTGGTCGCCG
>ENA-OSEY01003172-OSEY01003172.1-marine-metagenome-genome-assembly--contig:-NODE-3172-length-10248-cov-2.391604_pt1 | contig 10248 bp, 8 predicted proteins | sample MGYA00248465_ERZ534230 | MGnify/ENA primary metagenome ERZ534230 (study PRJEB26409, sample SAMN06344110) | marine metagenome | isolation source: Sea water from surface | place: Atlantic Ocean:Southern... | reverse complement strand
AATTTTAACAGATTATAATTTTAAAGGCTTTCCATTAAGGAAAGATTTTCCACTAACCGGCTTTAATGAAGTCAGGTATAGCGAAAAAGACAAAAAGGTTATTTATGAACCAGTGAAGCTTGAACAAAATTACAGAAACTTCGATTTTAGTAGCCCATGGGAAGGAACAAAATATATTAAAGAGGCGAAAGAAAAAGTTAAAAATGACTAAACAAAAAAAAACAATGAATTTAAATTTTGGTCCACAGCACCCTGCTGCACACGGCGTTCTTAGACTAATACTCGAACTCGATGGGGAGGTTGTTGAAAAAGTTGATCCACACATAGGATTATTACATAGAGGTACAGAAAAATTAATCGAACACAAAACATATACTCAGGCGTTACCATATTTTGATAGATTAGATTATGTTGCACCAATGAACCAAGAACATGCCTTTGCATTGGCAACTGAAAAGTTATTAAAAATAGAAGTCCCGATTAGAGCTCAGTATCTACGAGTAATATTTTGCGAAATTGGAAGAATTTTAAGTCATCTACTTAATATTACAACTCAAGCCCTAGACGTAGGAGCTTTAACACCATCACTCTGGGGCTTTGAAGAAAGAGAAACACTTATGACTTTCTATGAAAGAGCATCAGGTTCTAGATTGCACGCTAACTACTTTAGAACAGGCGGAGTTCATCAAGATATTACTAATGATCTTTTAAATGATATAGGGATATTTTCTGAGAAATTTCCAAAAGTAATTAATGATCTTGAAAACTTACTAACAGATAATAGAATTTTTAAACAAAGAAACGTCGATATTGGAATTGTGACGAAAGAGGAAGCGCTATCTCATAGTTTTTCCGGTGTAATGCTGAGAGGTTCCGGAGTAGCTTGGGATTTAAGAAAATCACAACCTTATGAATGTTATAAAAATTTAGATTTTAAAATACCTGTAGGAAACAATGGAGATTGTTATGACAGATATTTATGTAGAATTGAAGAAATGCGCGAGAGTGTAAAAATTATCAAACAATGTTTAAAACAAATACCCAAAGGTCCAATTAAAACAGTAGATGGAAAAATTTCACCGCCTAAAAAAGAAGAATTAAAAGAGTCAATGGAAGCTCTTATTCATCATTTTAAATTATTTACTGAAGGATATAGGGTTCCAAAGGGAGAGGTGTATAGTTCTGTGGAGGCTCCAAAAGGAGAATTTGGTGTTTATTTAATATCAGATGGATCTAACAAACCTTATAGATGTAAAATACGAGCTCCTGGATTCTCACATCTACAAGCAATAGATTATTTAACTAAAGGACATATGTTGGCGGACGTGCCTGCAGTTTTAGGATCTTTAGATATAGTTTTTGGTGAGGTAGATAGATGAGTGTAAAAAAAGTATACGATAAGCAGCCCGATACATTTGAGTTCACAAAGGAAAATTTGGTTTTAGCTGAAAATATTTTAAATAAATATCCTAAAGAAAGAAAAAAAAGTGCTGTTATGCCTTTACTTTATTTAGCTCAAAATCAAAATGATAATTGGATACCTTTGGCAGCACTAAAGTACATAGGTAAATTTTTATCAATGCCATACATAAATGTTTATGAAATAGCTACGTTTTATTCAATGTATAATCTAAGCCCAGTAGGTAAATATTTTGTTCAGGTTTGTACAACAACACCGTGTCTATTAAGAGGTGCAAATGAAATTGTTAAGGCCTGTCAAAAAAAAATATCTAAAAATGAAAATACAATTTCTGAAAACGGCATGTGTTCTTGGACCGAAGTTGAGTGTTTAGGAGCTTGTGTTAATGCACCAATGATGCAGGTAAATAGAGATTACTATGAAGATTTAAGCAAAAATAATATAGAAAAAATACTCGACTCTTTTATGCAAGACGACCCTATAAAACCTGGCTCGTTTAGAAATAGAAAAAGTAGCGCTCCTGAAAACAATAAAATTAATGGGAATGGAATAAATAATGCTTAAGCAAGAAGACAGAATTTTTAAAAATTTATATAACGATCTAGGATCTAGTTTGAATGACTCTTTAAAAAGAGACGATTGGTCGAATACGAAAGAATTAATTTCTAAAGGTAAAGAGTGGATAATCAATGAGATTAAACTTTCTGAACTAAGGGGAAGAGGAGGCGCTGGTTTTCCAACCGGTGTTAAATGGTCATTTGCTCCAAAAAAAGTAGGCTCAAGACCACATTACTTGGTTATCAACGCTGACGAGTCAGAACCAGGCACATTTAAAGATAGATATTATTTGGAGAAAGACCCTCATAGAGTTTTAGAGGGGATGTTAATTGGCGCCTCTGTTGTTGGGGCGGAGGACTGCTATTTTTATCTTCGAGACGAGTACCCAGAAATCCGCGTGATATTAGAAGAAGAAATTAATCATCTAAAAACAGAAGGACTAGTACCACATACACGGATACATCTGCGAAGAGGCGCCGGCGCATATATTTGCGGTGAAGAGTCAGCCATGATCGAGTCTATAGAAGGCAAAAGAGGATACCCTAGGCATCGTCCGCCTTATGTAGCAGAGGTTGGAATTTTCAATAAACCAACATTAGTTAACAATATTGAAACTTTGTTTTGGATTAGAGATATAATCGAAAACGGTCCAACATGGTTTTCAGATCAAGGAAAAGAAGGTCACCCAGGTTTACGGAGCTACTCGGTATCTGGGCGCGTCAAGCAACCTGGAGTAAAGATAGCTCCCGCAGGAAGCACAGTTAGAGAATTGATCGATGACTATTGCGGCGGCATGCAGGATGGGCATGAGTTTCGGGCCTACTTGCCTGGCGGAGCTTCAGGGGGAATTCTGCCAGCCAATATGGATAATTTGCCACTAGATTTTGGCCAACTCGAACAACATGGCTGCTTCGTTGGAAGCCACGCTGTTATCATTCTATCTAACAAAGATTCAATTAAAGAAGCCGCACTCAACCTATTGCGTTTTTTTGAGGATGAAAGCTGCGGCCAGTGCTCCCCGTGCAGAGTTGGAACTGAAAAGGCTGTAAAAATGATGGAACAAGATAATTGGGATATTGACTTACTTTCAGAATTAGCAGCTACGATGCAAGACGCATCAATATGCGGCTTAGGACAAGCGGCAAGTAATCCATTGGTATCGGCTATTAGATTTTTCAAGGAAGAATTTTGATGTATCAATAAATTATGATCGAGTTTAAAATGCATGAAAGTTTCAAAGCCTTAAAGTGACAGTAATTTAGCAAAGTTTTTTGAAGAAAATCTATGACAGAATCAATTACGATTACCATAAATGACAACGAGATAAAGGCAAATAGCAACGAGACAATATGGGAAGTTGCCTCCCGCAATGGTATTGAAATTCCTCATCTATGTCATAAACCGGCTGACAGTTACAGGCCGGATGGGAATTGTCGAGCGTGCATGGTGGAAATAGACGGTGAGAGAACGCTTGCCGCTTCATGTATTCGATATGCCAGTGAAGGAATGGTCATAAAAACGGAGAGTGAAAGGGCAACAAAAGCGCGAAATATGGTGCTCGAACTACTCGTAACAGACCAACCTTCTCAGGTAGATGCCCACGACCCAGCTTCTACTCTGTGGCATTTCGCTAATGCTGTGGAAATTAATGATAGTAGATTTCCTCAACATACTGCTCCGCAAGCCGATAGTAGTCACCCGGCGATAGCTGTTAATATGGATGCTTGTATCCAATGCGGTTTATGCGTTAGAGCATGCAGAGAAGTACAAGTTAACGATGTTATCGGACTTGCCGGTCGTGGGCCTAAAGCTCACATTGTTTTTGATTTAGGCGACGACATGGGTGCGAGCACCTGTGTTGGATGTGGTGAGTGTGTGCAAGCATGCCCAACCGGGGCGCTGATGCCAAAAGCATCCCTTGACGAAAACGGTGTGTTCGCTAACAAGCCAGACCGCCAGGTTGACAGTTTGTGCCCATACTGCGGAGTTGGGTGCCAATTAACGTTCAATATACAAGATGATAAAATACTTTCTGTTGATGGCCGTCCTGGGCCAGCTAACCGCGGTAGACTCTGTGTGAAAGGTCGATATGGCTTTGATTACATTCATAATAAAGACCGATTGACCACACCAATGATAAGAAAAAGTGACTGTCCAAAAACACGTGAAATTCCTGCAAACCCTTTGGAAAATTTCAGAAGTGCTAGTTGGGCAGAAGCACTAGAGTTTGCGGCGTCTGGATTGATTAAGGTTCGCGAAAACGATGGAGGCAACGCCCTTGCAGGATTTGGATCAGCAAAGGGTTCAAACGAAGAAGCATATCTCGTACAAAAATTAGTTCGCACTGGTTTTGGCACTAACAATGTTGATCATTGTACCCGCTTATGTCATGCGTCATCAGTATCGGCTCTTATGGAGACAATTGGTTCAGGTGCAGTTACGGCGCCATTCTCTGAGGCAGAGAACGCAGAAGTGATTATCGTAATTGGAGCAAATCCAACGGTAAACCATCCTGTGGCCGCCACATTTATTAAAAATGCTGTAAAGGCTGGTTCAACTCTAATTGTAATGGATCCCCGAGGTCAGGCGCTTACTCGACATGCAACACACATGATCCAATTTAAGCCGAGCTCCGATGTAGCAATGCTGAACGGAATGATTAATACAATTATTTCGGAAGAATTATATGACCAGCAATACATAGATGGTTACACCGAGGGGTTTGAGGAGCTCAAAAAACAAACCGCGCAATTCACACCGGAACGCATGGCTCCAATCTGTGGTATAGAGGCTAATAAAATTAGAGAGATTGCGCGAATTTACGCGAAAGCTAATAGTGCTTTAATCTTTTGGGGCATGGGTGTGTCGCAACATACACATGGCACTGACAATGCACGCTGTCTAATTTCTCTAGCTTTAATTTGCGGTCACGTTGGTCGACCAGGGACCGGGCTACATCCGTTACGTGGCCAGAACAATGTTCAAGGAGCATCTGATGCGGGATTGATACCGATGTTTTACCCCGACTACAAATCGGTTACGGATAAAGACCAGCTGGATCGGTGGGAAAAATTCTGGAGCACGGATCTCGATAGGGAAAAGGGTCTCACAGTAGTTGAAATTACGGATGCAATGTATGAGGGGAAAATCAAGGGTGCCTATATCATGGGGGAAAATCCAGCAATATCTGACCCCGATCAAAACCATACACGCGAGGCACTCTCAAGACTAGAACACCTTGTGGTTCAAGATATATTTCTGACCGAGACGGCCGCGTTTGCCGATGTTATTTTACCAGCTACCGCTTTTCCGGAAAAAGATGGAACATTCACAAATACGGACCGTCGTGTACAGCTTGGTAGAAAGGCAGTTCCAGCACCAGGTGAAGCTAAACAGGACTGGTGGATAATCCAGGAGATTGCCCAGCGTATGGGATTGTCCTGGAACTACACTGAACCAAAAGATATATTTGCAGAGATGAGGCAAGTAATGCCTTCACTAACGGGTATTACCTGGGATCGATTAGAGCGAGAAAGTGCCGTTACCTATCCGTGTGAAGACGAATTTTCTGAAGGTCAAAGCGTTATATTTGCCGACGGCTATCCAACGGAGTCAGGACGTGGGAAGCTTGTTCCATGCGACATTCTACCACCTAATGAAGTGCCAGATAGCAAGTTTCCTTTAGTTCTAACTACAGGCAGGCTCCTTGAGCATTGGCATACAGGTTCTATGACCCGTAGGGCCACAGTACTAGATAGAATAGAACCGGAAGCCTTCGCACACATAAACCCCGATGACCTGACACAATGGAACCTTGTGCCAGGTGAAGAAATCAGAGTGGAGACACGCCGTGGTTCAATTGAGCTTTTTGCTCGAAGTGACGCTGACGTGCCAACAGGGGTCGTCTTCGTTCCATTCTGTTATTCCGAAGCTGCTGTAAATTTTCTTACGAACCCTGCACTCGACCCTTTTGGGAAAATACCTGAACTGAAATTTAGTGCCGCTCGGCTAGAAAAAGTGGCCCAAAAATCCGCTAGTTAACAAAACCAAGCTATTAAAAAACAATACAGGCCAGACAAGGAAAATTGTTATGTCAGCAACCTATCTCGGATATTTCATTGTTGCACTGCTGATTGGTTGTGGCACTCCTGTTCAGGCGGGAATAAATAGCCTTCTTGGAAAAACTTTAGGACATCCTTTGCTTGCTGCGGCTACGAATACAACTGTAGCAACACTTGCCATCCTCATCGTAATAATCCTAGTGCGGGTAAAACTACCCTCTATTAAAGTTGCAATGACTGCCCCTTGGTGGATGTGGTGCGGTGGAATAATTGGTGCTTTTGCGGTATTTGGTGCATTAAACTTTGCCCCAAAAATGGGGGCGGCTGCATATGTCTCAGTCACCATTCTTGGGATTGTATCAGCCTCACTATTACTTGATCACTTCGGTGCAATTGGATTTCAGAAACATCCTATTACATTTGGCAAACTTTTTGGAGCAGGTATGGTTGTTTTCGGAATGGCGATTATCCAGTTCCAAAGATGATGACCTTAAATTTTCCGAATACGCCATTAGGCTTTGACGCACTCAGAAAAAGCCTACCATCGGACACAATAGAAAATTTAATAATTGGAAAATATTGGATATTAATCGAAACGCACTGCGGGATTGGTTTGGTAGCTACTCCGCCGCAGCCCAATAGCGCTGAGTTTGCAAAAGAACTGCACGTTGTGAAGGGGCAATCAACGAATAAAATTATTGATTTTTGCTATTCGCAAAATGCTCTTAAACGAGGAATTGGATGTGCAACAATTAACGCTCTTATAAATACCACAAGCTTAAAACTGAGTTCGGAAAACGGCCTAGATATTAATACCAATGCTGATGAAAGAGTTGTTATTGTAGGGAGGTTTCCTGGGTTAGAGCAAAAACTTCCAAATGCTTATGTTATTGAACGAAATCCTGGACCAAAAGATTACCCGGAAAGTGCTGCCCCCCAACTAATCCCGAAGTGTGATCAGCTAATAATTACAGCATCCACATGGGTGAATGGATCCCTAGAGCCAATTTTAAGTTTAGTGAAGAATGCCCAGGTAAGCATTATTGGCCCAGGAACACCAATGTCACCGCTACTTGGACGTTACGGTGTTAGTAGGCTAGCCGGTTTTATCGCTACCAACCCAAAAAAACTGTCTAAACTCATAGCAAGGGATGCGGGTGTTAAACAATTTAAGCACCTTGGTCGCTTTGGTGTCTTGAATATTGGAAATTAATTTCCCTTTATAATTCTCCATCACGTTTAAGCATATCCAGCGCTTCACTAAATGCTCCAACCGTGAATTCCAAGTCGTCTTTTGTGTGAACTGCAGAAAGCTGCGCTCCGGGTGAGTTATTAAAATCAACACCGTTTATAGCCATAGCTAAACGTAACTTTGTCACAAGCTGGGGATCTTTATTCTTTAGCTCTTTATAAGGAATAGCTGCTGCATCGAAATTTGACGGTTGCAAGGGAATACCACCCTTATTCATAAAAATATGCACCCCTGAAAAAGTTCCGTACGCTGCCCATGATATATTTTTCTCTTCAAAGGTCTTGTTAAATTGGTCTCTTAACCATGATGCAGACTCATTCGCTCTTTGACAAGCATCAGTTCTTTCAATAATTTTTAATGCTGTGATACCTGCAGTTGCAGATACTGGATTTGCATTGAACGTGCCCGGGTGCTGAATTTTTTCACGCCCTCTTTCAGCCGTTTTTTCAAAATCCAATTCCTCCAAGATTTCCTTCCGTCCGCCGACCGCACCCCCTGGCAAACCTCCCGCCAGAATTTTTGCCATCGTCGTGAGATCAGGCGTAATTCCGTATGCTTCTTGTGCGCCGCCTGGGGCACACCTAAATCCTGTAACCACCTCATCAAAAATAAGAAGAATACCGTTAGCAGATGTCATTTCTCTGACTAATGCCAAAAACTCTTCTCCCATAGGCACCATCCCAAACGACGACCCAGTAGGTTCAACAATTACCGCAGCGATATCGTCATCACTAGCTATAACTGACTTAATTTCCGAAATGTCTTGTGGAGATACCAAAATAACATTGGATGCTATATTATCTAAAACTCCAGCGGTGGCTGTTCCATCGAAATGGTTTGCATAACCTGTTGTCATATGGTCATGCCAACCATGAAAATGTGTCTTAAACCGAATAAATTTAGTTTTACCTGTGAATGACCTCGAAAGGCGTAGCGCCATCAAAGTCGCCTCGGTACCGGATGACGTAAAGCGGACTCTCTCAACAGAAGGAACCATTTTTATAACCTGGTTAGCCCATTCTACTTCTCTCGGATGGTTTGCTCCAAACTGGGTTCCCGCACCTAAAGCACTTTGTACAGCCTCGGTAACTTCCGGATGACAGTGCCCTAATAGAAGGGCGCCGTGTCCGCCAAAATAGTCCACATAACGATTACCATCTACATCCCATTTATGGGGGCCTTCAGCTTTATCAATATAAAGAGCATAAGGTTTAAGATATCGAGAATCGTGCGCTATGCCGCTAGGAAGAACTTCATTAGCTTCCATAGACAATTTTTCTGATCCGGGAGTTTTTTCCCTGTACGCGCCAATAATTTGAGAGTTTGAAATCATTTGGTCCGGCATATCTAAAAACTCCAATAAGTATCTTGATTGTTGGCAAACTCGAAGCAGCTATATGACTAGTCACAGATTACACACAAAAAAAAAATATAACAGAAAGAAAGTACCAAAAATAAAAATATCTACTCTAACACCATCCATTACAAGTGAACCAAGATTATCTGCCAATTATTTATTTAAACTTTATTAAGAAAAACAATATGATGACTGGTCGATAGTAAATTCAATCGGGACACCTAAAGTGAAAGATAGCTTTCAATATTTGTACGCATCCATTGGAACCCAGTTTTCATGGTATTTACCAGACTTGACTACGCACAAATTAGATTTCATTAGCAGCAAGGACTTTGATTCTAATATTCAATACGTTTGGGCTCACCCACAAAAAGAGATTATTTATTTAGCTCTTAGTGACGGTGGTCCAGGCAAGAAGGGCTCTTACCACTCGATACTCGCGTGTTCTATTAATAGAAATACAGGAGAGCCATCAATTTTGGGACCTAAGCAACGGGTACCATATCGCCCCATCCACCTTTCTACTGATGAAAGAGGTGAAAACCTTTTTACAGCGTATAATAATCCAAGTTCGCTGTCCGTTCATAAAATCGAAGCCAATGGGAATATCGGCGATACAAGAATTCAATTATCTAAAGACCAAGCAGGAATATTTGGACATCAAGTAAGAATAACCCCAGATGAAAAAACTGCGATCCTTGTATGTCGTGGTTACGATGCTACCGATACTACGTCCGAACAACCCGGCTGTTTAAAAATCTTTGATCTTACTCATGGCGAACTTCGGGAAACCAAAACAATAAGCCCATTCGGAGGATTAGGTTTTGGCGCTCGCCATCTTGACTTTCACCCTAGTGGTCACTGCTTTTACCTTGCCATTGAACGGCAGAGCGAAATCCATACATTTAAAAATGCGGAGGAAGGGATCTCTGATAATCCTTTATTCACCACATCTACCTTATCAAAACCTTTACAGTCGGGAGTACGACAAGCGAATTCCGCAGTACACGTGCATCCTTCAGGAAAATTTGTTTATGTTTCAAACCGCAGCTATCCTGCCGCACCTAAAAATGGTGGAGAAATTCCTAATGGAGAGGACAGTATTGCTGTATTTGAAGTAGATGAAATTTCTTATGAGCCATCATTAATTCAATCTGTTGACACATTGGGTTCACTGCCAAGAACATTTTCGGTTCATAATTCTGGTGAAATGCTGGTAGCCGCAAATTCAGAGGCCGCAAGAAAAATTAATTTCAAGGGTAAAGTTACTTCTTTGCCTCTTAGCCTTGTCTGTTACAAAATCGAAGAAAATGGGAAACTGGCACTGAAACAGCAGATAAGCTTTCGGGATAAAAATCAGCTGCTTTTTTGGGCGGGCTTTCTATAGGCGTGAGGAAAAAAACTCGACGAAGATTAATCAGGTTGCTGATCAACTTTTTTCAATCAAAAACTGGAAACACAACCACCAGAGTAGTAGAACATTAAAATAACAACGCGGGGGCAAGTATATGAGTATAAATGGAAAAGCTTACATAGCGGGTGTTTATGAACACCCTACTCGTAAAGCTACTGATAAATCGTTGGCACAACTGCATGCCGA
>ENA-OSEY01003171-OSEY01003171.1-marine-metagenome-genome-assembly--contig:-NODE-3171-length-10248-cov-6.389441_pt1 | contig 10248 bp, 12 predicted proteins | sample MGYA00248465_ERZ534230 | MGnify/ENA primary metagenome ERZ534230 (study PRJEB26409, sample SAMN06344110) | marine metagenome | isolation source: Sea water from surface | place: Atlantic Ocean:Southern... | reverse complement strand
AACTTCAAGTTAAAAGCAAAGAATGTCGCAGGTTACAGAAACTACGACAGTTCTGAGTTCGCATCACAAAGTCCTCTCTTAGAAGACGATGATGCTATGGAAGCAATCTGGAAGAAGCAGAGTTCTCTTGAAGAATTCAGTGCTGCGTCTCAATTTAAAACTTATGATGAACTTAAGACTCGTCTTGAGTATGTCTTAGGTAAGAGAGGTACTACACCAGTTGCACAAGATCCAGAGGTTCAAGAAGAAGAGTATGAAGTTGAAACTCCTGCACCAAGGGAAACAGTTTCCTCAGTAGCGAGAGGTTCAAGTGAAATAGATGATGACGATACGTTATCATATTTCCAAAAACTCGCAGACGACTAATAGTAAAGGGGTCGTAAGACCCCTTTTTTATTTCAATTTTTTTATGGAACTTAATTACATTAATGTTGTTGATAATATAGTTTCAGAAAAATTACAAGATGAGATAGAGGAAGCGTACGTTTCCTCATTTTTTCCTTGGAATTATTTTGAGCATTCTGTAGGTGTTGGTGAATATAAAATAACTGATAATACATATGACACTTCATTTTTCAGTCATACACATTACAAAAATGGCCGAGATATAACAAACTATATCTCTGATGTCAAAAATATCCCTCATTTATTTGCTGATAAAAATAAAATCAATATTAGAAATATCAATAGAATCCGAGCAAATTTAACCAGAAATTTTACTGATTACAAAGAATATAATCACTCTGCAATACATAGAGATTGGAATCATATATTTTCATCAGATTCTCCACTTATGTTTTGTTCTTTATTGTATTATGTTAATAATAGTGATGGAGACACGAAGTTTTTCGATGAAAATTATAATCAAATAGAGTCAGTCACACCAAAAAAAGGAAGAGCAGTTTTTTTTAATTCAAATATATTACACGCAGGAAGTAATCCTATCAAAAATGATATTAGAATAGTTGTAAATTATACACTTGAGATCGAAAGATAATTAAGGCATTGTTACGTTTAAATTTTCCGTTTGAACTATGCTATCACTTACTCTTTGTGATGAAGGCTCGTAAGTCATTATATCTTTAAAGTCATCAATAAATTGCTGTAAGAATCCTCTCTTTAAGACATAAATATTTCTCTTCTTTTCATTTTCAAATGTCTCATACAAGTAATTACTTACAGACGCAACAGGATCATCAATCGCTACAACATTCGTTCCCAATTTTGTGAGATCATTTGTTTTTACCTCACCGCCATCTTGATAAAATAATTTGAAGTCTCGATTAACAACCTTACCCTTTTCAAGAACTACTCTACCACTTGAGTCTTTAACTTCCACTGTTTCAAAATGATGTGTGGCATTTAAATTATTACCGTATTTAAGTAGTGAATATTCATACAAATCGTTATTTGATAAAGGCCATTCATTTCTAATATTAACTATACCCGATGATACGATAACCACCCAATCAAGTTTATCATTTCCATATAATTCTTCTGCAACATTTTCAGGTCTAAATCCTTCAGGAATCTCATACTTATCAAAAACGGTCAGTATGTTTTGTAAATCTTCCCTTAGTTTAACTCTACGAAATAAATTTTTTGCATCCACATAATCTAATGAAGAGTTTTTATCAGATAAGAAAGACGGATATCTTAATGTTGGTAGTGTTTTAAAATACATTAGAATCCAACTCCTTGTGGTGACTGATCATAATCATCAAAGTAAATAGGTTCAATCTCCTTAAATTGAAGATCAAGTTGCATTGAGATTGGTGTAGCATCATCATAAGTTGCGTACACACCCTCACCGGTGTAATTAACAGCAACATTAGTAAGAAAACACTGTTTGAATTTATTTAAGAAAGGATGATCACTGTTTCCTTTTCTATATCTTAATTCAAATAGATTAGGTGTTTTCATAAAGATCGCACTGCCACCAATCGTGTCTCCACCAGTTTTTGGTGCCATGTTTTGTTTAAATGATCTAATGATTAATTTACACTGTCTTGCCTCTTGTGCACTACGGGGTGTCATTTTAAATGAAAAACTGAAACTTCTTAAAGATGGGCCATTAAATAGTAATTCTAAGTTTGGATTGAATATCTGACCACTTGATCTTGCGAGAAGTTGTTCTGGAGAAACATTCGCACCAAATATTCCCATAGCAGAGGATGTTGCTTTTACAGTTAGTCCCATTGAAGCAGCATCAATCAATGCATCAGTGTCTCCTGCAGTCAAATTTCCTCCAATATCACTTCTTATCTTTTTAAGTCCCTCCTCTGTACTCATATTCCCTAATGCCATTGACACTGAAGTAGCACCTGATTTCATTACACCCATCATTGCACCGGCAGCAGCACCAGTGAGAGTGTTCATTTTACTTTCACCATAATTAGCAGTGTTTCCATCCTTTATGTCAGATGGTATCTGTAAAATAATTGTTCCAGTATTCATCACTGATTTGGTTGCTAGTGATCCAGAACGTGTTTGACCTACACGATTATTTAATGTATTTCTTCCAAAACCTTTAGCACCTATAAGTTTCGCGTTGTCAGCATTTCTTATATACTCTTTAATATCAATTTGTAAATAATCTGTTGTTCCTGTCAATGCTTCTAAAGGGTATCTCAAAATACCACCTCGTTTTTTAGAAGATCTAGGTGGTTGTGAAGTTACCTCACTATTTGAAACCGGATTTGGATTATCGTACGTTGGTAATGGTTGATTATTTGCAATAGCTTTCTTAGCACCTGTCTGATATTCTTCAGATGCATAAAATTTTTCTTGTTCAGCGTAATCAGCAGGTAAATTGAACATATATCTCTTTTTTTAACTATTTAGACGATATTTTCCAAAAGGTAATGCTTGAAGATCTTTTATCTCTTGAGCAGTGACCTGATATACACCACCAACAACCTCATTGAAGGTATAACTTCTGGACTCACCCCAGTGAAAATTGATTCCCACGAATCCCCATGAGTATACATTTGTTACTGCGACCAGAGGGTTTTGATCGTATCTAATTCCCGAAGTTTTTGGTCGATACACAAATGTGTAATAGTTACCAGCTTGTGGTGTGCCACTTTCAGATAACAAATCAATTATTTCCACCATCAAATCATCAGGATCTTCAATCCCAATCAAATCATCTAATGCTGGTGCGATACGACTCATTTGATTCCTAGTTCGTCCTCTGTCATCACCTTAAATTCATAAAGTCTATCTTTACAATACTCAGTGGCAGCTTTCCACTTTGCTTGATTCCGAGCATATTCATATGCTTCATATAGATAACTTTTTGTTTTTCTTTTTGGTTTAGTTGGAGGTTTTAATTGTTTTTTTGGTTTTACTTCAATAATATATTTCTTTATCTTACCTGTAGTTTCCTTTAACTTGACATAGAAGTCTGGGAAATATCTATGAATCTTTCTATCTACAGGAGATCTATATGGTATTGCAATCTCTTCACTTCCCCATTCAAGAATATTCTCATTCAAATCACAGTAAACCATGAATTTTCTCTCCCATAAGGATCGATATATGATATTTGTATGGTTTCCTTTGTATTTTCTTGGGTATGTAGGAGAATATCTTCCCTTATATGACATAAATAGAATTATAATAAAGTCATATAGGTATTTAGTGTGAGTTTTATACAAAAAATCACAATGAATGATGCCAAAGTAAAATTTGGTAGTCTATCTTTGAATAATCAATATCAGGTTCACTTTGCAGGGTTTAATGGAAATGTGACAAGATATTTAAGGTTTGAAAAAAGAATTAATAACGCACAGGATTTTATCAGTCGTGAGGCTGGACTGCTTTGTAGTGATGCGTCACTACCTGCAAGTGCTTTTGCTACAGCAGAGGTAAAAGATAACTTTATGGGTATACCACAGGAATTTGCACATTCTCGTTTATATACTGATATTGATTTCAGTTTTTATGTTGATGATGATTATACAATGTTAAATATTTTTGAAGGATGGATGGATTATATTTCAAGTGGTGCGGAAAGGGAAGTTGCAGACTTTCAAAAACCATTTTATCGTAGAATGAGATACCCAGATACTTATAAGTGTGACACCATGTTTATAAGTAAGTTTGAAAAAAATGCTAAGAGGATACTAAGGTATCAGTTTATTAATGCTTTTCCTAAATCAATTACCCCACAACCAGTTCAATACGGCCCAGCAGACCTACTTAAAGTTAATGTAAGTTTCAACTATGATAGGTATATCGTTGCAAATAAGATAGGTTTATGATATACTACTAAATAAAACTACTGATTAGATAATTATGCCATTACCAAAGATTAATACTCCAACGTATGAATTGACTTTACCATCAAATAATAAAAAAATCAAGTATCGTCCATTTCTTGTTAGAGAAGAAAAAATATTGATTCTTGCACTAGAATCATCAGATGCCAAACAAATCTCAAGTTCCATAGTTGAGATTATGTCAGACTGTATTGAGACTAAAACCGTTGATATAACAAAGTTACCAAGTTTTGATATTGAATATTTGTTTTTAAATATCCGTGCAAAGTCAGTTGGTGAGACAGTAGATGTGATAATCACTTGTCCAGATGATAATAAAACAACAGTTGAAGCAACGATTAATATTGATGATATTAAAGTAAAGAAAACAAAAGGTCATAAGAATGTTGTCAAACTAGATGATACATATTCCATGAAATTGAAGTATCCATCAATGCAGCAATTTATTGATGCTAATTTTGACTCTGAACAAGAACTCAATTCTGTAAGTCAGTCATTACAAATGCTATCAACCTGTATAGATATGATATATGATAATGAAGAAAGTTGGGATGCTGCTGATAGTACACCTGAAGAACTAAATGAATTTATTGAACAGTTGAACACTAAGCAATTCAAAGAAGTTGAATCATTCTTTGAAACTATGCCTAAGTTAGAGCATATTGTTGAAGTGACAAATCCCAAAACAGGGAAAGCAAGCAAGGTGAAATTGGAGGGACTGGCAAGTTTTTTCAACTAGGTATGGCTCATACAAACCTTGAGTCATACTATAAGGTAAACTTTGCTCTCATGCAACACCATAAATATTCTATAACTGAGATTGAAAACATGATGCCTTGGGAGAGAGATGTGTACGTCACTCTACTCAAACAATATATTGAAGAAGAGAATTTAAAGGCACAACAACGTAACATGTAAGATGGCAAAAAAAGCACTGCCAAAAATAAAAACTACCAAGATGGGTGATCTTGAGGAGAAGGTAGATAGTGCACCGAAAAAAACAAGAGGAAGACCAAAGAAGTTGCAGACAGCAGCGGAGGTTGAAGCAGCCATAAATCTTAAAGAGTTTCAGAAGTCTGAAGCAAAATTAAAGAAAGAAAAAGAGAAGACAGTTAGTGCAAGAAAACTTTTTAAAACACTAGAAGTTGATATACAAGCAGCAAACGTATCCCTTACAGAGATAGGTGGTATTTTGAAGGCAGACTTCGCTGCCCGTATTGATCAAGAGAAGGCAGAGATAGCATTATTGCAACAGGAATCAAGTAAGGCAAAAATAAAAGCAGAAGAGAAGCAGGTAGAAAGTAAAAATTTAGGAGATAAGATAAAGGGTCAGGCAGAAAAAGCAGTGGCTCCAATAAAGAGTTTTCAAGACAAGTTAATTGAAGCTGCTACCTTTATCGTGGGTGGATTTTTGGGAAATGCAGTTTTTGAATTTATTAAGAGTGATACATTTAAAAATGCGTGGAGAGGTTTTACTAAGTTCATAATCAAAGGAACGATGTTTATCGGTAAGACGTTAGCAGCATTTCTTGGTTTCTTTTCATTAAAGAATCTTGGTAAACTATTTAAAAAAGGTGCTAATTTCTTAACCAGTCTTCCTAAAAAAGCGGGTAACTTTATTAAAAAATTATTTACCTTACCAAAGGCATTAAAAAATGTCTTTAAGAGTATCGGTGCTAAGTTAAAGAGTGTAGGTGCAAAGGCAGCGGATATATTTAAAACTATAGGTAATATAATTAAAAAGGTTAAAAACTTCTTAAAGGGTGGTGTAGGAAAGGTATTGGGTCTTGGAAAGAATATATTCAAGGCTGGAAAAAACTTTGTCAAATCAGGATTTAAAGGACTTAAAACTGTAGGAAAGAATATTGGTAAAAGTGTTGGTAAGAGTGTAGGAAAGGGTGCTGGTAAATCAGTTCTGAAAAAGATACCTTTTGTTGGATTGGGACTTGGTGCAGCATTTGCAGTAGACAGACTAAGAAAGGGTGATTGGGGTGGTGCACTGATGGAACTAGGATCTGGTGCAGCATCTATGATTCCGGGTGTGGGTACTGCTGTTTCTACTGCGATTGATGTAGGACTCATTGCGAAAGACATAGGTGATGCAAAAGCAGAACAGGAACAAGGTGAAGTCACTGAAGCAAAAGTTGGTAAACGTGTGACTAAGGGTAATAAAGTTATAGTCGGTGAAGGTGGGCCTGAAATGTTAGAGATGCCATTTACAGGTACAATCAAACACAACACAGAGACAACAAATATGTTGAAGGATGAGGCAGGAACTGGTGGTGGTGTGACAGTTATAAATGATAATCCTGATCCTATCATGACAAGTCCACCCCCTGTCGGCACTGATAAGGATGAGGTTGCAAACCCATCTGAATTTATTTCGTCCATGAATAAACTAAATGATTATATGAGAACAACCCCTGATGTACTAGGTATGACAGTATGACAAAAACAGTAGATGCAGATAAAATAGGGAGTAAAAATCTCAAACTTAATGCTGATAATATAAAGAGTGTTCTTGTAAAAAACACCAAGATAATGAGTCGCCTTAAGGTATTCAAGGCAAAAACAATATTCAAACAAAAAGAAGCAAAAAAAATTGCTGCTGAAGAGAAGGCACTTGAATTATCAAAACCAAAGAAAAAAATAGATCCTAAGAAATCTCCTTTGGCTGGTAGAAGTTTATTAGATAAATTACTTGAAGCATCTGTATTTTATGTTATTGGTGGGTTGGCAAATGTTTACGGGGAATTGATTAAAAATTTCAAAGAACCCATAGCCAAAATTGGTGAAGTTCTAGAGAATTTTTCAAAGGGGTATTTTGCAATACTAGCGAAAATAAGAGAATTCTTTGGTGGTGAAAAAAGCAAAATTGAACAGGATATGGCAACGGTGGATGCGAAATCTGCCGAACTTCAGATAGATAAAGATGAATCTGATGCTCTCGCAGAACAAGGTCTTTCAGAATATGATACAGCACAAGCAGATCTAGACGCTCTTAATCCTCAAGAAATCGATGATGCTGTAGGTGAGTTGAAAGATGAAGAAGAAGAGGAGGGGGGAGAACTTGAGGAAGCAGAAGAAGGTGGTGAAGCAACCGAAGCTGAAGTAGAAGGAGGTGAAGTAGAAGATGGATCAGATCTCGGTGAGGTAGAGAGTGGAACAGAAGAGGAAACAGAGGAAGGTGTAGTAGAGGGAATGCAGGAAAATCCTGATGTCCCTAAAATGAACGAGGGTGGAGAGTCTGGTAAGGCAGGTAATGGTGGAAGTAATATTAAAGATAGTATTCCAACATTATTAACTCCCGGTGAATTTGTATTAAAACGTAAGATAGCGGAAGCGATAGGTTACGATAGATTGAATGAAATAAATGCTTTCCAACCCGGATCAGTGTCACAGAAAAAACTTGATGATATTAGCATGTTAAATACTAAAGTAGGAAATAAAAAAGACACTGTTATTATTAATAGGACACAAGTAATTAACACACCAACACCAGTACAAGTCTAATGTCAGCAGGCCCAGCAATATCACCAGCAAGATATAATAAGATTGAACTCATAAAGGAGGGAAAGGATCCGATTGAGTTGAATGCTGGAAGTATTTCAGTTAATTATTATGAGAGTTTATATTCTCCAACCGTGACAGCAGTGATTACATTTGTGGATGCTGGTGGAAATATAGAAGACGATAAAACTGGTGCACTTAAAAGTATAAAAGAAGCACTTCCTCTAGAAGGAAATGAAGATTTGAGTTTTAAAATAACCACTAAAACTGGTGAACTAGATTTCACTAAAAAAGAGAACACATTTAAAGTGAATAGATGCCCTGTGATAGCAAGAGAGGCAAATCGTCATGTTGTGATGTTAGATCTTATTAGTAAACAGGAAAAGAGTAATGATGACTTGCCAATCTTTGATAAGTTCAAAGGAAAAATAAGTGATACAGTAAAAAAATTATTAACTGAAAAACTTGAAATTACTCAGGATAAGGTAGAGGTTGATGAGACAGAAAATAATTATAACTTTACTGGTAGGGGTAGAGGTGTTTTAAATATTATTCGTGAATTATGTAAAAGATCAATCCCACCAAATGGCGATGCAGGATATTTTTTCTATCAAACAAAGTCAGCTTTTAAGTATAAAGCAATTGATGAACTTATAAAACAAGAACCAAAAACAAAGGTGTTTTATACAGGTGCACTTAAATCTGACATGGAAACTCAATCAGAGGCTAATGATTTTAAAATATTAACTGAACCTCGATTCACAAAGGATCAGGATGTACAGAAAGCATTGAAGTCTGGAACATATCGTAGTCGTAATTTTTTCTTTGATCCATATACATTCATAGTAAGTGAAATTACATACGATTTATCTAAAGATGGTGTAAAGGAAACATTAGGAGATCCACCACCATTTGCAGATGATGTGAAGAGTTTTACTAAAACAAATCACCATATTTTAGATAGAGGGAGTTTAGAAGATAATCCATCATTATCAATCAATAATTCTCCAGAAAAGTGGCAAGCAACGTCTGTTATGAGGTATAATTTACTTCATGCACATATTTGTAATATACAGATACCTTGTAATGTTGAACTGGAAGCAGGTGATTTGATTGAAATAGAATTAGAATCTGTAAGTGATCAGAAGGAACTTGGTCAATTTGATGAGACACAAAGTGGTAAGTATATTATTTTACATTTATGTCATCACTTTGATGAAAAAAGATCAGTTACTTCACTTACACTCGTAAGAGACACGTATGGTAGGAGGAGAAAATGAAGCAAGAAGAAACTAATTTTTTTGGTGATGGTTTAAAATTTTGGATAGGTAAAGTCGTATCTAAAAAGGCACAAAAATCACAACTAGACGGAAAGGGATGGGGTTGGAGATATAAAGTTCGTATATTTGGAACTTATTCTGAAAATGATAACATCCCTGATGAGCAAGTCCATAATGCCACAGTTTTATTTGGTGTAACAGACGGATCGGGATTTGCAGGTAGACTTAAATCATGTAAGATAGCACAACACGATATTGTGTTTGGATTTTTTATGGCTGAAGACGAAGGTTATCCAGTGATTATTGGATTACTTTCACCTACAAAGGCATATAATAAATTTGTTGAGAAAAAAATGAGTGGTGGATCTGGTTATACGGATGCAGTTACTGAGACACAAAACGGAAAACAAGAATTTAGTGAGCAGAATCAGATCAACACTGCATCAGTCAATGCAAATAATGAAAATAAAGTTGGATCAGGTGAGGGAAGAGAGGTGCAAGAAAATTTAATAAATTCTCAACTTGGTGATGATATTGATAATCAGCAAACGAACTCTTCTCCAAATCCATCTGGATTTCTAAATTTTGATTTTAGTGGTTTTTCTCAAGGTGAAATACAAAGCATGGTTGGAGAGGCAGAGAGTTTTACAAATAGTGTAAAAAATGATATTCCACAGTCAGGTGATATTATTAAACAAGAAGCACCACTTATAGAACTTAAAGAAACACCAAAAAGATTAACACCTAACGTAAACAATATTCAGACTGGCACATATATACACAACAATGAAACTGCAACAATTACAAAAACTGGATCGAAGGATGGAACAGTTGGTCATGGTTTATCTGCCACAGATACAGTGAAAGCAACTTGGAATAATGATTTTGGTAGTTTTTATCCGGTAAAATCGATAGTGGATTCAAAGACTTTTACTGTTTCCATTTCATCTTTAAGTGCTGTTGGCATCGTTTCATTTACAAAAACAGGGTCATCTGGACTAACTACCAGTTTTAGTCTCACTGATTTAACATCAGGAGATTTAAAAGGGCTCAAGGGTTTCTAATAAATAAAGTATGGCTAACGAATTTTTACCACTTGATAGCGAAAGATTTGCTGATGCATTTACTGCATCACCAATTCCTGACGCATTATCACAAGAGCAGAAAAACTT
>ENA-OSEY01003169-OSEY01003169.1-marine-metagenome-genome-assembly--contig:-NODE-3169-length-10252-cov-2.494545_pt1 | contig 10252 bp, 8 predicted proteins | sample MGYA00248465_ERZ534230 | MGnify/ENA primary metagenome ERZ534230 (study PRJEB26409, sample SAMN06344110) | marine metagenome | isolation source: Sea water from surface | place: Atlantic Ocean:Southern... | reverse complement strand
TTTTGCTGCCAGATCTTCAGCTTCTTGGAGTAGGTCTCTTTCCATGATTGGTTTGAGCCCGATTCTGCATCCGAGCATAAGTATGGCGCCTTCACTGGAGAATTCAATTTCAATAGGTACCTCACGTCCTGCTTGCAGGTCAATCTCGGCTGTGATTTCAGCAGATCCCATTCCAAAGAAATCGTCGCCTTTGCCGTAGTCTCCTTCAGTGGCATCAATGATGACGTCATTGTTGATGCGTATTCTTGTTTTCCCGCTTTGCACAAGGCGGAGTTCATGCTTTCCCGAGATTTCAGGTGTGATTGTAGCTTTTCCAGAGAATGAATATGTGTGAGGGTCGACTCCTTTTGTGGGCGATCCAAAGAATTTAAAGTCAGCTCGGGAATATGTTTTGTGGGCTGCGATTTCTCCACCGATACTGTGACTGTTGAAAAAATCAACTTCAATAGGAGTGGACAAGATTGGAGTTTCAATTGGGGGTGTTGTGCGATCAATATCGCAACCTTGCGCATAGGTAATCGCTAGATTTGTCCGCTCTGCTAGCGCGCTGAGAGGGCTCACATTTCTGTATGGTCTTACACCGGCTGATCCTCCACCCATGATTTTCGCTGATCGGGCATTTGGTCCTATGAGGGCCAGCGTTTCAAAGGCGTCTGGGTTGAGAGGCAATACACCGTCGTTTTTGATGAGGACTGTTCCTTCAGTTGCGGCGTGGCGGATAAGTTCTCGATGCTCTGGGCTGTCGATTTGTTTTTCTTCTCCTCCGCCGACTCCGTTGAATGCGTTGGTGCGTTGCATGAGTCTCAGCATGTCTTTCACGATTTCATCTAGTTCTGATTCGGTGCATTCATCATTTTCTATTGCCTCAATAATGCGTTCCGGGCCATACCACTGACCCTTACCGGGCATTTCAAGACTCAGCCCAGCTTTGATTGATGGTCCTGTTGATCGAGCGGCGAACCAGTCTGAGACAACAAAACCATCAAATCCCCATTGCTCTCTCAGTACCGTTTTTAACAGCCACTCATGTTCTGATGCGAATGTTCCATTGATCCGGTTGTAGGAACTCATTATTCCCCACGCGTTCCCGTCTTTTACTGCGTGTTCGAATGGCAGTAGATATACCTCACGTAATGTTCGTTCATCGACTTGGCTATCGATTGAATTTCGTTCGAACTCTGAGTCATTGGCGACGAAATGTTTCGCAGTCACAGCCACGTGCTGTGATTGGACTCCATTGATGTAGGCTGCTGCGAGGGTTCCGGTGAGATACGGGTCTTCAGAATAACATTCAAAGTTGCGTCCGCCTAGTGGGTTGCGGTGAAGGTTGATCGTTGGGGCAAGAAGCACGTGGGCGCCCTTGGCGATGCTTTCCTCGGCTAGGAGAACCCCTAGCTCTTCCATGAGGGTGGGGTTCCATGTTGATCCGAGGACGGAACCTGCTGGAATGCATGCGGTTGGTGTTCCGGTCCCCATCAGGCCAGCGCCTCTGGCACCGTTGGGTCCATCAGTTACGGTGAGTGCGGGGATTCCTGCGTCGCCGATTATTCTTGTTGTCCACATGCCATGTCCGGTGACGACATTGGCTTTATCGGTAAGCGATAGTTCAGCGATGATGTTGCTGATTTTGTTCTCGTCTACTGTCAACGGAAGTCCCTCCTCTCTTAGTCAGTGAATCGGAGTGTTGCGGTTCCTTTGACGTGGGACCCTAACTTGTTATCACCGTTGAAACTCACAGTGATTGATCCGTCGTCGTTGAGCGTTTGCACGTTCCCTGACATTGTCATCGTGTCGTAGGGATAGTTTGGAGCCCCTAACTGTATTTTTAGATCTTCAAAAATAACATTGTTGCCAGCCCAATCACCTAGCCATCGTGCAGTTATTCCTGCGGTGCTGAGAATATTCATGAAGATATCTTTTGACCCCTTTTGGTGGGCCGCGTCGCGGTCGTGATGTACGTCTTGGAAGTCTCTAGTCGCTAACGCTGTTGAGATAATCAATCTGGGTGTGAGTGGAACTGGGCAGAGGGGCAATTGATCGCCTTCGGACATTTCGCTGCGTTTCTTTGTTTCCTCTGTTCGGGATGGTTGCGCAGGTTGGAATTGGTGGAGGACGATGTCATCATCTGAGTTTGTGTCAGGGAAGCAGACTTCAACTGGCATGCCTATCTCTATTTGTTCAGGTTTCACGTTTACGATGTTGGTGATGATACGCACACCCTCCTCGAGTTCAACCAGTCCGACGATAAGGGGGTAATCAAATGATGGAACTTGAGGGTAGTGCACAACGGTGTGACTGTAGAGGGTTCCTTTTCCGGAGGAAACGATCCAGTCGTATTCCATGCTGTGTGTGTTTGGGTTCGCGTTTGCGGGTGGGAACATCAGCGTTCCATCGTCGGTGAATCGCTGAATTCGTAACTCATGGTTTTTGAGACCTTCCCAAAACCATTCTTGGTCTTGGTTCCATTGTGGCCTTGGGCGGGTAGGTCGTTCCGGTGGAGAAAGGTAGTCGTCGGGATTAAGGCCTGCTGCTTCGAGAGCTTCTGCTTTCGGGTCTGGTTTTTTGTTGACTCGTCCGGTGCCTGGACGAAATTTGAGGATTCTGAAGAACATTGACCCGACAGGTTCATCATTTTCATCGACATATTCTGTTTCTGTGGTAACAAAATGCCCGATACCGAGTCCGGTCGCTTTTTCTTCAGAGACGTCAACGAGTTTTGTTCGTCCGCTAATGACATCGCCCAGTTTGAGATATCTGTGGAACACATATTCTACGTTTGTTGCAACGACGCTAACGAAGCCTGCTTCGTCGAGCATTGCGTAGGTGGCGGAACTGGGGTCCTTTGACCGCTGTGGTTGCTGACCCATGATCAGTCCGGGCATAGACCATACTTGGAGCATTGCGGGAGGGGCGACAATCTGGCCGTGTGGGCCTTCTTCAGCGGCTTCAGGGTTGAGGTAGTGCGGGTTTGATTCTGAAACAGCATCACACCAGTTTCTGATTGTTGATTGGTTGACTGCGTCTCGGGCCGTGATTGTATCTCCGGTGTTACCTACTTGGGAGCGCAACTGAGTGAGGAATGATTCCTTTTCTGCTTCAGTGGTCATTTCTAGCCCCCTTTGGTATTGCTCCAGCATATTCTGGGCATGGAGATGCCACCAAACAGGTGCAACAAATACCTTTCCATTGTTCAATAAATTTTTGTGTTTGGATCAGAATTGGGAATAAATGCGGTGCTTTCGTTGTTGACCAGTATGTAAAACAAAATGCACCAGGAACGCTGCTTCTCTGTCCGGAAGAGACGGCGTTTCTGGAACATATTTGGGAATGCCATTTGGGTTCCCCTGACTTTGCTTAACTAGGAGGTTGAGTTATGACTACATCCACATTGTCGCTCTTTAATAAGTTGCGACCGGTGAGCGTTGGATTTGATTCGGTTTTTGACCATTTTGAATCACTGTTCAACGAATCACCTTCACTGCATACGAATTACCCACCGTATGACATTCTGAAAACTGATGAGCATTCATATGTTATTGAGCTTGCTGTCGCCGGGTTTTCGAAGAAGGACATCGAAGTAACTGTTGAGAACGGTGTTCTCACGGTTGAGAGCGACCATAAAGGTAACGCTGAGAGTAGCGGACAGGAAATTATTCACCGAGGCATTTCGAAGCGGTATTTCAAGAAGTCCTTTTCGATTTCTGATGATGTCGAAATCCGAGGAGCTGAACTTAAAGACGGTTTACTTCGGATTTCCATGGAGAAAATCATTCCTGAGAGCAGGAAAAGAAAAGAAATCAGCATCAAGTAAGGTTCGCTCCGTTGGGTCTGCGCCCCCGGACCCAACGGAGAACAACACGTAGAAAGTACGTGAACGAAGTGAAAGATTGGTAGCATTCCGTCATCCCCCGATAGGAACACCAATGGAAACAAATCGAGTTCATGTACCGTCCAGTAACCTCCGCGAATTAGGAGGGTATCAAGCTACTGATGGGTCCTTCATTAAATATGGCCTCATTTTTCGTTGTGGGCATATGAGTGAACTCACTCCTGAAGAAGAAGATATATATCGCAGTCTGAAGCTTAGGTTGATTGTTGATTTACGACGTGATGATGAGGTTGCTGAACGACCTACGCCGTCGTTTAGTTCTGAGGACAATATTCATATTTCTGTATCGGATCCGGATAACGCCTTTGCGGAAGCTGCGGCGAAAGCTCATGAACCCGATGCAGAGAATCTGATTCTTGCTGATGCAACACGATATTATCGTGAGGTCGTTACTGACAATCTGCATCGGTATATCCCCGTTTTTGACAAAATATTTGATGCAGATAATCACCCTATATTGTTTCATTGCACTGCTGGTAAGGACCGTACTGGTTTTGTGGCTGCTGCTATATTGAAATTTCTTGGTGTTGACGATGAAACTGTTTTCGCTGATTATCTTTTGACCAACGAGTTATTAGGAAAACGAACTGAGGAACGTTTGAAGGTGTGGGCGAAACGCATGTCTCACGAACAGGGAATCGCCATAGACGAAGTTGATGGTGAAGCCTTAAACGCGCTTCGCATACTTATGCTCACCCACTCTGACATGCTGCAATCAACTTTTGATGCTGTCAATGAATTATTTGGTTCATGGGATGAAATGCGTAGAACGGGATTGGGAATCAGTGATGATCGAATGGATGCGTTTCGCTCTGCCGTCCTTACGAAGAGTTCTCCGTAAGTGTTGTTAAGAACGCACCTGATAGCACGACGAGTGTTCCCAGAATAGCCCAGAGTGTGATTGTGTCATCGCGGAAAACTACTCCCAGGAACACTGCGACGATTGGTATCAGGTATGTGACAATTGATGTTCTTACCGCTCCGACACGCCCATTGAGTTCAGCGGCAAGCGCGAACGCTATTCCTGTACCTCCAGCTCCAAGTGCGATACAGGCAATCATGGGACCCCACGCGAATCCGCTATCTGCTATTCCTACTGCCCCGTAAGGAGTTGAGAGAACCACGGCGACGAGAAGCGCGTTTCGGACAACTGGAATTGCTCCGTATTCTCGCTGGAGGGGTCCGGCGATGTGCACTGCGACACTGTAGGAGAGCACTGCGAGTATCACAAGAAGGACGCCCAACGCATTCGTTCCATCAGTCGTTACTTCCGGTAACCCTATAAGGATAAGGCCACCGAGTCCTGTGATAACCCCTATGAGTTGAATGGATGCAGTGGGGATTTTGAACACTGCTAAACCGATCAGGACGGTGAGGACAGGCATCGCACTGTTAAGCATTCCTGTAAGTGATGAATTGATCCATTGTTGGGCTATCGGAAACATGGTGAGTGGGAACGCAATCCATGTGACACCGAGAAGCAAAACCTTTTTTCTATCCTCAGGCGCAATAGGGGTGCTATTTGTTGGGATCAGCCAAAGTACTATGCACCCGAACGTTATGCGAAAAAAAGTTACGAGGCCTGGTTCAAATGCTTCCAAGCCTATATCAATGAAGAAAAATGAGGCTCCCCAAATCCCTGCTGCCCCGAGAAGAAGACCCCAGTCGAGGAGTTCAAATTTTGAATGTTCGGCGTTTACAGTTTCGGCCACCCCGTAAGCCTAGGGGTAATTGACGTGAATACACCTATCGGGTGCAGATGAGTGTCCCTTGCCCATCTTCCGTATCAGGATTTCCATCTGGGTCTGTTCCTATGAGGAGACATGTTCCAGAAGGCGCGGTTGGAATGGGTGGGAAAAGATCGGATTCAACGTTTCCATTTTCATCAACAATTCCTATTGGCAATGGATTAGCGACATCACACGCGGTTGGGAAGACTTGAAGAAATGTTTCATATGTGGCTGCACATCCCAAGCCTCCTACGTATTCGCCGGGATTGAATCCGCTTCCTTTTATCACGCCTTGCCATAGTTCACCATCAACGATTCCTGGGCTTATCGTAACCTCGATTCCAGGATCAGAATAAAGTGGGCTGCTTGTGAGGTCTGGGGCATCTGATTCAGGAAGCACTTGCGTATTTTTTGAACAAAGTATTGCTCCAGGGCCATCGTCAGTATCAGGATTATTATCAGGATCAGTGGCGATTATAATACAAGTTCCAGAGGGTGCTATTGGAACAGGGTCACTGACGGTAACGGAGAAGTTTCCTTCGTTATCTGTGAAGGTAATGAGGGGCTGTTCGAAGTCACAGATTTCAAAGAAACGGATTATGACATCCATTTCATCTCCACCTTCACACCCGATAATACCAACACCGAGGGTTGCCGGAAGCCCACTTCCGGATATTGTACCGCTCCACAAATAGCCGTTTGTGAATCCAGGACTGACAATAACTTCTACTCCCGGATCAGCCCATTCAAGGTCGTTTACGAGATCGGGTGCATCAGTTTCAGGAAATATGTAGCCGCTTAGATCCTGATCATCGCTTTCAACTTCATCTGGGATATCTGTATCCTCATCAAGTATTCCGGATTCGAGGACGGCTGCGAAGTCAGCTGGTGAAAGTTCACCGATGCAAGTGAAAACGACTTCACCCATATTCGCGTCCAGTTCTTCTGCCTCTTCACTGGTCGTGAGGAGTCGTAAGAGTTCTTGCGGCTCATATTCGTTGAACTCTAATGTTTTATCGATCCAGCATTCAATGAATGCAAGTGGAACATCATCTGAGGGTTGAAAGGCGGTAACTAATGCAATGAGTGCGGCGCGGGTCCCATCAACCGTTTCCGGTTCTGTAGCATCTGCAGGTTCTGAAGAGGAGCTTTGTTCTTCTTGAGCTTCAGGTACAGGGGTTGGAGCTGCGTCTTCAGTATTGCTTCCTCCACAACCGGCTAGGAGGGAGGCGAGAACACATATTGCGGTAATTAATTTTGCTGTAAGTAAACGGGGCATGGTCTAATTGTATCTGCAGGTTATCGGAAGGGTGTTTCATGAGTGTTAAAGGGTGGCGGTACGGTATGCAACTTCCGGTGCAGACATTGACGCGCACACTCGCAGATCCGTGGGAAGACACAGCCACAGTTTCGGACCTTGTCACGATCACGAAGAAGGCTGAGGCAACGGGTCACGATTTTGTTGGAGTGTGCGACCATATCGCTATTCCGGATAATGACTATGCCGCTAAGATGACAACGACTTGGTATGACACGGTAGCGACCCTGTCATATCTCGCAGCGCATACCACGACTGTAAATCTGCTCTCTGTAGTGTGGATCGCTGCGTACAGGCATCCGTTACAGACTGCGAAATCGTTCGGTACATTGGATCACCTCTCTGGTGGGCGTGTCATTATGGGTGTTGGTGCCGGTCATGTGGAAGCAGAGTTTGATGCATTGGGTATTGATTACTCGCAACGAGGGAAAATACTTAATGAAAGCATTGATGCGATCCGTGGCGCTTTCGAAAGCAAATATGTCAGTTTTGATGGTGACTTTTACTCATATACCAATGTTGGGATGACGCCTGGCCCTGTGAGTGGGTCGTTTCCTATTTGGATCGGTGGCTCTGGTCGGGCTGCGTGGAAGCGAACGGGTCGGCAAGGTGATGGGTATATTCCGATGGGTGCCCCCGTGGACGCATATCCAGAGATTGTGGACACCATTATGACTGCTGCGGCTGATGCTGGTCGCAGTGACACCGAGTTCGCTGTCGGCTATATGCCAGGTTGGGCGTATCTGACTGGGGATGAGGCTCCTGAGGGATTGCCACCGGCGTGGGTGATCGGTGCTGAAGCCTTAGCGGCTGATATTCGTGGAGCTCGAGATGCTGGTGCGAATACGTTCCATATGAAATTCCGGGGCAGAACGATAGATGAATACCTTGAGCAGTTAGATGCGTTCTATGAGGACGTGGTTCCGCTCGTCAATGAAGCATGACAAACGTGGAGGATCAGTTTCTGATTCGTGACCTTCAGTCACGGTACGCAGATATTTGTAGTAGGCAAGCGTTCAACGAATTAGTTGACCTGATTGCGCCGGATGCGAAGATCACGCTTGACTTGCGAGGGTCAGAACGTTCTTTCACTGGACCCGTTGAGATTGGTGATTTTATTGCTGAATCGTTGACTGCTTTTGATTTCTTCCAATTCGTGATCCGCAACACCGTCATTGACACCTATGAGTCGGGTGATACTGCGTCAGGGCGGCTGTGGATGAGTGAAATGCGGCGTGTCAAAGACACTGGTGTGTGGTCAACGATTTTTGGTGTGTACCACGATCAGTATGTGAAAACCGATGGGCAGTGGATAATTGCTAGCAGGCAGTATCATTCTTTGGCACGACTCAGCCATGGGCTTGAATCCTGTGACGTTTTTGGATTCCCTGAGGGATTCGACCAGTTCTAGATTGGCAGGTTTCCGGTCGCTCGCCGGGTTGATCCTTCATCCGTGTACGCGGCGATGGTGCGTTGCGCTATGCGCATTTGGTGTACTTCATCAGCGCCATCAGCGAATCGGGCCCAACGGGCATGCTGATACATGTGCGCTAACGGCGTATCCGTTGAATACCCCAGAGCACCGTGGACTTGGATTGATCGGTCAATGATCCGGTTGAGCATGTTCGCGACGAAATGCTTCGACATGGAAACCTCTGCTTTAAAGTCTTCCTTGCGGTCGATTTTGTGTGCAGCGTGAAGCACCATCAATTTCGCCTGATATAACTCCATGGCTGAATCAGCGATCATCCATTGAATACCCTGCTTTTCTGCGAGTAGGGATCCGTGTGAGTAGCGGTTGAGTGATCGGTCGACCATCATGTCCAACGCCGTTTCTGCCTGTGCGATCCAGCGCATGCAGTGGGCAAGACGAGCTGGACCTAAACGGTACTGTCCAAGGAGGTGGCCTTGTCCCCTGCCACCGAGCATTTGGTCTTTATGGACTCTGAGGTCTTCGATGATGATTTCGCTATGCCCGGTTCCACCGTGCATGGTTTCAATCTGCCGGACCTCATTCCATCCTTCTGTGGGGAGGTCAACGATGAACGCTGAGTTCGCTGCCTGAGGGATATCTGGGTTTTCTTCTGTGCGGCATACAAGTATGGCGAAGTTTGCTCTGTGTGCGTTGGAGATGAACCACTTGTGGCCGTTGATGACCCATTCATCCCCGTCTTCGTATGCATTGGTTTTGATAAGGGTTGGGTCGGAACCAGCTACTTCGGGTTCGGTCATTGCGAAACATGACCACACAACGCCCTTACACAAGGGTTTGAGGTATTTTTCTGCTTGTTCTGGTGTCGCCCAATGCAACAGAGTGTGCATGTTGCCCTCGTCAGGTGCTTGACAGTTGAAGACCCATGGGCCGTATCTGGATTTGGCTGCTTCTGCTTGCACCATGGCGAGTTCAACGTGGCCGAGTCCCATGCCACCCCACTCTTCAGGCATGTGCGGAAGCCAAATACCCTCATCGTGGGCTTTCTTTCGTAAACCGATGAGGATTTCATTTCGTTCTTTACCCGTGACTGGTTCTTCTCCGTCGTGGCCTTCAAGTTTGGCTTCTTCGGGTTTGATGACATCGTCAACGAAGGTTCTGATCCGCATTCGGATGGCTTCGAGTTCTGGTGTGAGCGAAAAGTCAATGGCCATGTGGCCTCCTAAAAATCTGTGGAATAGTCTTTTTCTATTAGATCACCAGTGACTGGTTTTCTCCAAACCGGTCTTCCCCAATGAGCATTTCTGGTTGTTGTGTTCTAATGTCTAAACATGGAACTTTCATTGCAAGGAAAAACTGCGCTGGTTACAGGCGGGTCTAAAGGCATAGGAAAATCGATCGCAAAGACGTTTGCTGACGCTGGAGCTAAAGTCATGATCACCAGTCGAAAAGCAGATGTGTGCGAAACGGCTGCTACGGAAATTGGGAATGGCTGTGTGTGGGAGGCTGGAAACGTAGGTGATCCAGACCACATGGAACAGGCAATTGGTCGATGCATCTCGGAGTTAGGTGGTGTAGATGTGTTGGTGAATAACGCTGCCACGAACCCGTATGCGGGGCCGATGATTGACGCTGACCTGCCACGATGGCGCAAAACCATTGACGTAAACATGACTGCACCATTCGCGTGGACACAACTCGTATGGCAAAAGTACCAGAAGGATAACGGTGGCGTTGTTCTCAATATCTCCTCAGTTGGCGGTTTAGAAACTAACCCCATGTTGGGCGTTTACGACGTGACCAAAGCAGCATTAATCCACATGACCAAACAACTTGCTGCGGAACTCGCACCTGGAGTACGTGTTAACGCAATCTGCCCGGGG
>ENA-OSEY01003168-OSEY01003168.1-marine-metagenome-genome-assembly--contig:-NODE-3168-length-10252-cov-4.679214_pt1 | contig 10252 bp, 9 predicted proteins | sample MGYA00248465_ERZ534230 | MGnify/ENA primary metagenome ERZ534230 (study PRJEB26409, sample SAMN06344110) | marine metagenome | isolation source: Sea water from surface | place: Atlantic Ocean:Southern... | reverse complement strand
AGTATTTAAAATTTGCAGAACAATTAGGTAAAATTAAAGAGTACCCGATGTTAAAAGACTTAAAAAATTATAAAGGCATTACCGTTGTTGAAAGAAAAGAGGATGATAAAGGAAAGTCGTACGGTGAAGGGTGGCACACAGATAGTAGTTATCTAGAAAAAACACCAAAATACACTTGTCTTATGGGTAAAATAGTTAAAAGGGATCAGGGTCAAACGCTTTTTGCTTCGCAATTAGCATCCTATGAAGCTTTAGATCAAGAAACTAAGGATAAAATTCAAAATCTTGTAGGTATATTTAGTTCAGCAGGACCGATATCTGTAACAAGGCTTGAAAGAGAAGCTGAAAGAGGAACTGGAAAGTCTAAAGATTTTATAGCCGAACATCCAATAGTTAAAAAAGTTGGAAGTAGAAAAGCACTTTATCTAAGTCCAGGTCACACAATTGCCATAAAAGACTTAAGCGAGGAGAATTCTAAAGAACTTTTAAAATTTTTATTCAACCATCAAACGAAAAAAGAGTTTCAAAATAGCTTTTTTTGGGAAAAAAATACTATAGTTATTTGGGATAACCATTCTGTCATTCACTCCGCTACCCCTTTTCAAGGAAGAAGAATGATGCATAGAATTATTTTAGACGCATAAAAAAAACAAAATTCAGCCCCTCTTAAAACAAAAATAATATTTAAATCTTTAAATATGAAAAATATTATAATCGTTTTAGTATGTGGATTGTTTCTAGCAAACTGTAGTAACCGTTACGTTTTGGGTACAAAGTGTACAAATCCCGATAAGTTAACTGGTGCTTATGAAAAATCATTCATATGGTCTGTAGATAGAACTATGAGTGATGACGCTTTTGGAAAAAGAATTTCAAAAGAAAACTGTCCTAAAGTAGCTAAAAAATCCTAATTAAGCACAGTTTTTAAAAGATGATAACTATTGGTCTTTTACTGCTTGGATGTGCCGCATTTCTGGTGTCTTTTTTAATCGTGAATTTCAAATCAAAACACGATAAAGAAGACACCGAATGATAAAATATTACCTATTTATACTTCTCTTTTTTTCTTTTAATAGTTTAAGCGCAATGGATAAAAAACCATACCACCATATTTACAAAGATGGAAAATTACATGCTTTTAGAAACTTGGAGGGAGGTCCAAAAAGAGATCCTAATTTTAAGTGGGATTGGAAAGTTTTTAGAGAAGAAAAAAAGAAACTTAAAATTGATTATCCACCTGAACACGTAATTGATAAACAATTAGTTTTAAAAGATCTTGAGAAACATAAATCTGACTCCTATGTTATGTGGCTCGATCACGCGAGCTTCATAATTAAGCTTGGGGACACTACAATTATTACTGATCCAGTTTTTGAAAAAAACTATGGACCTATGATATTTGGTCCCAAAAAATTTATAGATTCCCCATTAACTCTTAAAGAAATTCCTAAAATAAATTTATTTTTACTAACTCATAATCATTATGATCATATGAGTATACGAACAATAAAAAATTTTCCTTATAAGAATGCTAAAGTCGTTGTTCCTCTAAAACTTGGAAAATATTTCACTAGAAATGGATATAAAAAAGAAACTGTTCAAGAAATGGACTGGTTTGATAAAATTAAAATTAATGATGAAATTACAATTACAATGCTTCCAAGCCAGCACTGGTCGAAGAGATGGATTTGGGGAGATGGAAATAATAATAGAACTCTTTGGGGGAGTTTTTTAATCGAATACAAAGGTAAAAAAATCTTTTTTGCTTGTGATACTGGACCAGCCCCTTTTTATAAAGAATTAGGAGAAAAATTTGGTCCAATTGATTTAGGATTTGGAAACATTGGTGCTTATAATTTCTTTCCTATAATTCCAGTAAAAGATAAATCTACAGCTCACGCAAATCCTGAAGAACTTTTATCACTTATGAAAGATCTGAAAGTTAAAAAAGTAGTTGGGATGCACTGGGGAACTTCAATCTTGAGTTTGGAACCAATTTGGGAACCTCCTGTTCGATTTAAAGCAAATGCTGAAAAAGTCGGTTATAAAAAAGAAGATGCAGTAATATTTAAAATCGGCGAAATTAAAAAACTAGAAGACCTTATTAACTAGCTTTTTTTAGTTGTTGTCTAATTCTTTCCAAATACAAAATAAGACTGTCTGTTAAATCATCTCCAAACTTGAATATTTCTGATCTATTATACTGTCTTGTTTCACTTTTGATTTTATCCTCTACAATAATTTCTTTTTTAGAATCTTGATCTTTCACATATATTAAAATTAAGAAATTTTCATTTTGCTCTTGGTCTTCTCTAATAATAATTTCTGACTGTTCATAAACTAAATTTATAACCCTAATTAGATCAGCATTTTTTGGTAAATATCTTTTATTAATTTGATAAACAAGTGAATTACAACTTCTAGAAAAACTTTCCAAGCTAGTTTCTATTAATTGACGTTTTTCAATATATTCTTTCTCTTTTTGTCTAATTTCTGCAATAGAAGCTTGATCTGATAAAGTTACGCCTAATTCTTCTACTCTTTTTCTTAAACGTTCGTTTCTTAATTCTTTGTATTTCTCTCTTACCTGATCAATTCTCTGTTGAAAATCTTTATAATCTTCTTTCTCTATATTTAATGTATATCTTTCAATAGCTTTGATCTCTTCAAGTTCTCTTTTTCTAAATCCTTCGAGAGTTTTTTCTAGTTTTACTTCCTCTAAAAATTTTCTTTGTTTTTCTTTCTCTTTTTCTCTAATTGCTTTTTGCTCTTCCTTTAAAAAATTTTTTAATTCTGTAGCTCTAATTTTTGCCAAAGCTTTTTCTTCTCTAATTTCTTTTTGTAAAAGATCCATTCTTAAATTAGACTGAGCTTTTTTCTCGTTTTCAATTTCTCTTTTTTGCTCAATTTCTAACTGATATTTTCTTTTTTTGAAAACTTGTACTTTTTTTAATAACGGTAATGTAATTTTTTTAAAAAATGAGCCAAAATTAAATTTAAACTTAGGTTTTACAGATTTAAATATTCCTTTAGGTAATAATTTTTTTGAGGAAATTTTCTTCGAATAGGACCTTTTTTTCGATTTTCGCTTTTTGCTTGTAATTTTTCTTTTTTTATGAGTTCTTTTGAAAATTTTTTTTTTTAATTTTTTGAACCTTTTTTTTGAATTTTTAAATTTTTTCTTTTTTCTCATCTGCTATTTTGAGTAATAGCATTTTCTTAAGAGTATATATAGCCTCTTGTTCTTGGAGAAATGTTTATATCTTTATCGAGTAGTATCTGAAAATTACATTGATCAGTCCATCTAAATGCGTATTCACATGAACTCAAATAAAATAGCCAAAGTCTGTAGAATTTTTCACTATAATTTTTTAAAACTATATCCTTATTTTTAATAAATCTTTTTTTCCATTCCTCTAAGGTAGATGCATAGTGTATACCTGGTAAGACCTCTAAATCTCCTAATACTAGTTTCGAATTTTCAATTGCAGGCATTAATTCGCTAAAAGATGGTGTGTATCCTGAGGGAAATATAAAAGTTGTTATCCAGGCTTGTGGATCTCTAGGTCCATCCACGCTTCCTATTGTATGCACCAATGCTTTACCTTGAGGTTCAAGGATATTGTATATTTTTTTAAAATATGTTTTGTAAAATTTACGAGTCACGTGCTCCAACATGCCCTTGGAAATTATCTTTGTGTACTTTTGTTTGGTGTCTCTATAATCCTCTAAACGGAATTGACATAAGTTATCAAGTTTCTTTTGCCTCGCCATTTTTTTTGAAAACTCTATTTGAACTTTTGATAAAGTAATTCCATCTACTCTTGCTCTTGTTTTTTCAGCAATAGCGCAAGCTAAACCACCAAATCCTGATCCGATATCTAAAACTGTATCTTTGTCGGTAATATTTAATTTTTTTATCATGTGGTTGATCATCGACTCTTGACTGTCTTCAAGAGACATATCCTTTTGTGGCCAATAACCACAACTATATTGAAAATGTTTAGTATCTATGAACATTTTATAAAAGTCAGCAGACCCAATATCATAATGTGCTGCAACAGCTGCTCTACTACTTTTTCTGGTATTAAAGTTTGTTAAATATCTCCAAGTGCCTCTAATTTTATTTAGAGTTTTAGAAAATCTACTGATATCTTTCCTTCCTATATTTTTCAAAGCTATATCTAATATATCTGAAATAGTTCCGTTTTCGATTACAATATCTCCATCGGTATAACCTTTACCAAAATAAAAATCTGGAAACAAAAGCATCTTATATTCAATTGATTTATTTTTTAATTTAAATTTAACAGGAATTTTTTTTATTGGTTTTCCAATAATGTAGTTTTTCTTATCCGAAGTTTCTAAAATAAAACCATCTTTTTTTATAATACTGTTTAAAAAATTTTTTAACATTATGCAGCAATATTTTTATTTTTTAACGCACCAAGTTCCCTTAATTTTTTAATAAGCTTTTCTTTTTTGTCATCGCTTAATAATACTTGGGGCGGTAATAAGTTTGAAAAAATTTTATTTTCTAGACTCTTAATGGTATGAAGCGCTGAAATTAAATTTCCTGTTTCATCAAAAGCTGATCTTAATGCTTTCAGTTTTGAATCGCTCGATGAGTCTCCACTCTTATTAAAATCATCAAAAACTTTTTTTGCAATCTTCCCTGTAAAATTTGTTGTTGCTGATATACACCCAGCCGCTCCAACTTTTAATCCATCTAATAATTTTTTCTCACTACCTACAAACATTGAAAAATTCTCCATTTTAAAATTTTCCCAAAGATTTCCAGTGCTATCTTTCATGCCAATTATATTTTTGGGGAAAGTTTCTTTAAGTTTTTTTGTTATATCCGAAGTAAAGGCGTAGCCACTTAATGTAGAAAAATTGTAAAGAATAATTTTAGAGTCTGGAACTTCTCTTATAATGTTCTTATAAAAGTTAAATACACCTTTGTCGCTATTTTTATAATAGGCAACATTCATAATTAAAAAATTATTAAAACCCAAATCTATCGAGTGTTTCATAATTTCAGTCGTATCTTTTAAGCTATTGGTAGATGTTCCAATTAAGATTTTTTCTGAAAAACTTTCTTTTGACAGCGCACTTATAAAATTTTTCTTTTCATCAACTGAAATTAATTGTCCGCATCCTGTGCTACCAAAGAAAGCTGATCCTACTCCCTGATTATCAAGATTAAGCTTTGCATGACTTATGGTTTCTTTAATATCAAGGCTCAAATCTGCTTTTAAAACAGACATTGATGCAGCAAATACACCTTTAAAAATTTCTGACATGTTTTTACCTAAATTTATATATAAACGTACTATAAATTAAAAAAGAATGAAAATTCTTATTATTCAACAAAGATACGGAATCGGGGATATGGTAATTTTTTTACCTTATATTCACGCAATTTCAAAAAAATTTAATACTAAGATAAGTTTATTGGCAAAGGACACGTCTAAGGCTAAACAAATAATGGAAGAGGACAGTCATATTGATGAGATTATTACTTTAAATAGCGATAAAGATGGATTGAGTGGTATTTTTAAACTTTCCAATGAATTAAAAAAAAGAAGCTTTGATAAAGTATTTATTTTCAATAGTTCATTAAGATATTATTTAGTTGCTAAACTTTCAGGCATTAAATCAATTTATCAATACCCCTTATTTAGATCTAAAGATAACATTGTTCATAGTGCAAAAATTTTTACTGAAAATATTACTGGAAATATTGTTTCAACAGAGCCAAACTTAAAAATTAAAAGTACGATTGATAATTTAAATAAGGATTTTAAACATATCTGTCTTGGTATATCGGCATCTGGCCCAACAAAAAGGTGGAATATAAATAATTATATTAAACTTTGTGAGGAGTTATCAAAAATTAAAAAATGTAAATTTTACGTTGCTGGTGGAAAAAATGATATCAAGTTAATTAATGAGTTTAAAAAATCAGAGATTGGTAAAAATTGCCAGTCATTTGAAAAGCTGACTATAAAAGAAACTTTACCAATTATTAAGAATTGTGATTGTTATATAGGAAGTGATACAGGCTTCGCTCATTTATCTGTCGCACTAGGAGTAAAAGCTTTGACTTTATTTATGGACTCACCAGTTATGGCTTATGGGAAATATTCTGAAAGAATGTCTGTAATAGAGCCAGAAGGCGAAAAAAATACTACTTCACATGATACCTTGGGATCTGAACGAATATCATTTGAAAAAACTCTCCTCAAAGCAAAAGAAATCTTAGGTTAACTAAAATCATTTTTTAAAATAGTTTCTTTTGCCTCTGAAACCATCTGTGCTAATTTAGTTGTATCAGTATCATTACGATCAGGATGAAGTTTTGACATTATTTTTTTGTATTTAGACAATACTTCATCTTTTGAACATCCTTTTTTGCACCCCAGTATATTGTATGCATCGTCCAAAGAAATGCTTGAAGATGCTTTTGAATAATTAGCACCAGATGAAAAAGAATATCTTCCTGTTTGTCGAAGATAATTTATTAATCTCCACAATTGAAATAATTGAAAAAGTCCCCCTATACCCTTTAATTTAATCAAAGGGACCAAAAGTAACAAAATGGGAATACTAAATGCATACCTTCCAACAAAAAATAGGGCGATAGCGAAAATTATTCCTATCGTGAAAATAATAAATCGAATACCTTTTGCGATTTTTTTGCTACTTGCTTTAGCAAAAAAATTCAATAAAAGGTATAAAGAAACTAAAGCTATTCCAATGAGTAAAAAATAATTCATAATTTTATATATGAAAATACCACAATTAAGGAAGCAAACTGAAAAGAAAAATTGTCATGGATACTCATGGGAAGACGATTATTCATGGATACATCAGGATAATTGCCTTGAAATCTTAAGAGATACAAAAAAGTTAAACCCCGAAGTGAGAAAATATCTTGAAGAAGAGAATTCATACACAAAAGAAATTATGAGGGACACTGAAAATCTACAAAAAAAAATTTTTAAGGAAATAGAGGGAAGAATTAAATTAGACGACGAAAGTCTTCCATTTAAAGATAAAAAGTATGATTACTGGACAAAAACTACAAAAGAAGGCAACTACGCTAAAAAATTAAGAAAAAAAATTGGTAGTGATAAAGTTGAATGTTATTTTGATGGAGACCTGGAGGCAAAAGGTAAAAAATTTTTTAGTACTGGAGATTTAGCAGTCTCAAATAATGATGAATTTTTAGCTTTTTCAGTAGATGATAAAGGCGGAGAGTATTTTACAATATTTATAAGAAGAATAGAGGATAATAAAATAATCGATAAGATTGAAGATACAGCTGGCGGAATTGTATGGTCATACGATGATAAATCTTTTTTTTATAGAAAACATGATAGTCAAAAAAGACCAAGACAAATTTTGCAACACAAATTAGGTTCACCGGTTACAGAGGATATTCTAATTTTTGAAGAAAAAGACGAACGCTTTACATGTTCGATAGACACAACTTCTTGTGAAAAATATTATACGATTGAAACAAGTGAACATACTACAAGTGAAACATACTATTTTCATAAAGATGAAAAAAAGTATGAACCTAAATTAGCTTTAAAAAGAGAAGATGGAATTCTTTACAGTTTAGATAGTTTTGATGGCTACTGGTATATGCATACAAATAAAGATGCTGAAGACTTCAAAATTTTAAAATCTCCTAACAGTAAAATAAACGAATGGCAAGATTTTGTTCCAGCTAAGGATGGAACTTTGATAGGAGGATTAACTTTTTTAAAAAAATGGATAATTAGGTCAGAAATCTCGAACGCCTTATCAAAAGTTTTAGTAAGAAACATAGAGAAAGGTACAGAAGAGGAATTAATTTTTACTGACGAAAAAGTAATTTCGCCTGGAGTTTCTCTTATGCAAAAAGATAAAAACACTGACATAATAAGGATTGCTTATGAGTCTCCTAAAACACCTGCTAGAACATACGAATATAATATTAGAACAAAAGAAAAAAAAATTGTAAAAGAACAAATAGTTCCCTCTGGACATAATAGAGATGATTATATTGTTGAACGTCTTGAGTGCGATAGTCATGATGGTCAGAAAATTCCTATGACCATAACTTATCACAAAAAAACAAAAATAGATGGTAGCGCACATGTTTTGTTATATGGGTATGGGAGTTATGGGAGTTCCATGTGGCCTGCTTTCTCAACATCAAAATTTTCTCTAATAGATAGAGATATAATTTGGGTAACTTGTCATATTCGCGGTGGTATGGAGCGTGGAATGAAATGGTGGCGTGAAGGAAAGATGATGAATAAAAAAAATACTTTTTCTGATTTTATAAGTTGTGCAAATTTCCTAATAGAAAAAAAATATACAAGTAAAAAAAAAATAATTGCATTTGGTGGAAGCGCTGGAGGACTTCTTGTAGGAAATGTAGTCAATCAAATTCCACATTTACTTCTTGGCGCCATAATGGCTGTTCCGTTCGTTGATAATCTTACAACAAACATGGATCACTCTTTGCCTTTAACAGTTGGAGAGCTCAGAGAATTTGGTGATGCAAAAAATAATAAAGATCATTTCGAATACATACGTTCATATGCTCCGTATGATAATATTGAAAAAAAAGACTATCCTAATATTTTAATTACTACTTCATTATCTGACTCGAGAGTTCTCTTTGATGAACCAGCAAAGTTCTGCGCTAAGCTTCGTACTAAAACAACTGGAAATAATCTATTATTGCTTAAAACCGAAATGGAAGCTGGCCATGGCAGCAGAACAGGTAGAAAAAATATTATTGAAGATATAGCTTTTGATTATGCATTTGCTCTTAAAATAGCTGGAAAACTCAGCTAGAAACAGTTTTTGCTATTAAAAGCAACTACTATATTTTTTTGATCTACTTCAAACCTTCTCTCACATTTTATTTTAAACTTTGATTCATTATAAATTAAAATTTTATTTTTATTGCTTAATAGCTCAACAGAATCAGGTTTTCCAAACTCTATTTTTAATTCCGACTCAGTTTTTTTTAAAAATTTACTGAGTTTTTTTGTTTCTTTTTCAGAGGCTTTATCAACTTTATCTGTAACTGTTTTACAACCTGAGATTAGAAAAAATATAAAAATTATACTTAAAATAAATTTCATTTCTGGTTTTCAGTTTTTGCATTACTTTGCGACCAATTTTTCAAATATAACAAAATAAGTTATAAACAACATACAACTTTAAATTTAAATCAAACTCATTTTGAACTTTTTAAATGTCCGAAAAGCTATATAAATTAGCAAAAACAGGAGAAAATTTATGATGGATAAATATTTTGAGTATAGAAAACATAAAACTAATTTTAAAACAGAAGTAATTGCCGGCGTAACTACTTTTTTAACAATGGCTTATATAATGTTTTTAAATCCTTTTATTCTTTCTGGTGAATTTGCAGGAACTGAAAAGGGTTTTTTTGATTTCGGAGGAGTGTTCACTGCAACAATAGTCGCTACAGCGATTGCATGTTTCATAATGGCATTCTACGGTAAAACTTGGCCGGTAGGATTGGCACCAGGCATGGGTATCAATGCTTTTATTGCTTTTGGAGTTGTTGGTGGAATGAAATATACTCCTGCAGAAGCGCTTGCAACAGTTTTAGTTGCAGGTATATTTTTCTTAGCAATATCATTAACGCCGATTAGGGCGTGGATTATTAATTCTATACCAAAAAGTTTAAAACTTGGTATAGGAGCTGGTATAGGTCTCTTCCTTGCTATTATTGGTTTAGAAATAATGGGCGTTGTCGGAGATCATCCCGTAACTTTAGTTACACTTGGTGATATTAAAAATCCAATTGTTTTATTGGGTTGTCTTGCTTTTGTCGCGATGATTGTTCTGGAAAAAATGAAAGTTAGAGGAAATATTATTATAGGTATCTTATTTTTTAGTTTCTTAGCTTGGTTACCTATGTGGGAATGGACAGGTTCTACGATTAAAGATGGTGCATCTCTTGCCAAGTTTAACGGAATTTTTTCTGCACCTCCATCGATGAGTTACCTTTTCGATGCATTTGAAGGTATTAGCACAGGTAAAGTTTTTGCAGCTAGTGGAATTACCGTAATATTTACACTTTTCTTTATAGACTTTTTTGATACAGCAGGAACTTTAACATCGGTGGCTAATGTATCTGGAAAAGTAGATAACAAAGGGAAAGTAAAAGATATTGAAAAGGCTATGTTGGCAGATAGTGTTGGAACAG
>ENA-OSEY01003167-OSEY01003167.1-marine-metagenome-genome-assembly--contig:-NODE-3167-length-10253-cov-2.380798_pt1 | contig 10253 bp, 9 predicted proteins | sample MGYA00248465_ERZ534230 | MGnify/ENA primary metagenome ERZ534230 (study PRJEB26409, sample SAMN06344110) | marine metagenome | isolation source: Sea water from surface | place: Atlantic Ocean:Southern... | reverse complement strand
CTTCAAATTTAGCACTAGTGACTTTAGGAACACTTATACTCTGGATGGGTTGGTTTGGTTTCAACGGCGGTTCACAGCTTGCGATGGGTTCTGTTGGTGACGTAGCTGATATTTCTAGGATTTTTTCTAATACTAATGCTGCTGCTGCAGGTGGTGCAATCGCCGCTCTGTTGTTAACGCAATTTTTGTATAAAAAACCAGACTTAACTATGATATTGAACGGATGTTTAGCTGGATTGGTTTCTATAACTGCTGAGCCTCTTACACCATCATTAGGCGCTGCAACGCTAATTGGCGCTGTAGGCGGGGTAATCGTTGTATTGACTGTTCCAATGTTGGATAAATTTAAGATTGACGACGTGGTGGGTGCAATCCCAGTACACCTTTTCGCAGGAATCTGGGGTACAATGATAGTACCTGCAACGAATGGCGACGCTTCATACGGCACTCAATTACTATCGATTATTATCGTTGGGATATTTGTTGTCGTGACTTCTGGAATTGTGTGGACAATTCTTAAATCCACCATGGGCATTCGTGTCGGCGAAGAAGAAGAAATCGCTGGTTTGGACACGTCCGAGCTAGGTATGGAAGCATATCCTGAATTTTCAAAAGGATAACAAACACGCTTGTTTTATATCACTAGCAGGAGCTTTTTTAAAAGCTCCTGCCATTAACTTTCTCGGGGGATTAAAATGGAAATGTTAAGTTTTTCGGTGTCTACACCATTTTGGATTTGGTTACTTTTTGCACTTACAACTGCTTACTACTATGATCTAATGAAACGACGAATTGCTCGCCTAGAGCAAAAAATATCAGATCTTAGTAATTAAAAACTGATATTAACTAATAGTTATAAAAGCCTTTGTAATTGGCCATCATAAATGGGTTCTAAAGTTTCTGTTTCGAATAGAGATGAAACCGACGTTCCATTCCAAATATTCAGAATGGCTTGGGCAAAGATAGGTGCGGTTGGTACTATTCTAATATTCGAAGCTTTTGCCACTGGATCGGTTGCTTGAATAGAGTCCGTAATAACAAGTGACTTCATTACAGAATTACTAATCCGTTCTACAGCTGGCCCAGAAAGCACACCATGGGTTATGTAGGAATGAACTTCTGCTGCTCCGTTTTCGATCAAAACCTCAGCGGCTTTACAAAGGGTTCCGGCTGTATCACAGATATCGTCGACAATGATGCACTTTCTGCCTTTTACGTCACCAATCACAGTCATTTCAGCTATTTCTCCCGGCTTTTCCCTTCTTTTATCAACAATTGATAGGGGAGCATTTATCCGCTTAGCGAGTTCCCTGGCTCGCGCAACTCCGCCAACATCAGGTGAAACCACCATCATGTCGTTTAGATTACCGGAAAACTGATGCATGATATCTAACGCAAAAACTGGCGATGCGTATAAATTATCTACAGGTATATCAAAAAAACCTTGTATCTGCGTAGCGTGGAGGTCTAGCGTAAGAATTCTTTCTACTCCGGCTTCAACCAACAAATTCGCTACCAGTTTAGCACTTATTGGTGTTCGAGCCTTTGAACGTCGATCTTGTCTCGCATAGCCAAAATATGGAATTACAGCTGTAATTCGGCTTGCAGATGACCTTCTTAAAGCATCCGCCATAATAAGAAGTTCCATAAGATTATCGTTCGCGGGGTTAGAGGTAGACTGGATTATAAACATATCCTCACCACGAACGTTTTCAAAAACTTCTATGAAAATTTCCTGATCATTAAACCTCTCTATTCTGGCATCAACCAGTTCGACATTGAGGCCCCGGTGAACGGTCATTCTCCGTGTAATTGCTTTAGCTAAATTTTTATTTGCGTTGCCGGATATTAACTTTGGTTCATTGAGGGTGAGCATCAATAAGAAATCCTTGTTTGCGTTTAAAGAATCATCTTGCTACTCCGGATAACATGGTGTTGCGATTAGGCAAAGACACAGTTTTCTCATTTCAATTCATTTAATGCATAAAATGAATATTTTTGTTTTTTACGTTACTTTCATGTAATGGTTCAAAGACAAAAGATGAAACAGAGATTTGCTAGGCTCTTTGAATAATGAACTTTAAATGCCAATAAACAGCCGAGCAGGAATAAAGGTTAACTCTTTCACTGTAGGCGAAGGGCAAGACCAAATTTTGTTGTTACACTGCTCTTTGGCCAGCAGCAGGGCCTGGCTGCCCATTATTGGTCATTTAAAAGATTCTCTTTCGGTAACCGCTTTTGATTTGCCAGGACATGGAATGAGTCAGGATTGGGATTATTCATCTGATTATCAAGATGCCTGCCTCGATATAAGCGCCACATTTATCAATAAACCAGTTCACCTTGTGGGGCACTCATTTGGAGCTACTGTTGCCTTGCGAGTTGCGCATCGGTACCCAGATTTTGTGAAATCCTTAACACTTATTGAGCCTGTATTTTTTGCTGCAGCATTTGCTGATTACTATAAATTAAAAGAGCAGTTTATGAGTGATCACGCCGATTATTTTAAGGCTGGTTTGGATGAAAATTGGGATTTAGCTGCCAAATTGTTTCTTAAACTTTGGGGTAATAACGAAAATTGGGAGTTACTAAACGAAAGTAAAAGAAGACAATTTGTTAAAAGAATTCCGCTTACCTTTGAAACATCTCAAGCCATATATCAGGATCCACATGAGATGCTTAAGAAAAAAGCCTTTTCATCTTTAAAAGGTAAATGTTCAATAATTTATGGTGATAGGTCTCATTTTATTATGCCTTACATATGCAAGTCGTTACTAGTTCGCATACCCAATAGCGAACTAAAATCTATTGAAAATGCTGGTCACTTGCTGCCCATCACACACCCTGAACTATGTGCTCAAATTATAAATGAAAATATAATAACTTAGGTTATTCAGTTTTTCCAATTTTTGGCTCAACCCCTTTTAAAATTCTGCCAATATTTTGCTGGTGCCGGAAAAATACTATAATTGCTAAAAAAACTAATAACGCACCCACATTTGGTTGATTTAAAATTAAAGCAGTAATTGGAGCACTTGTTGCACTAATTAAGGAAGAAAGCGAAGACATTCTCGCTAAAAGAGCCACTAACAACCAAATGCAACAGCAGACAGATCCTATTGGAAAAGACAAGGCAACAGTAATGCCTAAAAAGGTAGCTACAGCTTTACCGCCCTTAAATTTAAGCCAGATTGGGAAGCAATGGCCTAGTAGAGCGCCAACGGCTGCAAATTGAACTGCATCTGCATTGAAATTTTGGTTAATCAAAATAACGGCAAGAGCGCCTTTAGAAAAATCAAAAAGTAGTGTCAAAAAAGCTGCCAATTTATTTCCAGTACGTAAAACATTAGTAGCGCCTATGTTACCTGATCCAATTTTCCGCAAGTCGCCTAGTCCCAGTAATTTTGCTATTAGAATTCCAAATGGTATTGAGCCGAGAAGGTATCCAAATGCGCATGAAATAATTAAGATGTCTATTGTGCTTGTAAAATCAGGTAGCATTGTTAACCTCCAAAAATAGTTTTTCCGTTAACAATAGTCTGCATTACTCTGCCCTGCATCTTATGTCCATCGAATGGCGTGTTCTTAGATTTAGATCGCAAGCGCTCTCTATCCAAAATGAAGGGAACATCTGTATCAAAAATGATGAGATCAGCTGGTGCTCCTGGAGTAATTCGACCACTCGGTAAGCCCAATAAAGTCGCTGGGTTTAACGTCATAGTTTTTATGAGCTTTGCTAAACTTACTGACTGATTATGAAAAAGTTGTAAGCTTGCCGGCAGCAGTGTTTCAAGTCCGACTGCACCAGCTGCGGCTGTTTCGAAGGGCAAACGTTTACTTTCTTCATCTTGAGGTGTGTGAAAAGAGGATATTACATCTATGAAGCCAGAATTTACGGCATCGATAATAGCTAGGCGGTCATTTTCTGACCTCAAAGGTGGGTCTAGTTTAAAAAAACTTCTATAATCTGCAATGTCAAATTCATTTAGAGTAAGGTGATGAATAGACGTTCCAGCTGTAACTTTGTGCCCATTTTTTTTAGCTCGTTCTAATGCGGGAATTGAACGGGCCGTCGTTATTTGATCAAAATGATACTGAGCGCCTGTCAATTCAACTAAAGCCATATCTCTGTCTAGTCCCATTCGTTCAGCGAGTGGCGTTACGCTTGGAAGTCCTCGCAACGATGCAAACTTTCCTGAGGTAGCAACCGTTTCATCTGAAAGGTCAGGGTCTTGAGGGTGTCCAATCACAAGGGCATCCATTGACTTAGCGTAGCTTAAGGCTCTTGATAAAATTTTTGAGTTTCTAACAACATTATTGAAATCGGTGAAAGCAATAGCACCGGCATCTTTCAGAAAACCTATCTCTGTCATTTCACGCCCCGCCCGCTCTTTTGTTAAAGCTGCCATATGCACTACGTTGACCGGACACACTTCGTGAGCTCTTCTACGAATAAATTCTAAAACTTCCGGGGTATCAATTGCCGGATGTGTATCTGGTCGTGTGACTATGGTTGTTACGCCACCAGCCGCGGCGGCTGCTCCTGCAGACTTATAACTTTCTTTATGTCTTTCTCCTGGCTCACCGACCTTTACGCCCAGATCGATCAATCCAGGGCTTAAATATAAGCCCTGGCAATCTATAGTTTTATCTTCCTTTTCTCTTGAGATAATAATCCCGTCTTCAAACATGATCTCGCCATCCGAAATTGTTTCGGTCACAGGATCAATGACTTTTGCGTTGGTTAGAAGTGTTTTCATTCAGTTAACCATTGTCTTCAATATTATAGTTCCTAGCTAAAAGGTGCATTGCTGCCATCCTCACTGCAACGCCCATTTCAACCTGTTCTTGGATTACTGACCTATTGATGTCATCGGCCAACTCACCATCAATTTCAACGCCACGGTTCATTGGCCCGGGGTGCATTACAATTGCATCTTCCTTTGCAAGAGACAGTTTTTCTTTATTGAGCCCAAAGCGGTAATAATATTCTCTTTCGGAAGGTATAAAGCCGCCATCCATTCTTTCTTTTTGCAGCCTAAGCATCATCACCACATCCACATCCTTCAGGCCTTGGCGCATGTCTTGGTAAACTTCGACTCCTAACTCATTTATTTCTGAGGGCATAAGGGTGGGAGGACCTACCAATCTTACTCTATTCTCCATTTTTCCAAGCAAAATTATGTTAGAACGGGCAACCCGTGAATGGGCGATATCTCCGCAAATAGCGATACTTAATCTATGGAGCCTTCCTTTTGCACGACGAATTGTCAAAGCATCAAGAAGCGCTTGCGTAGGGTGTTCATGTCGCCCATCTCCTGCGTTTAAGACCGAACAATTTACTTTTTGAGAGAGTAAATCTACTGCTCCAGATTGTGGATGCCTAACAACTAGTAAGTCGGGTTGCATGGCATTTAGTGTGAGCGCTGTATCGATTAGTGTTTCGCCTTTTTTGAGAGAACTTGCTTCCATGGATAGATTCATCACATTTGCGCCCAACCTTTTCCCGGCCAATTCAAAACTGGCTTGGGTACGAGTTGAATTTTCGAAGAACATATTAATTTGGGTGAGGCCTGTTAGAGACTGTGCTCGTTTATCTCGAGACCTATTTAGTTGGACATATTCTTCCGCTAAATCTAAGATTTCTAATATTGCTTCAGGTCGAATGGCTTCGATCCCTAGCAAATGTTTATCTTTAAAACTCATTTAGAACTCTCTGTGAATAACTAAGGTCATAATCATACCTTTAAATACAAACAAGCGATTATTGTCTGGTTTAACTGGTAACTAGTTTTAATTTTTGAAAAGATTTACTAATTTTGGATTATGGATTCGAAAACTGAAATGATGGAAGCGATAGAGTTGTTGAAGTGGCAGCTCGAGCTTGGTGTTGATGAAAACATTGGAAATTCGCCCATTGATAGGTTTTCAGAAATTACCCTAGACCCTGATCCTAAGAAAAAAAAATCAATTTCTGAAGATCAAAAAATGCCAAAACTAAATATTGCAATTACTCAGGCTAAAAGTTTGGCGGAGCAGAGTGAAAACTTAGATCAGTTAAAAAATTCATTAGCCAATTATGAGTTTTGCGATTTAAAAAAAGGAGCAAGAAATCTGGTGTTTTCTTCTGGCGACCCAGATGCAAATGTAATGCTTGTTGGTGAGGCTCCAGGGCGAGAGGAAGACATTCAAGGCATTCCTTTTGTTGGCCGTGCTGGACAACTTTTAGATAAAATGCTCAGACCTATTGGTCTCACAAGGGACAAAGACCAATTGGATAATAATTTTATTGGCTCGGCCTATATTTGTAACGTTATCCCCTGGAGACCGCCTCAAAACCGTGATCCAAATCCTGATGAAATAGAAATGATGTTACCATTTTTAAAAAAGCACATTGAATTGGTTGGGCCCAAAATTCTTGTTGCTCTTGGGAATATCAGTTGTAGGGCTCTTATAGGTCAAACAGGTATAACAAAATTGAGAGGTAATTGGTTTGATTTTGAACAAACCCCAGTGATGCCAATGTTTCATCCAGCATATTTATTAAGGAATACTGCAGCAAAAAAAGATGCTTGGTCCGATTTATTAAAAATAAAGAAAAAGCTTAAGGAAATTGCGTGAGTATTGATGAAAGAAAAAATTTTATCCCCGTGCGCATTGCAGTATTGACGGTTTCTGATACGCGATCTTTGGCCGATGATAAAAGTGGTTCAGTTCTCAATGAGAGAATAGAAACTTCTGGGCATCAAGTCGTTTTCCGAGAGATAATTGAGGATGACAGACAAATGATTAGATCAAAGCTTGAAGATTGGATTGAAAATGATGCTGTTGATGTCATCATATCTACAGGGGGAACTGGTCTCACAGGCCGCGATGTAACAGTAGAGGCTCATCGTGATGTTTATGAAAAAGAGATCGATGCATTTGGAATAGTATTTTCGATTATAAGTATGAAAAAAATTGGAACTTCTGCTATTCAGTCGCGTAGCACCGCTGGTGTTGCTGGTGGAACATATTTGTTTGCGCTGCCTGGAAGTCCCAATGCCTGTAAAGATGCATGGGATGAGATTTTAGTTAAGCAACTAGATTTCAGACATCAACCTTGTAATTTTGTGGAGATAATGCCGAGGTTAGATGAACATTTAAAAAGAAAGTAGTATTAGAAATTATGTCCAGTACCTTGGATTTTTTAGTTTTCCAGCTAGTTCTGTTTTAAAGGAATCAAAGAATGTAGGGTTAGCTGCGCTTTGATCCTTTATAACAAACAATTGAAAGTTACCATTATGCGTTTTTTTCGTCAGGCCCTGATAGGTTTAACACTTTTAACCCTATCACTAGGTATCTTAGCCTATGCAGGTTCTCTTATTAAAGATGCGTTAACTGAAAGATTTGCCAAGGAGGCACGAGCCCCTCAGCCGAGGGAACGTACTTTTGCTGTTAATGTTGTTACTGCCGAACCTAAATCTATCACTCCTCAACTTGAAGCTTTTGGAGAAATAAAAAGTCGTCGAACACTAGATTTAAGACTAGCAATAGGAGGACAAGTAACAGAACTTTCAAAGAATTTTGTGGACGGTGGGCAAGTAAAATTAGGTGAGAAACTAGTTGAACTCAACGATGCCGACGCACAATCTTCATATTTAAAGGCAAAGGCGGATATCATGGATGCGCAGGCAGAGGTGGAAGACGCTGGAAGAGCCTTATCACTGAGCCAAGATGAACTCGAAGCTGCCCTTAGGCAGGCAAATCTAAGAAAATTGGCTTTGTCGCGCCAAAAGGATCTACAGGTTAGGGGAGTGGGAACCAAAGCTGCTGTAGAAGCCGCTGAACTTGCATTATCTTCTGCTGAGCAGTCTGTATTGAATAGGCGTAGTGCAATAGATCAGGCTAAAGCCCGCCGTGCCAGCTCTGGAACACGGTTAATTAGAGCTCAACTTGCATTAGATGATGCATCTAGGCGTTTAGAGGATACAAAACTTTTTTCCAAGTTTGATGGTGTTTTAAGTAATATCTCTTTGGTTGAAGGTGGCATAGTGGGAGCAAATGAGCGCATCGGGCGTTTGATCGATCCTAATTCATTGGAGGTTGCTTTTCGAGTTTCTACTGAGCAGTATAGCAGACTTTTAAATGAAGCCGGTCAACTTGTTAGTGCTAGAGTATCTGTTTCATTGAACCTCATGGGATCAGAAATCGCCACAAACGCTCTTCTTGAAAGAGATAGTGGGTCGGTTGCAGAAGGTCAGACGGGAAGACTTTTATATGCAAAGTTGGATAAAGCTGTGGGTTTTAAACCAGGCGACTATGTGGTTGTGAAGGTAGACGAACCTGAGCTAAGATTTGCGATCAATTTGCCGGCATCTGCTCTTAACGCAGATAATCAGGTACTAGTTTTGAATGACGAGGATCGCCTTGAAAACGTAAATGTTTCGTTATTACGTCGCCAAGGTGATAATATTATAATTCGTTCACGCGATTTACCTGGTAAAGACGTAGTAGCACAACGATCTCCACTTTTGGGTACAGGGATAAAAGTAAGAGCGGTTAGATCGGGGGAGGCAGAAAAACCCCCAAAGGCTCCCGAAATGATAGAGTTAACTGAAGACAGGCGAAAAAAGCTAATCAACTTTATTGAAAATAATCAATGGATACCGAAAACCGCAAAAGAACGGACTATTGGCAAACTAAAAAAAGAAAAAGTTCCTGCTGAAATGGTAAATCGCATCGAGAGTCGGATGGGGGGATAATAAAATGAGCCGATTATCACCTGATGCAGCAAATGGCATATTATCTTATTTTACACGCCATAAAACTATGGCTAATCTGCTTTTGGTTATTTTAATCGTATCCGGGCTTTTGGCTCTACCCAAAATGCGCTCTCAGTTTTTCCCAGACATAATAATTGACAACATAAATATAAGTGTTGTTTGGCAAGGTGCTGGTGCCGAAGATGTTGACTCAGCCATCGTTAGAGTTTTGGAGCCCGTTTTACTTGGTGTTGATGGTGTAAGTGGAGCAAGTAGCACATCAAACGAAGGCAGAGCGCGGATATCTTTAGAATTTGAACCCAGTTGGGACATGGGAAGAGCAAAGGTGGATGTTGAAACGGCGTTGGATAGTGTCACTTCCCTTCCACAAGATAGTGAAGATCCCACGATTATCCGAGGCCGGTGGAGCGATCGCGTAACCGATGTCGTAATTTCTGGTCCTGTTGCGGTAGATCAATTGGGTCTATTTGCTGATGAATTTGTTATGAGGCTTTTTACGGCTGGAGTCACACGAACCACAATGAGAGGTTTGGCGGCTCCAGAAACCGTTGTATCCGTTCCAACCTCAAATTTGATAATGTACGATATTACAATGCAAGAAATTGCAACGGCTATATCTGAAGAGGTTAGTGCAGATCCAGCCGGTGATGTAGATGGTGCAAACGCAAGGGTTAGAACGGGTGTTGAGAAGCGATTGGCAAGAGATATTCAATCTATTGTTTTGCGGTCAAATCCAGATGGGTCAAAGCTTACGATAGCTGATGTCGCCGAATTAAACGTAAATGGTATAGATAGGGAAAGAACCTATTTCGTGGGTAAAGATCCAGCCATAAGCATACGAGTTGATCGGAACCAACAGGGCGATGCTATCGATATCCAACATAAAGTTGAAACTATCGCTAGAGATTTAGAAGCAACGCTTCCTGAAGGAACTAAATTAGAATTAATTCGTACTCGCGCCGAGACTATATCTAGTCGGCTAAATATGCTGCTTGATAATGGACTCATGGGCCTTGGCCTTGTGGTCACATTATTATTTTTATTTTTGAATACGAGAACAGCATTCTGGGTGGCTGCAGGCATTCCAACTGCAATGCTCACAGCCATAGCTCTTATGTATGCAGCGGGAATTACTATTAATATGATTTCACTTTTTGCACTTATTATAACGTTAGGTATTGTCGTTGATGATGCTATTGTGGTCGGAGAGCATGCAGATTCCCGCGCTCGTTCTGGACTGCCCCCTGTTGTAGCTGCCGAGACCGCGGCTCAAAGAATGTTTATGCCTGTTTTAGCTGCAACTATTACAACTGTAATTGCATTTTTTGGCCTGGTTGCAATAGGAGGTCGATTTGGGGATTTAATTGCTGATATACCATTTACAGTAAGTGTAGTTCTATTGGCTTCGCTGGTTGAGTGTTTTTTGATTTTACCCAACCATATGGCTCACTCTATAAACAACAGCTCGAAAATAAAATGGTATGACCT
>ENA-OSEY01003166-OSEY01003166.1-marine-metagenome-genome-assembly--contig:-NODE-3166-length-10253-cov-3.637480_pt1 | contig 10253 bp, 17 predicted proteins | sample MGYA00248465_ERZ534230 | MGnify/ENA primary metagenome ERZ534230 (study PRJEB26409, sample SAMN06344110) | marine metagenome | isolation source: Sea water from surface | place: Atlantic Ocean:Southern... | reverse complement strand
CAAACTTTGCGTAATCTCTTAATGTTGCGTTCAATCCCCCAAGCGCAACTTCCATGCCGCTGTCATCAACCATATAGTAAGCATCATCCTGCATACCAATCTTATTCCAAATGTGTTCTTGCAAACTTTCAGTCACAGATTTGCCAGTAACTTCTTGTAAAACCATTGCCAGCATCTGAGTATCAATACTCACGTAGTGATGATAAGTACCAGGTTCTTTTTCATTTTCAAGTGACTTTGCAAAGTCTCTCATTGGTGTGCCAAATGAAATGGTTCTACCAAATCGATTAATATCAGAATTATAGTCAGCATAATCTTCGTTAAACTTAATTCCAGAAGACATTTGCAGCAGATCTTTAATAGGAACTCCCTCATACCCCGTTCCCTTAAAATCATCCAAGTATTTCGTGACGGGATCATCGATGCTGTCAATCAGGCCTTGATCAACAGCAATACCTATGAGTGCTGACAGAAATGATTTAGCCACCGACCAAGAAATATGTTTGGAAGTCTGGGTATTGTTGTGCCAATAATTTTCGTAAAGTAAGTTGTTGTTTTTTAAAACAATCAGTCCATCTGTCTCATAGTACTCGAGTGCATCTTCTAAATTTTCATCTTTACCTAGATGTTTATAGGTCATAGGCAATGAAAACTCAGCGCTCATATTTTGAAAACTATGCGGAGAAGCCGAAGCTTTTATTGTCGGACCGGCACGAAAGATCTTATCCATATTGATAAAGTTGTAAGCAATTTTGTCTTTATCGTAGAGATGAATCATTTTATTTACTCTAATGGCTTTAGGAGCGTAAATTAGGGCCAAACCAATAATGACTATTCCAATTAAGATTAAAATTGTTTTAAGACTCATCATCCTTTACCTTTATTGATATTTTGCTTGATCAAAGGCAGCAATATACTCATCTGCAATATGTTGGATATGCTCCTCGTAACCCTTATGAGTAAAGATATAAAAATCGTTATTCTCAATTCCTTGAAATATTGCTTCAGCAGCTTGAAGTGGTGAAATTGGAAACGATTTGCCTTGCGCATCATCTGCAGCGACCTCCAGCATTTCACGAGGATCTTTATCCTCCACCTTTTTTTCTTTCTTTGGAGCCGCTGACTCACCTTGATAAACACTGTTAACAATATTGGTATCTACTTCTCCGGGACATACAATGCTTGCTTGGATTTTTGTGGTTTTCAGCTCCTCTTTGAGCGTTGCCATGAATCCGCGAATTGCAAATTTTGAAGCAGAGTAAAGACTAAGCATCGGATAGCTTATAAATCCAGATGTGGAACAGGTTGCAACTATGTTGCCCTCTTCACCACTCTCAAGCATTCGAGGGAGAAATGCATTCACTCCATTAAAACATCCTCCCATGTTGATATCCATTAACCAATCGTACATTTCACGAGTGACATCTTTAACAGGGGCCGGCCCCAATACTCCCGCATTGTTAAATAGATAATGACAGGCACCAAAGGTAGCATAGGTTTCGCCAGCTAAATTCATCATCGCATTGATATCGCTTACATCGACTGCGCGTGCTATTGCTTCAACTCCCTCTGCATTAACAATATCCAGTGTTTCATCCAACCCACTGGTATTTACATCACACAAAACTAATTGCATTTTTTTACTTGCAGCAAATTGTGCAAGCCCCCTACCAATACCGCTACCAGCACCAGTTATTACAGCTACTTTTGATTCAGTCATAAAATAATTAAAAATTAGTAATGCAATTAGTTTAGGATAGATTTATAAATAAACAACCCTTGTAAAATTCCTCAATGACCAGAAGAACTCGTTACAGAAAGTGTAAGCAATGCAAAAGACTTACATTGCCCGATGAATTTAATAAGGGTGATAAATGGTGTAAACGCTGTCGTGACAGATTGGCACTGCAAACCCCATTAAAAAGAATTTAACCCCACAAAGTATTTTGTGTAATATTTCATTATGAAAGTTTCAGAAGCAATCAAAAATAGACACTCTGTTAGAGCATTTTTAAATAATCCTGTCTCCACTGAATTAATCAAAGAATTACTCGAGCAATCTTCTAGATGTCCATCGGGTGGGAACCTCCAGCCATGGAAAATTTATGTCATTAATGAAGATTCAATGAATGACTTCTTAAAATTTCAGTCTGAATGGAGTGAACCAGAAACTCCTGCTTACGACATTTATCCGAGAGATCTTAAAGAGCCCTACAAGAGTTTTAGTAAAAAAGTAGGTGAGCAAATGTACGGCAGCCTTGGGATTGCTAGAGAGGATAAAGAGGCACGATGGAAACAAGTCTTCAAAAATTATGAATTCTTCGGTGCTCCAGCTGCATTATTTTGTTTTGTTGACCGTCAAATGGGTCCACCTCAATGGTCTGATCTGGGGATGTTTTTACAAACTTTTATGCTTTTAGCACAAGAGCATGGATTGGATACTTGTGCCCAAGAGATATGGTCAATGAAACAAGAAAGTGTTTCTAAATTTCTAAATGTCGATGGTAATCAAATGATTTTTTGTGGGATGGCGATTGGCTACAAAGATCAAGAAGCTCCGATAAATCAGTTCAGAACAGAACGCCAAGATATTGAGGATTGGTGCAAAATTATTTAGATTTCTCTTTTTGATCTTCCTTTTTATTGCGATGCCGCTGATGTTCTAATTCCATCATCTCTCTTTCAGTGCACTCAAAATAAGTATCGTCTACTCGATCTCCGGCTGAATCAGGTAGCATGGGTCCTCTCGGCCCAGTATTTGTTATTCCAGCGCAGGCACCCATTATGCCTCCTTGCTCACCCTCAACTCCAACAACTTGGTGATTAAGGAGTTGATATTCTCTTGCTTGGCAGGAAACCAGTAAAAAAATTATTAATAAAAGCAATTTATTCATGTGCTTGTTTTTAATTATTCTTCTTAAGATCTTTTTTTCTAAGTCTTTTTTGTTCTATTTTTTGAAATTCATTATGTGAGCATTCAATAAAAGAATCATCTGACCTTCTATGATTTTCTATTCTACCCTTTTTATCAGGGGTCTTTATGTTATTACCAGAGCTTGCCATTTGCATGCATGATCCCATAGCCACTCCTATTTGGCCTTCAGTACCATGCACTTGATGATTTACTAATTCATATTCGCGCGCCTGACATCCTAGAAGCAAAATCAAACTCAACATTGAAAAATATCTCATAGATTTTTAAATTTAATAAATTATTTCAGGCATATTTAAAAAAATTAAATCCGTGAATTTATTAAATTCATTTATTTTACTGTATGCATTGCACACACTTTATTGCCTGCTGGATCTAATAAATATGCTAAATAAAATTGCATACCAGTATCACCTCTAATTCCAGGCGGATCTTCAATTGCTGTTCCGCCATTTGCTACCCCTGCTTCATGCCAAGCATCAGCGTCTTCAGGACTCTCTGCTTTAAAGCCGATGGTACTTCCATTTCCATGTGTAGCAGGCTCACCATTGATAGGTTCTGTAATTATAAACATCGAACCCCCCAAGAAATAAAGATATCTTTTTTGGCCAGTTAAGTTTGGTGATAAAACGCCAGGTTTCGCACCTAATTTTCCTAATACTGCATCATAAAATTTTTTTGATGCCTCTAAGTCATTTGCACCAACCATAACGTGACTAAACATATTAACTCCTAAAATTATTTTCTATCTAGACTAATTATACTTAAAGTTTATTTTGATCAGATGATTTGTGTCTACCAATCAAAAAATCTCTTTTTCCAAGATGTTTAGTTTTTCTTCCATAAACACGTTTTCTCCATAAATGATAAGAGGAACTTTTCATATTCTTACGCATTAATTTCTTAAGGGCATCTTCATTCAGTCCGAATTGTTTTTTGATAGCATCAAAAGGGGTTCTGTCCTCCCAGGCCATTTCTATGATTCTTGAAATATCATTTTTATCCATTTCAATATGATAATACTTACTTTTAAGATTGTGAGTTAATATGTATTCATGGATAAAGATAAAAATATAAAAAAAGATTTTAAAGTTTTTCAGTTAGTTTATGTTTTTGCATATTTAGGTTTGGTTATTGCAATGGTAGTAATGTATCTTTAAGGCATACAAATATGAGCCTAACAACTTATATTATAGGTAATATCTTCTTGATAATTATGCTCTATATAGTGCTTAGAAATACTAAGAAGTGATGACTTTCCCTTGGAGCTAATTACGGAGCGAGGCCAACAATAATTGAAAGGACAAATCCTATAAGAATTAATAAAAAGTAATTTGCAACCTTAGAATTAAACAATTTGTAGTCTAGATCAATACTAAAAATTTTCTTGACCATAAACAAACCAATTTTAGAAGAAAAAATAAAAATTAAGCCCAAAATTGGTGCAAGGACTAGGAAGTCAAATAATAAGTCTTGCCATTGATTAAGTGATTGATAAAAATTTTTAAATTGCTCTAAAAACTGCATAATTATATTTGAGCATAGTTATATATGAATATGAAAAAAATCCTATTATCCATCTTAATACTTATTTTGCAGCAGGATTTATTAGCTACTGAAGCCCTAATCATAGATGTAAGAACTGATAGTGAGTGGAAGACCGGCTTTGTTGAAGATGCAAAACATATCCCGATCAATGACTTAGAAAAAAGGTTGAAGGAAATTCAAGCATTTAAAGATGAGCCAATATTTACTTACTGTGCTGCTGGCAGAAGAGCTGAGCGAGCAAAGAATCTATTAATTAAAAATGGTTTTACTAATGTAACAAACCTAGGAGGTATCCAAGATGCATCCAAAAAACTGGAAAAAGAAATTGTTCAAGAATAAATCATTATGTAGCCTCCTATTGATGGCTTGTGTTGTAAACGCAGAGCCAGAGGAAGAAAAAGTAATTTCTATTGATTGTAAAGATAAAAGAAATCAAACGGTCAACTTGGAAATAGACTTAAACTCCAATCAATTTAAAGCGACTAAAAAAAATAAGGTTATTACCAAAGGTAAGATTATTAAAGCAACAAAAGAAAATAATAATCTTGAGTTTAAACTTGTTCCACTGGAGAATTCCAAAAGTAAAGATTTCGGTTCAGGTGCTTTAATTAATGGGCTTAAATGTTAATTATTTTTTAACTGTTAGAAAACAGATATGTCTTTGATCATTAAATTAACGTCAAAATCTCTTCCGTAACCTGCAAAGGCAATATTGTTGATATTTTTAGGTTCCATTTTTCTAGCCGAATAACCTGATGATTTAAGATCTTTAAAATATATTTCATACCTTTTCCACTTGTCTGTTACTTGAAAAGAACGGCTCATGTAGGACCAAGGTGGCATCTTCATCCCCTTAAGTGTTGCGTGTATTTCATAAACCTCATCATTTCCCTTGGCTAGGAAACTTATCCCACTTAACGAATCATCGTTAAGTTTAATATCCTGAACAAGCCTTACAAAGCCCCCATTATTTTGAGTAGTTACATTACCACGCAATATGAATGTTTCTTCAACAAATTCAACTTGTAGATTTGATTTGCCGCCCATAACTCTATCAGTAACTCCATACCAGTCATTTGGATTACTCGAAATTTCAGATTGAGTAAATAAGCTTAATCCGATAAGTAAAAAAAGAATTCCTTTCATTGCTTAACTCCCTGTCTCATAAGTCTTTTAAGGTTTGAAAGTATCATCTAAAACAAACATTTCCACACCGCCAGTAATTCCATCTTTCTGCATTGCTTCAGCGGTAACAGGATCATTGAAGATTCTCATAAATTCCTCAAGATCAGATGTATCTACGACAGCAATGACTTTATTGTCGTCGGTTGCACCTAGGTATGCTATAGAAATTTTTTGTTTCGAAAACAAATCTCCATGAGTCTTAAACCCTTCTCTCCAACGTTCAACATTTTCAACTTCAGCTCTAACAGCTACTAACATACTTATACTCCTATTTTTTTATATTAATCTATGCCTTTTAACCAATCAAAGATTGCATTTCCAATCTCATTAGGTGAATCTTCTTGAATAAAATGACTGCCCTTAACGGTTACCTCTTTTTGATTTTTCCAAGTTCTACAAAATTCTCTTTGTTTTCCAATTAAAATAGCTCCTGGTTCAGCATTAATGAACAGTTTAGGTATATTGTTTTCAGCCATCCATTGAGAATAGGAATCAACAATTCTACATATTTCTGGAGGGTCATTTTCCAATGGAATTTGTCTTGGCCAATCAAGTGTTGGTCGACGAGATTTCTTGTCATTAAATGGTCTTCTGTACTCATTCATCTCTGCATCAGATAATTTTCTAAGAATTGATCCAGGAAGAACAGCCTCAATAAATAAGTTTTTCTCTAAGATCATCTCTTCTCCCGCTGGAGATCTAAATCCTTGAAAAATTCCTTTAGCATCCTCATTCCAATCCTCCCACTCCATAGATTGAACTATGCCTTCCATGTAACAGATGGCCTTTACCCTTTGAGGATAATCATTTGCCCAATCAAAACCTAGAGCAGATCCCCAGTCATGGATCACAAGGGTTGCATTGCTTTCAACGCCGATAGCATCCAAAAAACCATCAAAATATTTTTTGTGAGTATCGTATGAGTACGTCATGTTTCCTTTATCTTCAAGCTTTTCACTATCACCCATACCAATCAGATCCATTGCAATACATCTGCCGAGACCCTGAAGTTGCGGAAGGATATTTCTCCAAAGATAAGAGGACGTTGGATTTCCGTGTTGAAAAATGATTGGATCACCATCCCCCATTTCAACATAAGCTATTTGCTTACCTAAAACATCTATGTACTTTTTATTCCAACTCATTCTTTAAGCATAAATCATCTTTTAAAAATAAATAAGGGGCATAAAGCCCCTCATTAGATAATAAAATTTATCCTAATCTGGATTGTACATCTTAAGACTTACTTCCATGTAAGATCTTTTAAACTTGCTGTACTTCCTTGATTCAGGAGCGTAAGCAGCAAATTCTTTTGAGGCGTTCAAACCAGATAAAAATGCCAATGCATCTTGTGGGGAACTGAAAGCTGCCCAGATCTCATGAGTAATGCCATTTCCGTTACTGCCAAGATAGTGACTCTGAAGTCCATACGCATTAGAAGTCCAATCATACTTCTCAATGCTTTTGCTGAAGTTTTTCCATAAAGGGACAAACTTGACCGGATCAGTAACCTCAAGACTCCATCTTAAGCTAACTCCATTGTCTGCTGTATTGCCTTTCAGAGTAACTCCAACACTATGAACAGTTAAAGTATCAGAAATTATTTCTACGCCAATATCATTCATGGTTTTTCTAAATTCTCTTCCGGCTTTTGAAGTTGAAAAAATCTGTCCAGCTTTTGCATACTGATCAGCATCTTTGTAATACCAGCTGACGCCATGAGTTGAATCATCCCAGCCGTTTTGTTGAATCGCAAAAAAATCAACCTCAAAATTTTCTTTAGCAACTTCAGGCGAATTCATATATTTATCAAATGCCGCAAAGCATTTTTCAGCTACCGGGCAATTAAATAAAAAGTTAGCTTGGTACATTGAATAGTTTGCTGGTAGATGATCGTCAGCACTGAGCTGGAAACCAAAAACTAAAGCAAACGCTATAAATGTTTTTTTCATAAGTCCTCTCCTAGTTAATATTTTTACTTTAAAGTAAAAATTAAAGAATTTGAAGCGCTACACATAATTATTTATAAATAGGCTTAGTGTTAACTTAAATGTAAGATATTGAAAATGTCAGTAATAGAAAAAAACAAAGAATTGGTTCAAGATTTTTTTAATCTTTTAAGCTCTGGTTCTGATGAGTATCTAGACTTTTACACTGAGGAATCACTAATTTGGACGGCAGGTGAAAATGCAATTGGTGGATCAAGATCAAAGGGTGAGGTTGTTGGTTTTGCTAAAAGTATTCTTGATTCATTTCCAGAAGGTATCGCTTTCAAAGTGGTTAATTTGGTTGCTGAAAATGATTATGTTGCAGCCGAGGTACAAGGTTCAGCAATGCATGTTTCTGGAAAACCGTATAACAACAAATATCATTTTTTGTTGAAAATAAAAGACAACAAGATTCTGGAATTAAAGGAGTATATGGATACTCAGTTAGCAGCAAAAGTGCTGCTTGGTGAATAGTTCTTAGACACTTTAAAGGCTTATAAAGCCATCCTTAATAACTGTTGAAAATTCCTCTTGGTTAGACAACTCAATCAGATGATCAGCGCATTGAGGATATTCATTCTTGAATTTGCATGAAATTAAATCAAATCCCTGGGCATCTAAGACATCCTTCTGATTTGCTTCTTTGAGAAAATAACCAACATCACAAACAAAAGATATATCAGCAAGAGAAATAAAGTCTCCAACAATAAATTTATTTAATTTTAATGCTGATTCGATCCCATCCAAATAGAACTCATACGCAGACTTCATTCGGTTATATAGAACCTCATTCATATTCTCTATACTTAAAATGTAAACTTGGTGTTCCCTTGAGAAAACTAAATTTACATCTAGAAAGCTATCAATTCTTGATGCCAAGACATGATCTTCACCACCGTAGAGATTATTTGGTTTCCCAGATCTAGCAACTGCCCGCATTATGCTATTGGATTCAAAGATACCTCCTTTCGTTTCAAGATCAAATGCAGCAGGTACTGTTCCAAAAGGATGTGCTAAAAGAAACTCATCAGTTTTATAAAGATCATTTGTAAAGCCCCTTCTTCCTTTCCTAATCAATGCTGAATTAGCTTTATCATCCTCGGTAAGTTCTCTTGCATCATAGTCCCACAACCAATTGGGTAAATTTTTTGGTTGATCACCGATAACCTCAACGTTAGCTCCACAAAGGTTTGCAGCAATGAGTGACTTCCAAACTCTTGGATTTGGAAGATATGAAAATATTTTTATCCCGGAAGACATAATTAAAAGAGATTAGGCTTAATTCCTATTTTCTCTTCTCCATACTTCAGGCTGCTTAAATTCTCCACCCCACATTCCGGCTTTGGCTTTTTTGGCATAATTTTGTTCTTTCTCGTACCTATCTGAGTATCTCAAGTAAGCAACCGCCATTCCAGACTTAACCATTTCAGCCTGTAAATCCATTTCACCTACATAACAAATACCTAAAGTTCTACCGTACCTGTCTTGACCCTCATCAGTACATCTGACTGTTTGATTATTAATTAGTTCTATGAGTTTTTGCGTTGCTGCATTACCGCATTCCCACTCACGCCCTTTTCCATCGAGGCACTTTTGAGTTTTACCAAAAAAATAACTCTCGGGTGCATCACTTCCTGTAAACCTTATGCGAATGTCATTTATGATTATTGTGTCACCGTCAGTCACTTCTGCTTCGCCAACAATGTCAGCAGAAAGATTCATCAAAAAAAATAAGCCTAGAAATATAGATATTAGTTGCATTAATAAAGTTTATTACAAAATTACTTGCAGGTAAGGGAAAAAATATTCTATTTTTAAAGAACTTATTGCTTGGTTTATGATTAATTAATATGAAATTAGTTTCAAACATTAAGTTACTACTATTGATAAGCTTTTTATTGAACTTAACAGCTTCTGAACCCTTTTCAATTAAAATTGCAGATATCCAAAGTTTTAGATGGGATGCTGATAACCAATCATTGGTATTACGGGTTGGCTCAAAATATTTTGATATTCGCTTTAGTTCTCGGTGTTGGGATATAGAATCAGCCGAAAAGTTAGAATTTCAATCGTGGAGTAATCGAACTCACCTTTCAGTAGGCGATGCAATAATTCCTATGTCCTATCGATGGGGTTTTGATTCACCGTCAAACTGCTTTATAAAGAATATAGAGAAAATTGAAGGTTAGCTTTATGGCCTTTTTTTTAATAAATAATGAGAAACATACCAATCATTTCCTTCATTAATAGCGAAAAATTTTGCGCATGTTAAGAAAAACATTCTCCATCTAAAAAACCAAGTTTTACCATTGCCATAGTGTTGGTCAAATAAAGATATTATTTTTGATTTATTTTTATCATGTTTCTCTAACCATTTCTGAGAAGTAAGGCCATAGTGTGAACCGTTCACCTTCCAAGAGGACACCACTTTTAAATGATTTTCAAAATTACTGAAAATATCTTCTGAAGGCATGATGCCACCCTCAAAAAAATTTTTTGTCATCCAGTCAGAGTCGTTTTTTGCTTCATAAAGATAGCACGCAAAACTATGACAGAAAATATGAACAAATAGTTCGCCATCTGGATTCAGAAAATCAGAG
>ENA-OSEY01003163-OSEY01003163.1-marine-metagenome-genome-assembly--contig:-NODE-3163-length-10259-cov-4.798075_pt1 | contig 10259 bp, 10 predicted proteins | sample MGYA00248465_ERZ534230 | MGnify/ENA primary metagenome ERZ534230 (study PRJEB26409, sample SAMN06344110) | marine metagenome | isolation source: Sea water from surface | place: Atlantic Ocean:Southern... | reverse complement strand
TCCTAAATCTATCTGAGCCATTGCGTTGTTATTTTTAAATATTTATAATTAAATGTCCAGAGGGTATAAATCTATATCTAGGTTCACCCTCCTGTGGAGAAGATCCATCTGGTCTGGTTGTTGATCCGATAGCAGCAAGAGAGTCAGCATTATGTATGTGTGGTGTATCTGCCATTAACCACTGAGCACCACCTCGATGTTCGTAGTCTTCCGTATTATATGTAGTCGGATCGCCAGGTGTAGAATAATCAAGTAATAAATTACCACTTGCAGATCTTTTAAACCCAAGGAATACTAACGTATTTCCCTCTGGTAATCCTGTTGCTTGTGATATATCACCAACAAATTTAGATGCTGTAACAACACCTACGAAGATAGCATCACCTGAATCATAAATTGTTGCTCCTGCACCAATTGGTGTATCACCACCGAGAACGTTGATACCTGCAATTTCAATACCTATATCATGAAGGTTACTTGTTCCTGTCTTTACAGTTGTATCATCAATAACAACTGTTCCAGTCCCGACAGACATTATACCAGTTACACGAGCGTTACCCTCAACGATTAATGAAGTTGTTGCTGTTCCTGTTTTTACAACAACACCATCTCTAAATGTACCAAGACCGATTGAATCTACATTTTTTACATCCTCATAAGTTAGCACACCACCAACTGATAAATTACCAGAGATGTTTGCACTGCCAGTCAATCCAAGTGTTGAACCATCGAATGTAAGATTTGGACTATCAGTTAAAGTGCTACCAGATCCTACAATAACAACACGATTATCTGTTAGTGTAGGTATCTTAATGCTTGATGCTGTAATAATACCAGATACTACATCACTTGATCCAGCACCAGCAACAATCGGACCGCTGAACTGTGTTGCAGTTATAATTCCAGATGCATTTATATTTCTAATATTCTTAATATCACCGATTGTTATAAAATCAGATGATGATAAAGATACATTACCAGTGCGACCATAAAATCCAGTGACTCCATTTGTTGAAGCTCCTGCAAATCCGAGATGTCTAATCTGAACATCAACTCCTAATGCTGGGGGTGCAGTAAAGGTAATTACATTACCAATTAATGAATATGATCTTGGAGTTGCTGCGTCACCTGCATGTTGAACTACACCGTTAAGTGTAACTAAAATACTCTGACCGTTAGGTGGTATTTTTGAAAGAGTAAATGTGTCAGTACTTCCATCACCAACGTAATTATCAATCGCTAAATCAGAAATATCAAATGTTCCTAGAGTCTCTCCAAATGCACTACCGAAGAAAATATCAGTTGGTATGGGTGCTTGTTTAAAAACTATGATACTTTTATTTTCAACAGCAAAACCTTCAGTGAAGGTTAGGTTATCATTAGGTCTTTGTGGTACATTATTAATTGATACACTTAATTGAGTTGCGTGATGAATATGAGTTTTATTACCACCACTATGAGTTGCTTTGAATTTTTTATTGACTCCATCAAAAGAAACACGTAGGGTATGAGATGATCCTGTTCCTACTGATGTTAAATTAATTGGGGTTAAACTAGCTGCATCAGATTCATTTGCTGCAAGTTTGAAAGTATGAGGTGAGTCTTTAATTATATAATATGCGTTTGCTGTTAATCCATTAATATTTCCTCCACCACCATTACTATAGACTACTCTCTGTCCCTGAACAAATCTGTGATTTATAATTCTTATGGTATTATCAGATGTTGAAACTACACTTGCTGATGAACCATCAAAAGTAGATGTATGAGATGATATATCATCTAATACTTTAAAATTCCTAACGCTGTCTCCAACTATGTGCTGATTACCAAGATAAGGCATCTTTTATTCCCAAGCTTTTGATGATTCATTCCATTCCCAGAGTTTTGAATCATCGGGAGGTAATACAGGAGGTTCCCAGAGACAAGTTGTTGTATTTAAAGTCCAACTTGGATATGGTTGCTGAGCGTAAAATGCATCTTTTTCTTCATCATAGATATCACCTATACCTGCATAATTCTTGCGAAGTGGTGTTCCTGAATCCTCTTCCATTGAATCAGGTCTGTAATGTTTTCCACCCTTAGTATTATATGAAGTTTGAATCCATTTACCAGGAGAATCATCGACAAATGTGTCAAAAAATGATGCTTCTGCAACGATTACTTTTACAACAATACCATCTAAAACTTTTGCGTAATGTGCCATTAGAGTTGATACCTCACTATAACTAAACCAGATCCACCAGATCCAAAAGGAGATCCTGTATAATTCCAACTACCTCCACCTCCACTACCAGTGTTTGTAGAACCATTGCCAGATGTACTATTGTTTCGACTACCCTGACCTCCACCACCTGCACCACCAACTGGTTGTGGTGCAGGGGATCCATTACCACCACCGCCACCACCAGCTATAAAACCACCACTACCTGTTCCTGTTGCAGTGTGCCATGCACTATAAGTGTTAGTTCCAGAACCACCATTTCCAGCTTTATTAGAAGGTCCCAATCCACCATTAAATCCTGATCCTCCAGCACCACCGCCACCGCCACCACATTCATTAGATGTGCTTGGCACTACTCCACCTGGATTTCCCTGACCAGATGTTCCTGAACCAGCAGGTTGAATAGAAGCACCTGGATATGCAGCTCCACCGCCACCAGATCCACCATTACCAGCAGGATATGAACCACCACTTTGAGTTCCAGCTCCTCTTCCACCACCTACGGCTGATGCACCAAAACCAGTTGAAGGATTTCCACTGTTGTATGACGTATTAGGAGTCGTATTACCTGCTCCACCACCACCAACTACAATCGAATAAACTTGAGCACTTAAAGTACCAGACCCTGCAAGAACACCACCAGCTCCACCACCTCCAGCAGTACCTGGTCCTCCACTTCCTCCTCCACCAACGAGAAGATATTCAGCAGATAAACTATTAATTGTATTTGTAAAATTTCCGCTTGAAGTGAAGGTATGATATGTATATGACCCAGAAGTGGTTTTAGTTCCACCAGAAGGTAAAGCAACCGCTGTGGTATTCAGAGTATTAGAAGAAACATTATCAGTATTCGTAACTTTAAGAGTTACAACATTTCCAGCAGTTACATTATTGTAAACAGTTGCAGGAACTGCAACGGTAGCTGATACAGAACTAGCAGGAGTTACAGTTACATTCACGTTAATACTGTCAGATGTCTGTAAAAAATTAACAATAAGATTTGATTGTAGAAAATTTGTTCCTGTTAATGTTAAAGTGGAGGCTGCTCCATCTAATATCTGTCCAGATATATTAGTTAATGTAGGAATAGCAGCTGAGATTTTAAGCCAAGAACTACCATTATAAAATTTAACAGCACCAACAGTTTCATCATATACTATCTGACCAGCAACCATACCAGTCATATTATTAATTTCAGTTGTGGTTTGTGATGACATACCGATACCATCAGTATCCTTCATAAAACTAGAATGACCAGCTCCAACAAATACAGGCATCAGTTAACCTCCGTTAAATTAAACTTATACTTTTTGCCATTACGATTATTTAGAAGAAATAAATCGTTTTCACCTTCCTGTATTGTGTAACTACCCCAAGTTCCATCGACAGAATTTTTATCTCCTTTATTCGAGTAATGCATATCAGCAGCATATATGTTTTTCCATCGCTTCGTTGATGATCCTAAGTTAGATGCATTATCTGCACCAGGTATCGTATTACCATCACTATCAACTTGCAGTTTCATTTGAGCGTTAATTTTAAATTGAATATTACCATCTGATCCAGAATCAATTGTTTCAACACTTGTATCACCTTCAACTATTTTATCAGCATTTAATCCAGCTATCTGTCCGTCAACATATGTTTTAACTGCATTCTGTGTGGGAACTTTATTATTACTATTTTGAGCTAGTGTTCCATCGGTTGAAAATTCATTTATAGAAGCACCGATCAAACCACCAACTGATCCAAGTCTTAATGATTCAAGACCAGACAAATCAAATGCAGAAGCATCCAAGGTTACATTTCCTGTAGCCTGATTTACTTGAAATTGATCTCCAACATAAAAATTTCCAGATTCATCAGTTGCAGTATAATAAACACGACCAGGATCGGTTGCGTTTGTCATCACCTGATAGTTTTGATTTGGATTCTGTGTTGGATTATTTGGCCAGTTTGTAGTATCTGTTCCACCCGTACCAACTTGTAGGAAGTCGTGACCTGTTAATCTTACAAGACTAAATTCTTTTCTTACGTTTACACTTACACCGTCTGCTACTGGTGTTGCTCTTGATGTTGAGAATACTAATACATGGTATGCTATACTATTTGCTGTAACTGAACTTACAGTTTGTATTTGATATGCATTTCCATCAGTGGATGCAAATTGTAAAGAGTCTCCAGCATCTGCAGATGATGCAAATTGTGTTACAAGAATTCTACCAGACTGATTACTTGTAACAGTTCCAGCAACCAGAGTAACAGTAGCACCACCAGCACCTGTCACAACTTCACCAGATTGGAAAGTTCCACTGGCAGGAATAATGTAAATTCTTTTTGGTTCTGCTTGAACGTTAATAACATATGCAGTTGCACCACCAGCACCAGTAATAAGTTCGCCATCATTAAATGAACCAGAAACAAGTCCCTGATATGAGAGCATTATACCTCTAACAGTTCCAGTGTTTGCAGTTTCACCTGCATCAAAACCCGCAGAATAAACAGCATATTCACCATATGCATTACTTGAGTTTAGTGAACGTATTTTAGAACCACCAATCGCAGCGAATCCGACTTGACAATAATATGTAAACGTTGAAATCATTTCAGCGTTTGCATTTGCTTTTAAAAATATTCCTAATCCATCACTATGAACAGCAGTATAAGTATGGAATAACATACTGCGGTTTCCACTTGCATGAACTGAACCATCAAGAACTGCACCTGTTGCACCATTTCCGAATGATGTACAGTTGTAAATGTATGGAGATTTGGTTGATACTGGACTTGCAGCGTTCAGAGCAAGGTATATCCCACCAATTGTCGCACTCTCTGGTTTATGAGCTGGTGAACCAGGTGAATAACCACCCATTCCATCCATCACAACATCCTGTAGTACAGTACCATTACTCATTCTAAACAATGTAGAACGATTATTTTGTACTGAACCACCTGAATCTAAACCTGCTGCTGGTTTTATTACTGTTGCTCTTATACTATCTCCAGCAATTGTTGTATGTGCGGGAACTACGATTGGTAATTGTGCTTCTTCATAAGTTCCTGCCTTGACAAATATAATTGCGGGATTTGTTGCAGTTGGAGTTCCAATATTTGAACAGGCATATTTTATTGAAGCAAACGCTGAGTCTAAACCACCACCAGCACCTGCTGTGTCTGATCCGTCTTTAGAAACGTAGTAAACATTTGTTGCACCACCTATACTACCAAATGTTAAATCACTTCCATTTGATTTTAAAACAGTGCCATTAGCTCCAATATTTAACTTTACTAAATTACCACTTGCATTATATGTTAATATATCTCCTCTTGTTCCTGTATTAATATTTGTTCCCCCATCCATGAGCAGACCAGAACCAGTCAAATCAATAGAATCGCCTGATGGTAATTCTTGAATTTGATTAGAACTCGTATTCAGTATTAAAGGAAATCTATTCGCCATTATATCATAAAAGCTTTCTTTTTATTTATGCTAGGTTAAAAGCGATGGGATGTACAGTGCCACTGCGATCTTTAACTGCCATCGATCTTCCGTGTAAGTCCATTAAATGAGAACCTGTCCTTCTACCTATGGTAAGAGTGGTTAATGGATTCACATTTGTAGTAGCAAGGACTACACAAAAAAAGTTTGCACCTGATGTTGGTGCTGATGCAAAGGTAATTTGATCTTCTACAATTTGAAACGCAGTAATTGCCTCCTGTATTACACCACCTAGTGATACTAATAATGAATATGGGTTGCCAGGAAAAAATGCTTCACCACCGACTTTCAAATCAAAAACAGTTTTACTATTATCAAATTGTGAACTTATATCATCAAGTTTCGTAAAAGAACCTGGTGATTGCTGACGACCAATATATGCCATCTAATTTTTAATCTTTTTTCTATTTATAATCAAGACTCAACTTCTTCTGGTGGAGTAGGTGGAACAGGTGTTTCTTTCGGTAATTCAACACCAGTTTGTTGTAAGTATTCAATAATACCTTGAAGTTTCAATAGCATATCTCTTTTATTTTTTGCCTGTGATTCTAGTCCTTGTATTTCATTTATTAAACCATTTGCTTGGTCTGTTACAGATTTTAAATGAGTTTGATGATCAGTCAATTCCATAATCAATTATTTTTTTACTTATTATATATTAAGGTTTTCAAAGTGTCAAGTTAGAGTTCTGCATCAAAAGTTATAGAAGAACCATCACTTCTAAATCTCAAATTACCTCCCTGTCCACCAACCATACCTGAAGTAACTGCCTGTAGACCTAAACTACTAATTAAACCAGTTGGAGGACTTTCAATAGTCAAGGCACTACAATTAAAATTTGCACTATCGTTTGCAGCATCCATCTGAGCAGTTCCAGTTCCACCTATGGTAGGAAGTGCTCTCATTGTTACTGGAAAAGTCACATTCATCCTAAATTCAGTACTATTTACACAACAACCACCAATCCCAACTCTGTCACCTGAATCTCCTGTAACTTTATAGAAATAGCGTTGGCAACGTGCAAGTTCATCTGCGAAGCTGCGGTGCTCAAACGAGGTTGCTGTGTCTCCAAGTTCAACTTGCACTCCTGTTATTTGTATGTAATCACCAGTTGCTGAATTAAAGTTTATTGGTGAATTACTTGTAGCCATTTTTTGACCTGATTGCCACGCATCAAAAGTACCTGTTTGAAAATTTGTGCCAAATGTACCCCATCTCATTCTCATACCTATATTAATATCTTTATTCCAAGTTCCTGTTGTATCTCCTACTACTTTAAATGAAACTCTTTGCCAAGTATTAGGAGAAGCGATGGTATATTGATGAACAAAACTTCGATCATTATTTTGATTTATTAACCCAATAGCAGTATTGCCTGTTTTATTTGATTTTACATAAAAAGAAACTGATAATGTCTGGGCATTAGATGTTCCTAATTGAACGTGTGCTAAATCTGTTCCTTCTATTCTATATTCTATTTTAGATTGTGAGCCAGTACCATAAGAAGTTAAAGCAGTAGTGCAAGTTGCTTTCGCTGAATTATAAAATCCTGCAGGTCCATCAACTTCTTGACTAAATGTTTGCACTGCAGAAGCAGAAGGATTTCCTGCAAAAAATCTATCAACACTACGGGCATCAACACCACCTGTATTAGATGCCGACGTTCCGTACTGAGCCACGTTCATGGCTCCGTTGATTATGATGTTGCGATGAGAGAGTCCACCTCCACCAATTGAAGTTAATTTTGCAGTACAAGTTCCATCTGATGCCATTGTAATTGCATCACTCGTTGCATTATTGTGTCTTATGTTGTCTACTTTTAATATACTCATTTTCTAACCCCATAAATTGAAGCGTGACCATAAAGATCCCGAAATGTAACAGAACCAACTTCACTTGCACCACCAACAGCACCATTACATATACCAAATCTAATATCAGTAAATGCAACTGCCTCTGAATCAGCGTGAGATGAACCACCCATCTCTCTCCATTTATTATTATTTGTTCCTTGCGACATTATAATATCAGTGGTTAATATTACAGCGAAATCAGTTGAAAATGGGTCGATAATATCCATTCTTCCAGCAAATCTACAATCTGCGGTTGAAGATAGTGATCCATTTAAACCAAATATTCCTGAAGCACTAGTATAATATTGTTTACCACTACCACTAGATGTACCTAATTCTTCATATCTCTCTGCACCTTTAGTATTTAAACCTGATGTTACCACTGATCCATTTCCAGCAGTACCAAATTGACACACAAAGATATCCCCACCACCAGAACCTCGCACAATATTAAAATATGCAACATAATCTTTGAAGGTGCTTGAAAAACAATTATTGAAATGAAAATTTGTAGTTGAAGTTGAACCAGAACCAAATTCTTTATGTTCAATAAGAACTAAACCAGAATTGGAAAAACTCAACGCACCCGATCCATCAGTTTGCAAAAATTGTCCTACACTCCCGTCGGTTCCAGGTAACTTAAAAGTTTTATTTGCAGCCAAAGTATCAGGTGTTGTTAACTTGACCTTATTACCATTTGAATGTAAAAAATTAAGTTCGCTCATCCTTTAATCTCCTGTGCAATAATCACCATATTTCCTGCATTTGATTCTTGTCCACTGGTAGCAACACTTCCACCCCAAACCATCTCTTCTCCGTTAGAAGCAGCAACCTTCGGTAAAGCTCTGTTCGCACTAGATTTTGTTCCTTGAATACCTGATCCTTTTACTGTGTAGGTATGAGCACTTGTATTTTGTGCATCATCCAAATAATGAAATGCTACACTTATGGGTTTCCAGTCAGCATAACCAGACTGGTTTGAGTTTGAGCAGAGAAAACAAACATTATTTTCAGTGGTTCGTTGTGAATTACCAATCACAGTTCCATTTCTTAACAACCAAAAACCAACATCGTTAGCATTACCATGTATGAAAGAAGCATGAAAATGAATTAAAATCTTGTTTGGAACTTTTTACTTTCAGTCTAAAGGAGATAAAGGTCAAAGAAAATATTTTGGACGACCCAAAATACCAATATGTTTTTAGTGTTGACACCCTTAATGAATGGGTAAATGAAGGAATGACTTTCAGAGATGCCTATAAGAAGATGGCAGAGGCCATTGCAGAGGAGGAATATGTCCCAAAAAAAACATTGGATCACACTCATCTTGGAAGCATAGGGAATTTAGCGCTTAATGAAATTGATCTAAAAATGAAAAAGATTATGGGATAAATATCTTAAAAGTGCCCCAAATATTATTGAATTGATCCAGCTAAAATTCCCTATCAGATATGTAAAGGACGATTTTCAGAGGCTGCTAATGCAGCTTCTTTTACCGCCTCGGCATAGGTAGGATGCGAATGACTGATACGGGCAATGTCTTCGGCAGAGGCACGGAACTCCATGGCAACGACTGCCTCGGCAATCAGATCAGCGACACGAGCCCCAATCATGTGCACCCCCAGTACTTCATCTGTTTGGGCATCGGCTAAAATTTTGATAAATCCATCGGTATCTCCGCTCGCGCGTGAACGTCCAAGGGCACGCATGGGAAACTGTCCACTTTTGTAATTTACCCCCGCCGATTTCAGTTCCTCTTCGGTTTTGCCTACGGCTGCTACTTCAGGCCAGGTATAGATAACATTGGGAATGAGGTTGTAGTCGATGTGAGGTTCTTGTCCGCCAAGTATTTCGGCGACCATCACACCCTCCTCCTCTGCCTTATGGGCCAACATGGCCCCACGAACCACATCGCCAATGGCATAGATATTAGAAGCAGAGGTTTGCAGGTGATCATTGACTTCAATTTGACCTAGTTCGGTAAGTTTTACCCCTGCCGCTTCTGCGTTTAATCCTTCAGTGTAAGGCTTTCTGCCGACGGAAACCAGACAGTAATCTCCTTCAAAAGTTACTTCCTCCCCTTTTTTATCTTTGGCAGTTACGGTGACTGAATCTCCATTGCGTTCTACCTTGTTGACTTGGTGAGCTAAGTAAAACTTAATTTTTTGTTTTTTCATCACTTTGGTCAATTCACGAGACAAAGCACTATCCATAACAGGTGTGATACGGTCAGAGTACTCAATAACAGAAACCTCTGTCCCGAGTCTTTTATATACCTGACCCAATTCCAAACCAATAACCCCTCCTCCGACGACGATCATGTGTTTGGGGATTTCTCTCAACTCTAATGCCTCGGTCGAGGTGATGATGCGGTCTTTGTCTATATTAATAAAGGGCAAGCTCCCAGGTTTTGAACCTGTGGCAATGATAATGTTTTTGGCAGTAATATCCTCTGGCTTTTCGCCTTCTACATGAATGGTGGTACTATCTATAAATGAACCCAAGCCATTGAAAACGGTTACTTTGTTCTTGTCCATCAAAAAATCAATGCCTTTGGTGGTTTGTTCCACTACTGAGGCTTTTCGAGATATCATTTTTTTCAGATTGACCTTGACCTCACCGGGAATTTCAATCCCGTGTTCTTCAAAATGCTTTACGGCATCTTCATAATGGTGAGATGAAT